>Ga0265294_10002663_pt1 | contig 23305 bp, 22 predicted proteins | sample MunlanPumphouse3_FD_192504 | JGI IMG/M metagenome (GOLD analysis project Ga0265294, IMG submission 192504) | Groundwater microbial communities from a municipal landfill in Southern Ontario, Canada - Pumphouse #3 | ecosystem: Environmental > Aquatic > Deep subsurface > Groundwater | place... | reverse complement strand
ATACCGATATATTGATTATCAAAAATATCGATAACGTTGTAAGAGAAAATTATATAGAGCAGACTGTGCTGTGCAAGAAGATTTTGACCGGAGTGGTAATACAGAGTCGCGAGAAGAGCTTTGCATATATAAAAGCTCTTGACAAAGCATTGAAGGAGAAGAATTCTGATAACGTAAGTGAGCTCTGCAAAGAGATAGTACGCTTCCTGAGCAATGAATATTGCATAGATATTCAAGATGTTGCAGAGAAGGATCTGCCGTATTTCCTGCGGACAAAACTCAACCGCCCTATCCGTGCCTGCGGTATGGTGCGCAACCTTGGTGAACCTGGTGGAGGTCCGTTCATTGTCAAAGATAATGATGGTGCCACCTCTTTACAGATCCTTGAAAGTGTTCAGCTTGATCCGACCAATCCTCATACTGCCGGACTGTTTGCCGGAGGCACACACTTTAACCCTGTAGATCTGGTCTGCTCGATTACTGACTATAAGGGAGAGAAGTTTGATCTGAAGCATTTTGTAGATGAAGAGAGCGGCTTTATTGCTTCCAAGAGCTATGAGGGGCGCAAACTCAAGGCTCAGGAGTTGCCGGGGCTGTGGAATGGTGCCATGAGTAACTGGAATACAATATTTGTAGAGGTGCCGTTGATTACATTCAATCCCGTGAAGACAGTCATGGATCTTCTCAGAAAAGAACATTTGGGCTGAGAATTATGGGGAAGAAAATAGGCTTTAAAAAGAGATTGCAACTTGAGTTGTTCAGACGATATCAAGACACAAAGATTGTAGAACATCAGCTTTCTACACTCTTTTGGGAGTGCACCTTAAGATGCAATGCCGCATGTCTGCACTGTGGCAGCGACTGCAAGGCCTCTCCCGAGATGAAAGATATGCCTGTTCGGGATTTTCTCACGGTGGTGGACAGTATCGCTCCGCATGTAGATTCTCACAAGACATTTATCATATTTACAGGAGGGGAATGTTTAGTGCGCAAAGATCTTGAGCAGGCCGGAATGGAACTCCATAAACGCGAATTTCCATGGGGAATTGTGACAAATGGAATAGGTCTGGACAAAAGACGGTTCGAGTCTCTCCTTAGCAGTGGCATGCATACAGCAACAGTTAGCTTGGACGGGTTTAAAGATGAGCACAACTGGCTCCGCGGCAATCCGATCTGCTTCGATAAGGCGGTAAATGCCATTGAACTGATGGCAGCTGAAAAGGATTTTATTTTTGATGTGGTGACTTGTGTCAATCAGAAAAACTTCTCAAGACTGGAGGAGTTTAAGGAGTTCCTGATCTCTATAGGTGTAAAAGATTGGAGAATATTCACAATTTTTCCTGTAGGCAGAGCAGCGAATGTGCCTGAACTTCAACTCTCCAATGAGCAGTTTACGGATGTACTGCGCTTTATCAAGAGGACAAGAGAGGAGGGACGAATTAAACTTAATTTTGCCTGTGAAGGCTTTCTCGGAGGATATGAGATGGAAGTCAGAGATACGCTTTTTCAATGCAGTGCCGGTATTTCCATTGCCTCGGTTCTCTCTGACGGTGCCATTTCGGCCTGTCCGAGCATAAGAGCCAATTATCATCAGGGTAACATCTATAAGGATGATTTCTGGAAAGTATGGAACGAAGGTTTTGGAGAATACAGGGACAGGTCGTGGGCAAAGCAGGGGATATGTGCTGATTGTAAAGTCTTTAAGTATTGCAGAGGGAACGGAATGCATCTTCATGATGATAACGGACGCTTATTGGTATGTCACTACAACAGGATTACGGAGTGACAAATATATCTGCAGATTAAATTAGTTGTTATTCAAAAAAATATTATTAACTTTGTGATCGGATTTTAAATTTTATCAACTTAATGGATTATGAAGAAGATTATCTTATTGGTAGCTGCAGCAGGCATTTTAATGTGCTCAAGCTGTTCAAAGACTTGCAATTGCAAAGCGAAAATTAATGACGAAGTTATTAGCGAAACTACCGTTGAACTTAGTGACGGCGAGAAATGTAGCGATTATAACACATCAGTTACAATATTAGGTCAGACTGCAGCATATAAATGTACTGCTCAGCTTTTCTAAATCATTGTATTCAATAAAAAAATCTGGCATAAAATGCAACTGCGTTTTATGCCAGATTTTTTTTGTATTTGATAATAAAATATTAACTTTACGACGTAGTTACGCCTCAGGCCGTATCGTATGACACACCTAAATAAATTATAGACGTATGAAAAATTTACTTTTATTACTGACTGTCATTCTTGCCGGAATGTTTTTCGCAAGTTGTGATCAGACATGTGTTTGTACCGTTGAAGTTGACGGGGAAGTTATTTACCGTCAAGAGTATGATATAGATGTTCTTGAGTCCGTCAAGGAAGAGGATATCTCTTTTTGCAAAAAATATGAGACTAATGTTACCGTCCTTGGTGAAACGTACGGTACGGAGTGTCAATTTGCGGATTTCGATTTTGGAGGCTATTTGTAGGAGTTTTTATCGTTGCGACAACCTGTTAAATATATTTTTCGTATTCTTGTCGGAGTCATCTTTCTGATCTCTTCAATTGCAAAGATTGTATCAATTGACTCTTTCGAACTCTATATCTTCAGTTTTGAGATATTGGGTTTAAGTGTGTCTTTCCTCTTCGCAAGGCTTGTCATTGCTTTTGAGCTTGCCTTGGGAGTCTATCTGATCGTCAATCTGGATGCGAAAGTGGCTTATGCCCTGACATGCCTATTCCTTGCAGGGATGTCGGTGTTTTTGATTGTCCTTATTATAATGGGCAACAACGGCAATTGCAATTGCTTTGGAGAGCTTATTGCGATGAATCCATGGCAGTCGCTGATAAAGAATGTTATAATCTTTGCTATCTTGTTGCTATCTGTTAAACTGCAATCTTTCAATATACGGTACAAGCCGCTTTGGCGGGTTATGATCATAGTTGCGGCAATTGCAACAGTCTTTATTCTCCGCCCTCCCGACAACTGGTATTATGAGAGTTACGGCAAGTCCACTACTTTCAACAGGGAGGCTTTCGATCAGAGAGTGGAAAGCAATGTTCTTCCTTCTGAAATAATGGAAGGTGACAAGGTTATCTGTTTTTACAGTCTTTCATGCGAGTTCTGCAAAATGTCCGCTCATAAGATAGGAACCATGCGTCGCCTCGGCACATTTCCGCAGTCGGAAATAGTAGCATTTATTGGGTTGAATGATATTTCCGGAAGGAAAGAAGAGGCAACTCAAAAGGCGATAACTTTCTTTGAAGAGACCAAGTTGGATTGCGAAAAGTTTTACTTTATCGAGCCTAAGGATTTTTTGCGCATCACGAACGGCTCCATGCCTCTGATCCTTGTCATGAAAGATGGAGAGGTAATTGCCAAATACAGTTACAGGGATATCAGATAGCGTGATGCGACGCTGCCTGCAACGTGTTTTTCAATAGTGAAATAATTGTCATTGGGCCTACACCTCCGGGTACGGGGGTGATGTAGGAGCATTTTGGGGCAACCCTGTCAAAATCCACATCTCCTGCGAGCTTAAAACCACTCTTCGTGTCAGCGGGAACACGGGTGATACCGACATCTATGACTACCGCACCCTCTGTTACCATGTCTTCCTTGAGAAACTGCGGCACACCGATGGCGGCGATGATAATGTCGGCCTGAAGAGTGTAGCTTGCTATATCTACGGTGCGACTGTGGCAGACAGTGACTGTGCAGTCACCCACATTCCCCTTTTGGGACAGTAGATTGGCAATAGGGCGACCTACGATATTGCTTCTACCCAATACCACACAATGCTTGCCTTTTGTTTCGATATTATAGTGCTCCAGAAGAGCCATAATGCCGTAAGGAGTAGCAGATACAAAACTCGGCAGTCCGAGCACCATCTTACCGACATTGATCGGATGAAATCCGTCAACATCCTTATCCGGAGAGATGGCATTGATGATATTTTGCTCATTGATATGCTTTGGAAGAGGCAGTTGTACGATAAACCCGTCAACATCGTCATCGTGGTTGAGGTAGTCGATTTTGCCTAACAGAAAATCCTCTGCCGTATCTGACGGAAAGCGAAATACGGTTGATTTGAAGCCTACTTGAGCGCAGGCCTTCTCTTTATTGGCGACGTAAGTTTGGCTTGCTCCATCATCACCGACCAATATGGCTGCAAGATGCGGGCGTTTACCGCCATTTGCCACAATCGATTCCACTTGTGCGGCTATCTCCCTTTTGATATGGTCAGCCGTCTGTTTTCCGTCGAGCAGTATCATGTTATTTGCGTTTTTTCTTCATCATTTTAGAGGCGGCACCTGCCCCGGACATATTCTTCATCACCTTCTTGGTGCCTTCAAACTGCTTGAGAAGTCTGTTAACCTCTACGATGGATGTTCCACTGCCTGCAGCTATCCTTTTACGGCGACTGCCGTTGATGGCTGAGGGATTTTCTCTTTCGTATAAGGTCATGGACTGGATGATAGCTTCAATGCTCTTGAATGAGGCGTTGTCCATATCCACGTCTTTTATTGCCTTACCTACTCCGGGGATCATGGAAGCCAGTTCCTTAATGTTGCCCATCTTCTTGATCTGCTGAATTTGAGAGTAAAAGTCCGTAAGGGTAAACTGGTCCTTTGCAATCTTTTTGTGGAGTTTGCGGGCCTCTTCTTCATCATACTGCTCTTGAGCCTTTTCTACGAGAGAGACAACGTCACCCATACCAAGGATACGGTCAGCAATACGCTTAGGGTAGAAGATGTCAAGTGCCTCCATTTTCTCTCCGGAGCTGATAAACTTGATGGGCTTGTTTACAACAGCTTTGATAGAGAGAGCGGCACCACCGCGTGTATCACCATCCATCTTTGTAAGTACGACTCCGTCAAAATCCAGCCTGTCGTTGAAAGCTTTTGCTGTCTCGACGGCATCCTGACCGGTCATTGCATCCACTACAAAAAGTATTTCAGTCGGATTGACAGCCTTTTTGATTGCCGCAATCTCGTTCATCATCTCCTCGTCAACCGCAAGACGTCCGGCCGTATCTATGATAACTAAAGAGTATCCTGCCTGCTTTGCCTTTGCAATGGCATTTTTTGATATTTTAACCGGATCCTTAACATCATCTTCAGAATACACATCGACACCGATCTGCTCCCCCAACACCTTTAATTGCTCGATAGCTGCCGGACGGTATACGTCACCTGCAACCAACAAGACTCTCTGGCTCCTTTTAGACTTGCAGTTCAAGGCAAGTTTACCTGAGAAGGTGGTTTTACCGGAACCTTGAAGGCCGGCTACCAGGACGATGCCCGGATTACCCTTTATATTGATTTCGGAAGCTTCACTGCCCATGAGGTCGGCCAGTTCGTCGTGGACAATCTTAATCATCATCTGTTCGGGACGTACCGCTTTGAGTACATCCTGACCCAGTGCCTTCTGCTTCACGTCATCGCAAAACGACTTTGCAATTTTGTAGCTTACGTCGGCATCCAAAAGAGCCTTTCTGATATCTTTAAGTGTCTCCGAGATATTGATCTCGGTAATTCTTCCCTGTCCCTTGATGAGCTTGAACGAGCTCTCCAATCTGTCTATTAAACTTTCAAACATATAGTGTATATTACATTTGGTCAGAGTAGTAAGCTTTCGCGAGATCTCTCTGATTGTATTTCATTGCCATTACCTGGCCGTAGGCTCCTGCAGTATGGAGGGCGACGATATCTCCGCGCTCAGCCTTGTTGAGCATGATATTGTTGCCCCAGCGGTCACTTGATTCGCATACCGGTCCTACGACGTCGTAGCGCATCTTTCTTCCATCTGAAGTGAGATTTTCAATATCATGGTGAGCCTGATAGAGAGCCGGACGGATCAGGTCATTCATGCCTGCATCCAGGATGGCAAACTTTTTTTTCTGACCCACCTTTACGTAGAGTACCCTCGATATAAGATGACCGCATTGAGCGACTATGGCTCTTCCGGGTTCAAAATGTATCTTTTGTCCTGGGCGGACGATTAGATTTTTATTTATTACTGAAAAATACTCTTCAAATTGTGCTATCGGATGTTCATTAGGTTCATTGTAATCAACGCCCAAGCCTCCTCCGAGGTTGATGTTGCGTACATTCATACCCCTTTCAATGAACCACTTCTGGAGCTCTTCGACTCTTCTGCAGGTCAACTCAAATACGGAAAGATCGGTAATTTGCGATCCAACGTGAAAATGCAGGCCTAAGAATTCAAGATTGTGGCACTCTATCAAGATGTCAGCCACATCATTAAACATCCATGGGCTGATGCCGAATTTGTCTTCTTTTCTGCCTGTGCTAATATATTTGTGAGTATGTGCGTCAATATCAGGATTGATTCTCAGTGATATTTTGGCCTTTTTGCCCAATTGACCTGCAAAGTCGTTGATTACTTTGATTTCAGGTATGGACTCACAGTTGAAACTGAAAATGCCGGCATTCAGTGCAGCTTTTATCTCTTTATCTGACTTCCCCACCCCGGCATAGACTATTTTTTCAGGAGCAAAACCTGACTTTACTGCAAGCTTGACTTCGTTTCCGCTTACGCAGTCAGCTCCGAGTCCATAACTCTTGATAATTTCAAGAATTCGGTCATTGGCGTTGGCTTTCATTGCATAGTGTGCATTGTAGCCGTATTTGTCGATTTGGAATTTATAAATATCGAGAGTCTGCTTAAGTAGCTCTACATCATAAAAATAAAATGGGGTTTCGATTGTTTTGAAAACCTCGACATTTTCTTTTGTAATCATTTTGGATCTGTTTCAATTAAATTTCGTGCAAAAGTATGAAATAAGGAGCAAAATCACTGCAAATATTAAGAAATAATTGAGACGGGTGCCTTACTGAAACGATAGATCTCGTTGCCCAGCAGATGTGCCTCGCTTTCATCGTGCGTTACGAATAGGACAGTAGGCTTATCCCGCTTCCAGATATCTGAAAACCATTGCATAAGAGTGTGTTTGAGTTCTGTGTCGAGGCCGGCTAAAGGTTCATCCATCAGAATGATGTCCGAGTCGGTCGCAAAAGCACGTGCAATCGCTACTCTTCTCGACATTCCACCACTGAGCTGAGACGGATAATATGAGGCAAACCGTTCCAGTTCAACGCGTTCAATCAATTCCTTCGCTTTTGCCGTACGCTCGCTCCTGGAGAGAGAGTCACTTAACACAAATTCTATATTGCCCGTTACGGTCTTCCATGGCAGTAGTCTCGGTTCCTGAAAGACGTAGGAATAAGATTTACCCTCAAATCCCTCGAAACTTCCGGAATCTGGTTCGGTGATACCGCCGATAATATTGAGCAGTGTGGTTTTTCCGCATCCGGAAGGTCCGAGAATGCAGGTCCTTTCACCCTCCCTGAATGAGATGTTAAAGTCTCTGAAGATGATGTTTTCGCCGAACTGCTTGTTTAAATTTTTGATAATCAGACTCATGATCGTACTCTTGTCCATTTTAGAGCATGACGCTCAATATTCTTAATCAATATTTCAAAAAAGTAACTTAGCAGTACCGCAATACAGGTCCATGCAATCAGTACATCTACATTGAGAAATATTTGTGCCGTCTGCATGTTCGTACCTATACCGTATTTTGGCTGACCGAGTACCTCTCCCACAATGATTGCCCTCCATCCGATGCCGAAGGCGTTGGAAATACCGCTGAAGATGAACGGCGCAATAGCGGGGATATATAGCTCTTTGATGATCCTTTTCTTTCCTACCTTGTAAAATTCGGCCATCTGCACAAGGCTCTTGTCAACACTGTTCATGCCGCTGATTACATTCGTGCAGACCATCGGGAACATGGTCAGAATGCCGATAAAGACGGGTACGCTGTAAGGGTTGAACCATATCAGTGCAAGCAGAGTGATTGCGATCACCGGAATGGATCGTATAGTGACAAGAATAGGGGTGATGTAGGCATTGAAGCCTGAATAGAGCCCTGCAATGATGCCTGCCGCTATGCCGAATATTGCAGCTACTGCAAAGCCGATGACCCCGCGGAGCACCGTGGTCCCTACCACTGACAAAAATCCTTTTTCAACAAAGAGGTGGCAGAGAGCTTTGAATGTCTTTTCCGGAGAAGGCACTATAAATTCAGAATGGAAATGCAGTGAGAGCAACTTCCACAACACAAGAAATATCACTACCGAAGCAATGCTTATCCAGTTATTTCGTGTAATAGAAATTTTCATTCGGCAGTGTGTCTCCTATAAATTCCGGATTAAAATTATAAAAAATATTTAGATAATTATCTATTTCATCAATGATTTCGCGTGCACTTACATATTTGAGGTTGGCACGTGGAATGGAGCTTTTAGCTGTCAGGGTGTCTTGCATAAGGCCGTATTTAACCATCAGTATGGCCGCACTGTCCATATTGTTCACTACCCATTCGGTGCTGTACCTGTACTCCCGTTCGACTCTCTCTATAAGTTGCGGATTGCTCTCTATCAGTGAGGTTTTACCTAAAAAGGCAGTTTGTGCGATTGGGAAGCCTTCTATCTTCTCCCATTCGCTGTTAAGGTCGATGATTATCTCTATATCGGGATTGTTGTGCATGGCAAGGCTTATGTAAGGCTCCGAGATTACTCCGAGTGTGGCCCTGCCCGCCGCTACGGCATTTGCAAGATCTATGTGTGAAGGAAAGCTGTAGTCCAATATTACATCTTTGTCCGGATCGAGTCCGTTTTGCTCAAGCAGGTAGCGAAACATGGCGTCCGGTGTCATTCCTTTAGCCATCACGTTGATACGCTTTCCCCTAAGGTCTTCCCAACTGTGTACGCCCGTGTCGCTTCCGAAAAGATAGAGAGTCCCCCATACGGGAACGGATATCAGTTTATAATCCAAGCCTTTGTTGTAGAGTACCGCTGCCATGGTCATTGGAAGGATGGCAAAGTCTGCAGTCCCGTCAATCATCATTTTGCGTACCTGTACCGGTTCGTTGAGGATCTCGAACTTCAGATCGCTGTTCTGTGCGGTACGCACACTGTCAATATACTGCAACATTCCAACCGCCGACGGCCCCTTTAGAGTGGCGACAGTATATGTTTGTGGACTCTGTTTACCGGCCTGACTGTTACATGATGCGGTCGCCATAATCAGGATAAGTGAGCAGAGGGTTATGATTGATTGTTTAGACATCTTGGCTTGTTTGTCTGCAAAGTTATACACTCTCGACAAATTGTCATCATTTTGTTTGGAGGAAATTACTTTTTACACTACATTTGCACCGATAATTACACCGCACATTTCTGAGGTTTCGGTTAGAGCCGATACCAAGGTCGGACGGAGATACAATAACTAATCCAAAGGCTATCTGATGGAGAAGAGAATAGGTTCAGTTCTGATTCTGATCAAAAATCATGAGAGCGTTCAGCAAATGAACGACATCATTTCACAGCACGCATCCATTATTATCGGGCGACAGGGTCTGTCCCGTCTTAACGGTACCAGCGTTATGTCTCTTATCCTTGAAGGCACTACAGATGAAATTGGGTCTCTTTCCGGCAAATTGGGAAGGCTCACCGGCATTGAAGTTAAGTCGGTGGTCTTAAAAAACAAGGATAATGAAAATCAATAAAACTTTATTTGCGATTGCAATTGCAACCGCTCTAACTTTGAGTGCACAGGCTCAGACAGGCGTACAGCCTTCTCCTGATGTGCCGCAAACAGCTGATAGTGATACGCTTACTGCTTTTGGCAGGCCTATCCGGCTCGGGGAATCCGTTGTAAGCAGTTTTCGTGTCAGTCGTAAAGTGATGGAAATGCCTGCTTCAATGATTGTTTCAGGTAAATTTGACATTCAAAAACAATCTGCTTTTACCATTTCAAATGTAATTGGAAATGAGCCTGGTGTCTATATGGGACGCGATGGTATCTGGGCTACGAGTGTAAATGTTCGCGGTCTTGGAGAGGATCGCCTGGTCTCCCTGATTGACGGTAACAGGATTGAAACCGCTACGGACCTTACAGCCTCTCTTTCAATGATTGATGTTAATGACATTGAGAGAGTTGAGATTATCAAAGGGGCGCAGTCTTCTCTGTATGGCACAGGCGCCATGGGCGGTATTATCAATGTGATTACAAAGGATGGCCATTTTGCCGACAAGACATACGTAGATGGCAATCTGATCTCAGGTTATGCAACAGCCAACAAGTATCTATCCAACAACCTCTCAGTAAATGTGGGTGGAAAGAAACTCTATTTGCGCGTAAGCGGGACGTATGGTAAAGCCGACGATATGCGTACTCCTCAGGGAATTTTGGAGAACAGTCAGTTCAATACAAGTAATATTTCCGCTAAGGCCGGATATCAGCCTGCAAAAAATCACCTGATAAAGGTGCAATTCCAGCGTAACAACTCTTGGGATGTGGGCATTCCGGGTGGAAGTACTTTTCCTACAAAGGCAGAGGCCAGGTATACAGACATTAAGAGGACATTAGTCGATGCAAGTTACCAGATCAGCAACTTGACTGACAATTTCAAGTCATTGAAATTAAGTTATTTTCATCAGGCAATTGACCGTAATGTGCTGATGTATCCTCACAGTGTGACCGAGACGAAATTGCCAAACGGCAATATTCAGCGTCAGATGCCTGATTCTATCGCTCCGCTTGCAAGTCATATTACCAATGGTGTACAACTGCAGGGAACGTTTGAGTTTGCCGACAATAATACTTTGATTGTCGGAACGGATCTTTGGAGACGTGATATCTCTGCAGACAGGACCAAGTATGTGACAATGCAGGTGATCAAACCTGACGGAGTTGTGGCTGCTACAAATAAAATCATCCGTGGAGAGACTCCACTGCCTACCGCTTATTCCGCCAATGCCGGCATTTATGCTCAGGATGAGGCTAACTTTATGGATGGACGTCTGAAATTGCTGACCGGCATCCGTATTGATGCCAATATGATTAAGAATGACACTGTGTACAATGTGGATTATACGATAGTCAATGGTGTCTTGAATAACAATCCTGCAGGAAAGGCGATTACTTTCGATGCAGGCAAGTTCAATACTCTATCGTGGAGTGCCAATGTCGGGATGCTCTACAAAGTGGCAAAGGATGTGGATCTCACTGCTAATATTGCACGTTCTTTCAGGGCACCATCTCTTGAGGAGCGGTTTAAGTATATCGATTTGGGTGCGATGTTGAGACTCGGTAATCCTGAGTTGAAGCCGGAGAGTGGTTATTCAGGAGAGATTGGAGTACGTGTTTGGAGACCGCGTTTCAATTTAGAGGCTTCGGCATACGTCAACAGGATTGAAAATATGATTGTGGAAGCTCACGGCGAAAGCATAGGATCAGTCGCTACAATGGTAAATCAAAATATTGGTAAAGCTTTGCTTTATGGCTTTGAACTGAAGACAGAGTATAATGTGGTTGACAACCTGGTGGCATTTTTGTCCGGCTCATACGTCCGCGGTATTAATATCGAGGACAGTTCAAATCTTCCATCCATACCTCCTATGAACGGCAGGTTGGGATTGAGGTATACCTATCCGACAGTCGGTTCTGTTGATTTCACTGTTGTAGGGGCTACCGCCCAAAATAAGATAGCTTCGGGTGAAGTTGCTACCGATGGCTATTTGCGCTACGACATGTCACTTTGTACCCGCCGCTTTGACTTTGCTAAAGTGCTCAGTATTCAACTCTTTGCCGGTATCGACAATATTACTGATGTGGCGTATGCCAATCATCTTTCCACCAACCGCGGAGATATCAGCGTAGAACCGGGGCGTAACATATTCTTTAGAATCAACTTCGGATTTTAATCTTTCTTTGTCATGACTGTCAACCGGTGTGCTCTATCTTCAAACGGCACAGATGTTGCAGCCATTATCGGACTGCTTAATTTTGATCTGATATACGATACTGTATCTCAGTCGCTGATTAAGCAGTCTGAATAATGATAAAGAAATATTTGGAAAATAAACTGACAGTAGATGAACAATTTTATTTATGACATTCCCACCAAAGTCTATTTTGGTGAAAATCAGCTTGGTAACTTAGGCCCTGAACTTGCCAAGTTTGGAAAGAGGGTTCTTTTGACCTATGGGGGCGGCTCTATCAAAAAGATGGGACTTTACGACAAGGTTGTTGCCGAGATTAAGAAGGCCGGACTACAGCTCTTTGAGTTGTCGGGTATTGAACCTAACCCGCGTATAGATTCCGTTCGCGCCGGTGCCGAGATATGCAAGAAAGAGCATATTGATGTCCTGCTTGCAGTGGGAGGAGGCTCGACTATTGATGCTACCAAATTTATGGCGGCAGGAGCGTTGGTTGACTTTGATCCATGGGACTTTTTCAGCGAAAAATGGGCGCCCCTGACGGATGCCCTTCCTATAGTTTCAATACTTACGCTGGCCGCTACCGGCTCGGAAATGGATGCCGGAGGCGTTATTTCCAATCCGAAAACTAAAGACAAGATTGGAAGGGTTGAAAGGCCAATGCTTCCTAGGGTATCTTTTCTCGATCCGACTAACACTTATACCGTATCACCTTACCAAACCGCCTGTGGAGCGTCCGATATGTTGAGCCATATCTGTGAGGTTTACTTTAATATGAGTACGGATCTATATATGCTTGATACTGTGATGGAAGGTTTGATGAAGAGTATAATCAAATATGCTCCGGTTGCAATGAAGGAGCCTGACAATTATGAGGCTCGTGCCAACTTGATGTGGGCATCATCGTGGGCTATCAACGGCTTTATCGACGGCGGAAAGCGTCAGGCTTGGAGTTGCCATCCGATAGAGCACGAGTTGTCGGCTATTTATGATATTACCCACGGTCTCGGACTTGCAATCATTACTCCGCGCTGGATGAAGTATTGTCTGAGTGAGGCTACAGTATCAAAGTATGTTCAATTTGGCGTAAATGTATTCGATATAGACAAGAGTCTGCCTGCAATGGAGATAGCCACGAAAGCAATTGATATGTTTGCGGATTTTCTCTTCAAGACTTTGGGTCTCAAAAGCACTCTCTCAGCTGTAGGTATAGATGATACTCACTTTGAGGTGATGGCTGAAAAGGCTGCCGGGATAGGAGGGACCAAGTATGGTTTCGTTCCACTCGCGCCGAAGGATATATCCGAAATATTAAAAATGAGTTTATAGCTGCAAACAGCAAACAGTCGGTACTTTTTGAAGAGTACCGACTGCTCGCCGTCATATGACGCGATCCGAAGAGTTTAAATTGTTCGATGGACCTCTGTACCTTCAACGTAAATCGCACTGAACGGTCTTGCAGGACAGAGGTTTTCGCATGTTCCGCAGCCGATACATCTCTCAGCATTCACTGCAGGTACTCTCAGAGAGCTTTTGTCGTTCGGATCGGAAGGCACCAGTTTAATAGCTCCTGCAGGGCAGTGACGGGCACAGTTGCCGCATGATACGCCGTCGCGAAGAGGGATGCAGTTTTCACTGATCCATACAGCCGTACCTATCTTTGTAGAAGACTTCTCTTCTCTTGTAATCCCGGTAATAGCTCCGGCAGGGCATACCTCCGAACATTTTGTGCACTCAGGACGACAATAGCCTCTTTCGTATGACATCTCCGGCTGCATCAGACTTAATATAGAGTCGGAAGGACGAAGCACACTGTTGGGACAGACTGATACACAAAGTTGGCAGCCTGTACAATGATCCTCAAAGTGTTTGATGCTCTGAGCTCCGGCAGGTACTATTTTAGTTTTGCGTACAGGAACTTTTTTCTGCTGGATGGCAGCGAGTCCGCCATCTACCTTTTCCTGAGCCTTCAGGGCTGAGGTTGCAAGTATTACACCTGCAACTGTAAGTGCCTTGCGGCGTGACTGGTCAACCTTCCTGTCCGATTTGCCGCAGGCGGTAAATGAGATAGCTCCCTGATTGCAGTTGCCGATACAGTCGAAGCAGGCTACACAGCGGCTGTAGTCAATCTTGTGCTCTTTCGGGTTGATGCAGGAGGCTTTGCAGTTGCGTGCACAAAGCGTACATCCTGTGCACTTATCCGTATTGATCTTTATCTTGAAGATTGAAAAATTAGAAATCAGGCCGAGAAATGAACCTACCGGACAAATATTGTTGCAATAGCTACGTCCGCCCTTCCATGCAAGAATGAAGATGGCAACGAAAGTGACGGCAGCTATGATGAAAGTAGGTAAACTCTTAAGCCAAACCTCCTTAGAATAGAAAGCATAACTGTTGGCCCTTTCAGCAATAAGGGCGAAAAGGTTGTTGCCCCACTGGTAAATCGGAGCAAATAGATTTGATACTATTCTGCCGTAAGAACTGTATGGCGAAAGCAGGGCTACAAATGAACCGATATTTGTGAAAATAGCTATGACAAACAGGACTAAAATACTATAACGCAGCAAATTGTTGGCCTTTGTATATTTGAATTTGTTCTTAGCCTTTTTACGTTTGCAGCTAAACCAGGAGATAATGTCCTGAAATACGCCCATAGGGCATATTATCGAGCAGTAAACACGACCGAAAAGAATGGTCAGCAGGATAAGAACAACGATGACGCCAACATTTAGAGCCATAATTGCAGGCATAAACTGAATTTTTGCCATCCAGCCGAACCACGCATGGATGGTTCCCGTGAAGTCGAGAAATAGCAAAGTGATGATTATAAAGCAAATAGCGGCTAAAATAGTTCTTACTTTCTTAAGCATAAGTTATTATTTTAAATTTAGTTGTCAATGTGTTTTTCGAGTAACTCCGGACGCAGTGCTTTGGTGCGCTCAATAGACTGAGTATCTTGCCACTCCTTTATAAGGACAGGGTTGCCGCTCAGCAAAACTTCAGGCACCTTCCAACCGTTGAATTCGGCAGGTCTGGTATAGATCGGAGGAGCAAGCAGACCATCCTGAAATGAGTCTGAAAGTGCTGAGGTCTCATCACCGATAGCACCGGGAATCAGTCTGACAAGTGCGTCGCAAATGATTGCAGCAGGTATCTCTCCTCCGCTGAGAACATAGTTTCCTACCGATATTTCTCTGGTAATCAGATGTTCCCTGATGCGGTGGTCGATGCCCTTGTAGTGCCCGCAGAGGATTATGATATTGTCCATACAGGAAAGAGTATTGGCAATCCCCTGATTAAGGATCTCTCCGTCAGGAGATGTATAGATAATCTCGTCGTAGTGACGCTCGCTCTTGAGCTTATCAATCAGGGTAAAGACCGGCTCAATCATCATGATCATTCCGGCATCTCCTCCGTAGCCGTAATCATCAACCTGGTGGTAGAAACCTTTGCCATATTCACGAATATTGTGAATAACAATCTCCACAAGCCCCTTATCCCTTGCTCTCTTTATGATGGAGTAGTTCAGAGGACTGTCAAGCAACTCGGGAACAACTGTCAAAATGTCGATTCTCATTGCGCATCCTTAATTATGGCACAAAAATAGTATTTATTCCCCAAAATATTTTACATTTGCGGGTTATAAATTTTATTTACCACATTTATGAGTGAAGATCTTAAACCAATTGCTCAACAAGAAGAGCAATCTGCTACAGTTAGCGAAACAGTCGTTGATAAAGTTAACAGCGATGAAACTATTGAACAACCTTTAACAGAAACAAAAACAGACGAAGAACCTGTTGTCGAGCAAAGTGCTGAGACAGAGGCCGAGACCGGGGAGACCGAGGTCAAGACCGAGAGCGAGAGCGAGACTCCTGCTGCCGACGAAGTTCCGGACTACTCAAATGTCGGTCTGAAGGAGATAATCGATATCTTCCAGGGCTTGATAGACGGTAGTGACATGCAACTTCTGAACAAGCATGCGGAGGGGCTGAAGGCAGCTTTTTACAAGACTCTCAAGCGCGAGAAGATTGCCATGGGCTTTCAGGTACCTGCCGAGGGCAGCGTTGAGGCTGCGGCTGAAGGAGAGGCTCCAGAGCAGACAGTTTCCGTTAATCCTTTCGCCGAACTTGAGCGTGGCTTTAAGGAGTTGTACAATAAATACAGGGCTGAAAGGGCTGTTTTCATGCAGGAGCAGGATAGTAAAAAGGAAGAGAATCTGAAACTCAGACTTGAGGTAATTGAAGAGTTGAAAGCCCTTCTTGAAAAACAGGAAGATCCGAATAAGACATATCCCGAGTTTAGAAATATTCAGCAGAAATGGAGAACCATAGGACCAGTCCCTCAGAAAGAGGTAAAGAACGTATATGAGACTTACCAGCATAATGTCGAATTGTTTTATGACCTTCTCAAGATAAACCGCGAGCTTCGCGACCTTGATTTTAAGAAAAATCTTGAAGCAAAAGAGGAACTTTGCCGACAGGCTGAAGAGCTGATTAACGAGGAGAATGTAGTCTCTTCATTCCGCACACTGCAGAAGCTTCATGAAGAGTGGAAAGAGTACGGCCCCGTTGACAAGGAGCACAGGGATGCTATTTGGGAGAGATTTAAGGTTGCCACGGCTGCCATAAACAAGAAACATCAGACTTTCTTTGAATCACAAAAGGGCAATCAGAAAGAAAATCTGAGCGCAAAGGTTGTTCTTTGCGAAAAGGTTGAGGCAATTGCTGCCACAGAGATGAAAGATTCAAACAGTTGGAATGCACTTTCCAAAGAGATTGAGAATATTCAGAAAGAGTGGAAGAGCATAGGATTTGCTTCAAAGAAAGATAATCAGAAGGTTTACGACCGTTTCCGCGCAGCGTGCGATGCATTCTACTCAAAAAAGAGAGAGTTCTACGCTGATTTCAAAGATCAGATGCAGGATAATATGGATAAGAAAATTGCTCTTTGCGAGCAGGCTGAGGCTCTTAAGGAGAGCGAGGACTGGAAGAAAACCTCCGAACTTTTGGTTGAACTTCAGAAGAAGTGGAAAGAGATAGGACCTGTTTCACGTAAGAAATCTGAGCAGATTTGGAAAAGGTTCCGTGCTGCCTGTGACGAATTTTTCGATAATAGAGACAAGCATTTCGGAGATCAGGACTCTCAATTCGGTGACAACTTGAAGAAGAAACGTTCTATTATTGACGAAATTAATGAGTACGTTCAGCCTGATGACCGAAATGAAGTACTTGAGAAGCTCAGAGAGTTCCAGAGCAGATGGAATGAGATAGGCTTTGTTCCTTTCAGAGAGAAATCAAAAATCCAGGAAGCCTTTAAGAAGGCTTTGGATACACAGTATGACGCTCTAAGGGCAGCCGGAGGAGAGGTAGAGAGCCGTATTACCAAGTTTAACAAACGCTTTGGCGATACAGCCTCAAAAGCAGGACGTGCCGTGCGCTCTGAAAGAGATCGTCTCGTACAGAAATTCAATAAGAAAGAACAGGATATTGCTACTTGGGAAAATAATATGGGATTTTTCTCAAAATCCAAGAATGCAGATGCTTTGCTCGAAGAGCTTAACAAGAAGATTGAGATAGCCAAAGAAGAGTTGGCTCAATTGGAAGACAAGATTAAAGAGATTGACAATCAGCACAATCCAAATAACGAAGAATAACAGGAATGAAGAAAAACAGTGTTATAGGTTTTGCCCTGATCGGGATTATCCTTTTACTTTTCAGTTGGTATAACACAAAGCAGGCTAAAAAGGCGCAGCAGGAGCGATTCAGACTCGATTCTCTGGCTACCGTTGCGGCTATGGAGAATGCTTTGCGCGATACGGCTTTGGCTCTTGATTATCAGGCGGATACTAATGCCTTAATGGCAGAAGGTGATGATTCTCCGATGTATCAAAGCGAGATGCTCAATGTCGCAAGTGCTGCTGAAGTTGAATATTATACCCTTGAAAATGATAAAATCAAAGTATCCATTACTTCTAAAGGTGCACAACCTTACGAAGTATTGATTAAGGACTACTATACGTACGACAGCTCGGCTCTTTATCTGGTGCGTCCAAATAAGAGTTTGTTTGATTTGGAAATTAATGCAAATCAGTGGATTAATACTTCAGAATTAAATTATCAGACAGTTTCCTCTACCGATTCGTCTCTGACTATGAGGCTCTATTTCAGTGAAAATGCATACATGGAGAGTGTCTATGCTCTTGCGCAGGGAAGCTATATGGTGGATTATAGTGTGCGATTTGTAGGGATGAATGAGGTCCTTGACAGGAGAACATCTCAATATACCGTAAACTGGAACATGGACGTTCCACGTCTTGAGAAGGGATACTCCAATGAGAAGAATTATTCTAAAATTGCTTACAATTATCCCGGAAGTAAAGATGCTAAGTCAATAGGACAAAGAAAAGACTCTGCAAGTGAAAATTTTGCAGCCAATGTGCATTGGTTCGCATTTCAGCAGCAGTTTTTCTCGGCAATTCTGGTTGCTGACAACAACTTTGCAGGAGGCTCGCTTACCAATAAGTTTTATCCGGAAGGAGATACTTCCAACAGTCTGATGCACTCTCAGGCCAGTATGGCCGTTGCGATTGACAATCGAAGCACGGATTTTACCTCTAACTTTAAATTCTATTTCGGTCCTAATCACTATCCGACACTGAAGAGTTACGGTGAGCATTTTGAAAAGATAATTCCACTCGGAGGTAATATTATCGGAATAATAAGTAGATACGTTATTATTCCTTGCTTTAACTGGCTCAGCAAATATATAGCAAGTTACGGCTTGATAATCCTGCTCCTGACTTTGATTCTCAAATTAGTACTATCTCCTCTTACTATGAAGTCTTATATGTCTTCAGCGAAGATGAGAGTCTTGAAGCCTGAGATTGAGAAGATCAATGCGCGTTATCCTAAGCAGGAAGATGCCATGAAAAAGCAACAGGCCACCATGGACCTTTACAAGAAGGCAGGGGTGAGTATGTTTGGAGGTTGCCTGCCTATGCTGCTTCAACTTCCTATCCTGTGGGCTATGTTCCGTTTCTTTCCTGCCTCATTCGAGCTTCGTCAGCAGGGATTTTTGTGGGCTACAGACTTGAGTGCTTATGATTCGATTTTAGACTTTGGCTTTAAAATTCCACTGTACGGAGATCACATATCGCTCTTTGCGCTGTTGATGGGCATCTCAATGTTTTTCTATTCTAAGATGACTTTGAGTCAGACAGCATCCAATGACCCTTCTCAGCAGAGCATGAAGTTTATGCAACTTTGGTTTATGCCTATATTTATGGTTATCTTCTGCAACAATTTGTCAGCAGGTCTGAGTTACTACTATTTCTTATCCAATATCATTACGATACTCCAAAATTGGGTTATCAGTAAGTGGTTTGTAGATGAAAAGAAACTTTACGCTCAGTTGCAGGCGAAAGCCAATTCAAAGGAGGCTCCCAAAAAGTCAAAATTTCAGCAGCGGCTTGATGCAGCTTATAAGGCTCAGCAAGAGCAGTTGAAAAACCAGAAAAGATAATGAGTATTGAATCTCAGATAAAAGAGTTACATAATGAACTGCCGCCAACCGTAAAGTTGGTGGCAGTTTCCAAATTTATGCCCGTTGAGGATATTCTGTCTGCTTACAATGCCGGTCAGCGCTTTTTCGGCGAGAATAGACCTCAAGAGCTTGCGGCTAAGGCTACCGAGCTTCCTTCTGATATAGAATGGCACTTTATCGGCCATTTGCAGAGCAATAAATTAAAAATGGTGGTTCCTTATGCTTCTATGATTGAGTCTGTAGATTCGGCCAAATTGCTTGGAGAGATTAATGCCTTTGCAGGCAAATTAGGTAAAAAGGTAGATTGCCTGATAGAAATTCATATTGCATCGGAGGATACAAAGCAGGGTTTTTCCCCTGAAGAGGCATTGTCACTTAAGGTAGGAGATTATCCTAATATTCGTTTTCGTGGTGTGATGGGTATGGCAACATTTACTGATGACAGTCAGAGAGTAAGAGATGAGTTTAATTCTTTACACAAGGTTTTTGAACAGATGAAGGAGCGTGTGGCTGAGGGGTTAAGCGAGTTTGACCAAATCTCTATGGGAATGTCGCACGACTATAAACTTGCTGTTGAAGAAGGAGCAACTATCGTTCGAATAGGTTCTTCTATTTTCGGAGAAAGAAAAAGAGGATGACTTTTTAGCCACCCTCTTTTTATTATTTTATTCCTGTTAACGATTATTTATTGGCAGTGTAAACCAACATTTCAAGAAGTTTGTTTGAATAACCCCATTCGTTATCATACCAAGAGATAACTTTTACGAAATGTTCGTTAAGCTGAATACCACCGTCCGCATCAAAGATAGATGTACGAGGATCAGTAAGGAAATCGCTTGAAACGACTTTATCTTCAGTATATCCGAGAATACCTTTCAATTCGCCTTCAGAAGCTTTCTTCATGGCAGCTTTAATATCTTCATAAGTACAAGCCTTCTCAAGACGGCAGGTAAGGTCAACTACTGAAACGTCAACTGTAGGAACACGGAATGACATACCGGTAAGTTTGCCGTTCATTTCAGGGATAACTTTACCAACGGCCTTTGCAGCGCCTGTTGATGAAGGGATAATGTTGGCAGCGGCAGCACGACCACCTCTCCAATCTTTCATTGAAGGACCGTCAACAGTCTTCTGAGTAGCTGTGGTGGCATGAACTGTAGTCATCAAACCTTCGATGATACCGAAATTGTCGTTCAAAACCTTAACGATAGGAGCCAGACAGTTGGTTGTGCATGAAGCGTTGGATATAATAGTCTCACCTTTGTATTTATTTTGGTTAACGCCATATACGAACATAGGAGTATCATCCTTTGAAGGAGCTGACATTATGACTTTTTTAGCACCGGCCGTAATGTGAGCCTGAGCTTTTTCTTTTGTAAGGAACAAACCTGTGGATTCAACGACATATTCAGCGCCAACCTCATTCCATTTAAGATTTGCAGGGTCTTTCTCTGCTGTTACTCTGATTGCGTTGCCGTTAACGACTAATTTACCGTCTTTAACCTCTACAGTGCCATTGAATTTGCCGTGAACGGTATCGTATTTTAACATGTATGCCATGTAATCCACATCGATAAGGTCATTAATACCTACTACCACGATGTCATCTCTTGTCTGGGCAGCTCTAAAGACCAAACGGCCGATACGGCCGAACCCATTGATACCAACTTTAATTTTTTTCATTTTAACTTAGTATTAAATTTAACTTCAAATTGTCAATTTATTATTTTCATCCAACCGCTTCACTCTACAAAAATCGTGCAAAGATAGGAAAAAAATAGTTGTGCACAATGGAATGTTTTCTATGTCTTTACAATGCGTAAAATTACTATCTTTGCGGTCATGAATCAAATCAGGGAAATAATCGTCACAAATGACGATTCTTATGCCGCCGAAGGGATTTTGGTGGCGGCACAGTTAATGCGTGAGTATGGAAATGTTACGATTGTAGCACCAAAAGAGCCGCAGTCGGGGAAGTCTGCCTCAATCTCGCTTGACATGACAATGCGGCTGACAAAGGTGTCGGAAGAGGAAGCTGAAGGCGATCTGCACAGCCTTGCGGTATATACTTTTACGGGGACACCTGTGGATTGCGTCAAGATGGCAATGAATATGTTTTTGGAGAGAGGAATTATGCCGGATCTCCTTGTTTCGGGCATTAACCACGGCTCGAATGCCTCTGTCGCTTCAGTCTACTCCGGCACATTGGGAGCGACTGCTGAAGGTACCATTTACGGAGTGCCGTCAATAGGACTCTCCATCAATACTCACAGTATGAATCCTGACTTCAGCGGGCTGGTATATTATGCCCGAAAGATTATGGATATGTATTTTTCCGACAAGGGGGGATTTCGTGAAGGTGACTATCTGAATATAAACTTTCCGGATATTCCTATGGAGAAGATAAAGGGAATTAAAGTGGCTCATCAGGGTAAAGGACAGTGGGTGAGAGAGTTTGAGAAGAGAGTGGATCCAAAGGGTAGAGATTATTATTGGATGATAGGTACTTTCAACGATTTGGATGAAGACAGCCGTGGAGACCATCATGTCGTAGATGACGGTTATATATCAATAGTTCCTCACAGGGTTGACAGTACTGATTATGAAGAGATGGAGCGCCTCAAGAGTGTCTGGAAATTAGAATAACTTCTTATGCGATACTATCTTATAGCCGGTGAAGCTTCCGGTGATCTGCATGGCTCCAACTTAATAAAGGCTCTCAAAAGTCAGGATTCACAATGTGACTTCCGCTTTTGGGGAGGTGACTTAATGGCAGCCGCAGGAGGGGAGTTAGTCCGTCACTATAAGAGCAGTGCCGTAATGGGTATTACTGATGTCGTCAGGAATATTAATAAGATAAGTAATAATTTTCGGTTCTGTAAGCAAGATATTCTTCAGTATCAGCCTGATGTGATCATATTGATTGACTACCCCGGCTTTAACCTGAAGATTGCTCAATTTGCCGAAAAGCACTCCATAAAGGTCTTTTACTATATTGCTCCCAAACTGTGGGCCAGGGGTGCGGGACGTATTCGCAAGATCAGAAAATATGTGGATGAACTCTTTATCATATTTCCATTTGAAACAGAATATTTTGCAAAGCGTGGCGTGGATGCCCATTATTATGGTAATCCATTGATTGACAGCATATCTCAGGATATGTGCAGCCATGAGACAAGGCGAGACTTTCTATCTCGCAACAAGTTGGAAGACAAGCCTGTCATTGCCTTGCTTCCCGGGAGCAGAGTATCTGAAGTTAAATATCTCGTGCCGCGCTTTGTAGAGATGGAAAAGATGATGCGTAACGCCAAATGGAGTGGCTATCAATTGATTATCGCCGGAGTTAACTCCATAGATTGCACTCTTTATGATAAATATATTCCTAAAGAATCAGACATAAAGATATTGTATGGTGAGACTTATTCCATCTTGTCTCAGGCTGAGGCAGCTGTCATCAGTTCAGGGACTGCAAGCCTTGAGGCTGCGGTTATCGGTACGCCTCAGGTTGTATGTTATGGCTTTGACGGCTTTACATATATGTTGGCCAAGTTGCTTGTACGTGTGAAATATATAAGTTTAGCCAATATCATTATGGATAAATTGATATTTAAAGAGCTTGTGCAGCATGATGCAGAGCCTCAAAAGATCCTCAAAGAGCTTGATGCTTAGTATATGATGATCATTACAGGCAGGTTATGCTGAAAGATTATGCCGAATTGAAGCATCTTCTCGGTGGAACGGGAGCTTCCTTAAGGATAGCTGACGCAATGATAAAAATGTTAAAACAATAGAATATGCATGCTTACAAATACCAGGGAGCCGGAAATGATTTCGTTATTCTGGATAATAGAGACGGGGTCATAGACCTGTCGAACAAACAGGTAAAATGGCTTTGTGATCGCAGGTTCGGTATCGGAGGAGACGGTCTGATGCTGCTCGG
>Ga0265294_10002662_pt1 | contig 23306 bp, 22 predicted proteins | sample MunlanPumphouse3_FD_192504 | JGI IMG/M metagenome (GOLD analysis project Ga0265294, IMG submission 192504) | Groundwater microbial communities from a municipal landfill in Southern Ontario, Canada - Pumphouse #3 | ecosystem: Environmental > Aquatic > Deep subsurface > Groundwater | place... | reverse complement strand
GTGTTTAAGTTTTTAAATTTATAAGTTTTTTAACCTTTAAAACGCTTAAAATCCTTGGCTTTTTGACTCTTTCATTTCAATTTCAGCACTCATTTATCCCAAAAAACCTTGAAATGAATTTCAGGATAATCAGGAGGTAGTAAAATTATGCGTTATAAAACTTCCCTCGGCCTGAACGAAAACCTCGTTGCGGCCCTTTCCTATATTGCTGGCTGGCCAAGCGGGATTTTACTTCTGCTCTTAGAACGCCAGAACCGATTTGTTCGATTCCATGCCATGCAGTCGGTACTGGTTTTTATGCCGGTTGCCCTGCTCATCTTCCTTACGGCCTGGATTCCCTACGTAGGTTGGCTCTTTGCGGACGGCCTGGGCTTTGGAGCAGTGTTTCTCCTTGTAATCCTCATGTACATGGCCTACAGGGGTTCAAAGTTCAAATTGCCCTTTGTTGGGAAAATTGCCTACGAATATGCCTATAAAGAATAAGGCTTCAGAGTTCTATTTTTAATTTTGGATAGAGAATTTGCCAAAAAGGCAATTCTTTTTCCATGATTCTTTTTTGAAATTTTCTAGCTTTGGGGTAATTTGATAGGTAGTTTTTTTTCTTTTCCTCTTTTTCCTTTTTCTTCTTCGTCTACTTCTATTTTTATTCTTTTTCCTCCTAATCTTCTTCCTTTTTTAAAAGGGATTCAAGCCGACCTAAAATATTCAGACATTCAAATGTTTAAATACCATCTCTTCTAATTAAAGTAAGCACAAATGGAGGACTCTACGATTAAAGAAGAAATCTGGATTGAAAAATACCGGCCTGTCAAGCTGGATCAGGTTGCAGGCCAGCCCGATACCATTGAGCGCCTGAAGGCTTATGTGGCTACCAAAAATCTGCCTCATCTCCTGTTTTCGGGCCCTCCAGGAGTTGGAAAGACAGCTTCTGCAATCTCGCTTACCCGGGAAATATTCGGAGACGCGGGCTGGAGGGAAAATTTTACGGAACTCAATGCTTCCGATGAGAGAGGAATTGAAGTTGTCCGAAATAAAATTAAAAATTTTGCAAAAACTGCTCCCATAGGAGGAGCCGAATTCAAGATTATTTTTCTCGATGAAGCCGACGCTCTGACTTCAGATGCCCAAGCAGCCCTCAGGCGGACAATGGAGCGCTTTAGCAAGAATTGCCGTTTCATCCTCTCCTGCAATTACTCGTCCAAAATCATTGAGCCTCTTCAGTCCCGCTGTGCGGTTTACAGGTTTGGGAGACTTCAGGCCGGAGCCATCCGGGACAGGCTAGAGTTTATTGCAAAAGATCAGGGGCTAACGGTTACAGAAGAAGGCTACGAAGCCCTTGTATATGTTGCTCAGGGGGACATGCGAAAGGCCGTAAACTCCCTGCAGGCTGCAGCCTTTCTTGACCGAAGGGTTCCAATCTCGCGCGAAGCAATCTTCAGGACAACTGCAACTGCAAACCCGGAAGAAATTCGAGCTTTGCTTGAAACTGCGCTACTTGGCAATTTCAAAGCCGCAAAAAAAGAACTGGATCGCTTTCTTAACGAGCAGGGGCTTTCCGGCGAAGATTTGGTAAAACAAATTTACAGGGTACTTTCAGATCTGGATAACCGGGACATGCTCGATCTTGGAATCTCTGAAAAAGGGCTTGTAGAACTTGTAGATATCATAGGAGAAATTGATTTCAGGCTTTCCGAAGGAGCTACAGAAAAGATCCAGCTTGAAGCCCTTTTGGCTCATTTTGCACTCTTGGGGAGCAATGGAACCTGGGAGAATTAAGCTGCCTGAATAAAACCTAGAATCGGATAAATCTGGAATCGGATAAAAGTCTAAAATAAGATATAAATCATTTGACAACGTTGTTGATCAGAATGTCGATACAGGCCTTTTTAGTAACATTCCTTCAGGTCGTGCCTGATTGGCTTGCGACCCTTATTATGGGGGCCCTTCCCATAAGCGAACTTCGGGGAGCAATTCCGGTTGCAATCGGAATCTATGGCATGGATCCTGTGCTTGCATACGCCCTTTCTGTTTTGGGAAACCTGCTCCCCGTCTTGCCTCTTCTCCTTTTTTTGGGACCGGTTTCGGATTGGCTCCGGCGTTTCCGGATCTTTGAGCTTTTCTTTACCTGGCTTTTTGCACGAACCCGTCGTAAACATAGTGAGAGATTTGAAAAATATGGCAGTCTTGCTCTAACCCTTTTTGTGGCAGTCCCTCTTCCCGTAACCGGAGCTTGGACAGGCTGTGCTGCGGCTTTTGTCTTTGGAATTAAGTTTAAGTATGCTTTTCCTGCAATTTTTGCAGGAGTCTTAATTGCGGGGCTCATTGTAACTTTTCTAACCCTTATGAGCTTTGGGGCCCTGGCTCTAATTTCTTGATTTTTTGAATTTAAAACTTATGAGGCTTCAAAATCTTCATATACCTTTGTGGTATCACTTTTAGTATAAATATTCCTAATTTTGAAGGGATTGCCATGGCAGCAAAAAAAAATAAAAAAATAGTTCAGTCTGAAAAATGCATTGGATGCGGAGTTTGTGTTTCCGTATGCCCAATCAATACAAAACTTGAAAAAAAAGAGGATTTTGAGCCTGAGAAAGCGGAGCTTGCAATCCGGGTTGTCAATGGAAAAGCTGTAATCGAGGAAGAATTCTGCATCCGGTGTGGAGCTTGCGCCCGGATCTGTCCTGTGGAATCTTTAAGTGTTGTGGAGCTGGAATCCAAAGCTGAAGCCACAGCAGCTTGAATCTAAAAAATAGAGCTAACAAGCCTTTTTGGAAAAGAAAAAAAACTGCTTTTGCAGTTTTTCTTTTCTTTTTTGATTTTGATTCTATTTTTTCTCTTAAGGCCTTAGGACCTATATTATAGCATTTCTTTGGCCAGCTTGATGTCTTCGGCTTTTACGGTCTTTCTTCCCGCATGTTCTGCCAGCTTAATAGCTTCTTTTGAAATTTCAAGTCCATATTCTTCCAGAATTTCCGTAAGGGCTATGCCTGCGCTTTCACTTACTCTATGAGCCCCTGCGCTTCTTATTAAACGTTCAATAGGTGCAAAAGGTATAACTTTAGCCATAATATCCTCCGAGTAAACCTGGATTATTAAGATTAATCCTTTTCAACCTTTGATTTTGTAATTAATTCCTATATATATTTTTGCCTTAATCCGGGCTTTTTTCAAGGCTTATTTGGGATTTTATCCCGTATTCGATCTTTATTTACTTCTTAAGGGTATTTCCTTTTGAAGATTGGACTTCAAATCTGTTTTTCGGCAGGACTTTTTGCTTTTCTTCGAAATATTGATATTTCATTACCGAATTGAATGAGATATGCTTTTACAGGAACTATCTGGAATTTCTGAAACTCTCTATCTGGTCGAAGAAAGTTACTCTTCCCAGCGAACAATAGAGTCTACTTTGCGTTATCTTGCAGGGGTGCACACCTTTGTGGCTCAAGAAAAAATCCGACTCATTAGAATCAAAAAAGAGGAGCAAACTCTTGGACTTTTTATTTTCAATCCCGGAAACAAGGAATTTCCTGTGGATTTTTGGTCCGTTTTTACAGGAGCCCTTGCAAAAGAGCCTTATAGAAGGGAATTTGAAGAACTTTCCGCTTCCATTCTTCTTCAAAATCCGGCCGAAAAGGAGTTTGAAATCTCTTCCGAACTCTGGCGGGATGCTATAAATGAGTATTATTCTCTTATGCTCATAAGCAGAAACCTCTGCCCTGGGTGCAGCACAGAGCTTGAGGCCTATGATTGTGTGTTTTCTGAGGGCAGAGTCAAAAGGGTTCAGGAAAGCTTTGAAAAGCTAAAAGCAAAAGGTTACTCCTTTGAATCTGGTAAAAAGGGAAAAATGCTTGAGGTCTGCTGCGGAAATGGAATGTCTACCCTTGCTCTGCACAGAATGGGCTTTGAGCCTTTGGGAGTCGAAGTAAATAAGTGTACGCTTTGTCAGGGGCTAGAGCATAGGGTGTTGAATCCTAAAAAAGCTCTTGTCTTAGATGCGACAAAACTTTCAGAATATTTTGAGCCGGAATTTGATTTCGTTGTAGGCTTCATGTTGGGGCTGGTCTATGAGTTTAACAAAGGGCTCTGGATCGGAATTGTCAAGGAAGCTGCAAAAGTTACGGCCAAAGGAGGGCTTTTACTCTTTTCTGTTAAAAGCCGCCCCGAAATTGAAATTCTTGCAAAAGCGCTTTTTGAGGTTGGAGTAATTGGAGAAATTGTAGATAACGAGGATTCCGATGGAATCTTTGACCAATGGCTTTTTATTGGGAGGAAAATTTAAAAGGCATTTTTGAAAATAACAAATTTTTTCTCATTAATTGAATCATTTCTCTTTCCCTTTTCCGGGAGCTTCCCCTTGAAAATTCTCTTTCATTCTTAATGTTAACGAGAGCAAAACGTATATATCAGTTAACAATTATTATACCTACAAATTTTCTGTACACTTTAAATTAGAAGCCGGAGCTTGCGAGCGCAAGCCTGTAGGATCTGGATTCTTAAATTTTAGTCGAACAACTCTAATCAAGGTCATATATCATAACCATCTCAGAATTTTATTTCAAAGAGGTTTTCTATGAGCGTAAAAATAACAGAAACCGTCCTCCGGGATGCTCACCAGTCTTTACTGGCCACGCGGATGAGGACGCGGGACATGCTCGAAGTGGTTGAACAGCTTGACCAGATCGGGTACTTCTCCCTTGAGATGTGGGGAGGCGCTACTTTTGACAGTTGCATCCGATACCTTAATGAAGATCCCTGGCAGCGCCTGAGAGAAATTAAAAAAAGGCTCAAAAACACTCAAGCCCAGATGCTGCTTCGAGGGCAGAACCTTGTCGGGTACAAGCACTATTCCGATGACGTTGTTGAGAAATTCGTTACAAAATCCTATGAAAACGGAATTGACGTCTTCCGAATCTTTGATGCGGTAAACGATATCCGAAACATGGAACTTTCCATAAAGGTTGCAAAGCAACTCGGAGCTCATGTCCAAGGTACGGTTTGCTATACCATAAGCCCTGTACATACCGTGGAAAAGTACGTAGAGCTTGCAAGGCAGCTTGAGGAACTTGAATGCGATTCCATCTGTATCAAGGATATGGCTGGCCTCCTTTCTCCAAAAGATGCAGGCGAACTTATAAAGGGTATGAAAAAGGAAGTCTCGGTTCCTATTTCCCTTCACTGTCACTGCACGTCGGGGATGGCTCCTATGAGCTACTTTGCAGCCTGTGAAGCCGGAGTTGATATCTTGGATACAGCTCTTTCTCCTCTGGCTTGGGGAACTTCCCAGCCACCCACCGAAACTACGGTTGCGGCACTTAAAGGGACACCCTATGACACAGGGCTTGACCTTGAGGCCTTTGAAGAAGTCGTGCAGTACTTTAAAGCCCTGAAAGAAAAGTACCGAGGCATTCTGGATCCAATTTCCGAGCAGATCGATACTAATGTTTTAATTTATCAGATCCCGGGAGGAATGCTCTCAAACCTTGTCTCTCAGTTAAAGGAACAAAATGCCCTTGACAGATATAGATCAGTCCTTAAGGAAATGCCAAAGGTGAGAAAAGAGCTTGGTTATCCTCCCCTTGTCACGCCAACAAGCCAGATTGTAGGCACCCAAGCCGTCTTAAATGTCCTTATGGGGGAACGCTATAAGGTTATCCCAAAAGAAGTAAAAGACTACGTCCGCGGGCTTTATGGGAGGTCCCCTGCGCCAATAAGTCCTGAAATCATAGGAAAGATCATAGGAGACGAAGAGCCCATTAACTGTCGGCCTGCCGATCTTTTAAAGCCTGAATACGAAAAGCGCAGAAAGGAAGCTGAGGAACTAGGAATTGCAGGCTCGGAAGAAGCTGTGCTTACCTATATCCTTTACCCTGCAATTGCGCCTAAGTTTTTGAAAGGAGAAATGGAAGAAGAAGCTCTTGCAGTTGTAACTCCGGCTCTGACAGCTCCACAGGAATACACCCTTCCAACCGATTTCAAAGTTACAGTAGACGATGAGATCTTTGAGGTTAAGATCGAACCTACGGGAGGAGTTTCAATTTCCGAGCCAAAGCCAAAGCCTGAGACTGTGAAAGGAGCGGTCAGCAGTTCCATGCAAGGGATGGTCCTTTCCCTTAAAGTCAAGGTCGAGGACACTGTGCAGGCAGGAGATACAATTGCTGTTATCGAAGCTATGAAAATGGAAAATGCAGTTCATGCCCCGCATTCAGGCACAATCAAAGGCATTTTTGTCGCCGAAGGGGATACGGTCTCTCCAGGAGATCTTTTAATGGCAATTGAGTGAGACTTGGAAAGGATTGAAAGAATAAAAAATTCAAGACTTACGGAAGCTTAGCGGAGGTCAGTATGTTTAAAAAAGTACTTGTCGCAAACCGAGGAGAAATCGCAATCAGGGTTATGAGGGCTTGCCGAGAACTCGGAATTGCGACTGTTGCGGTCTGCTCAGAAGCTGACAAAAATGCGCTCTTTGCCAAATACGCCGATGAGGCCTATCTGATTGGGCCAGCTCCTTCAAGCCAGAGCTATCTGGATATGGACGCAATACTCGATGTTGCAAAAAAGACCGGAGCTGAGGGAATTCACCCAGGCTATGGTTTTCTTTCGGAAAATGCAGAGTTTGCAAGGCGCTGCGAGGAGGAAGGCATTGTTTTCATAGGTCCTCCAAGCAATGTTATTGCTGAAATGGGAAGCAAAATCAGGGCTCGAAACCTTATGATTAAGGCAGGAGTGCCGGTTTTGCCGGGCACAAAAGATGCAATTGAAGATGCGGAAAAAGCCAAAACCATTGCGGATGAAATCGGATATCCTGTTTTGCTTAAAGCCTCAGCCGGAGGCGGAGGAATCGGGATGAAGGTTGTAAACTCAAGAGAAGAGTTGGCAAATGCGCTTAATTCCACCCGGCAGATGGCAGGCTCGGCTTTTGGGGATTCCTCAGTCTTTATTGAAAAATACGTAACTGAGCCCCGACATATTGAAATCCAGATTCTTGCAGATTCCTATGGAAATATAGTCTATCTCTCGGATAGGGAATGTTCTATTCAAAGGAGACATCAGAAACTAATTGAAGAGGCTCCCTCCCCTATCATGACCCCTGAACTTAGAGCGGAAATGGGCGAGACTGCAGTAAGGGTTGCAAAGGCTATAGGTTACGTAAACGCTGGAACCGTGGAGTTTCTTTACTCGAAAGGAAAATTCTATTTCCTTGAGGTCAATACCAGGCTCCAGGTGGAACACGGGGTTACCGAGATGGTCACCGGAATTGATCTCGTTAAGGAACAGCTTAGAATTGCCTGTGGAAAAAAGCTTGGACTCAGGCAGGAAGAAATAGTCATTAACGGCCATGCAATCGAGTGTCGTATAAATGCGGAAGATCCTTTAAACGATTTTGCCCCCTCACCTGGAAAAATCCGAAGATACCGATCTGCAGGTGGGCCCGGAGTTCGGGTAGATAGCGGAGTGCATATGGGCTATACAATTTCTCCTTATTATGATTCCATGATCTCAAAGCTTTGTGTCTGGGGTCGAACCAGACAAGAGGCTATTTCCAGAATGGAAAGGGCTCTTTATGAGTATGTGGTTATGGGAGTTACGACCAATATCCCCTTCCATAAAGCGGTTATGCGCAATCCTGTGTTCAAAAAAGGCGATCTGACTACCAATTTTATAGAGGATCATAATATCCTTGAGGCTGTGGAAGAGGTTGTCAAGTCCGATGCCGCAAAAGGAGCAACTCTTGCCTCGGCTTTTGAGCCCAAAGATAAAAAGGTTGCGGCGATTGCAGCGGCTGTGGAAAGTTATGTAAGTATGGCCCAGAAAACACAGCGATAAGAGTTGGCTGGGTTCTTTGTGAATGCAGGTTTGAATTATATATAAGGTCGAACTAATATATTTTCAGAGGGTATCGAGCATGGGAGACAAACGATCTCAGATTATTAAAGCACTGAAAGAATCGAAGGGTGCCCCTGTCTCAGGCGAAGAACTGGGCTTAAGCCTTGGGGTTTCCAGGACCATGATCTGGAAATACATAAAGTCCTTGCAGGCGGCGGGGTATGAAATAGACTCTTCTCCTAAGAAGGGTTATATTCTAAAAGCCGTACCCCAGCTCCTTTACCCTGAAGAAGTTCAGATGGGGCTCAAAACAACTTTGCTCGGGAAAAAAATCCATTACTTTGAGGAGCTTAGCTCCACAAACAATACCGCAAAGCAAATTGCTCTTTCCGAAGAGGAAGGAACTCTTGTTATTGCGGAAATCCAAAAAGGCGGAAGAGGCCGTCTTGGCAGAGAGTGGGTTTCTCCGCTTGGCGGAATTTGGGTCTCCATAATCTTAAAGCCGGGTGTCCCTCTCAGACATGCCTCAAGGCTGACACTTGTTGCCGGGCTTGCAGTTGCAAATGTTATGCGGGATCTGGGGCTGGATGCCCGGATAAAATGGCCTAATGACGTTCGAATCCTAGAGCGAAAGGTTTGCGGGATCCTAACCGAAGCCAAGGCCGAAGTAGATAGGGTAGATTACGTTATTTTGGGAATTGGAATCAATGTCAATATGGATTTAAAAGATATTCCCGAACCCCTCCGAGAAGGTTCAACGACTTTAAAAGTAGAGCTTGGAAAGCATGTTGGAAGAGTTGCTTTCTTACAGGATCTACTTTTTGAACTCGAGCAACAGTATATCCGTTTTAAGACCCAGCCTTTTTCTCAGATTCTCAATGATTGGATGGCTCTTTCCGATACCATCGGAAGAGAGGTAAAAGTTACAACTCCTTCCCGGATAATCGAAGGAAAAGCTGTGGGGGTGACTTCCGATGGAGCGCTCGTGGTTAAAAAAGCAGATAAGACAACCGAAGAGGTTATTGCAGGCCGCTGTATCTATGCACGAACGAAATAATCATAATAAGCTTGAAAGGAGAAGAGAAACCCTGAAGGGTTTTTCTTCCATTTTACAAGGTTTTTCTTTTCTGCTTTTTCTATCTCTTTTCTTTTTTTCAATTTTACTTTCGGGCCCAGCCTCAGCTCTACAACCTTCGGATAATTCTTTTTCCACGCTGCATGTATCTGATTCAGAACCTCTGGTTCCAACCCCGCGTATTGTAACTTCGATTCAGAATTCCTCTGAAGCCGCTTCCAATTCTACACTAGTTCCTTCTATTCTGATCTTAGACGGGGAGGATATTTATGTGCGATCCGGGGATTACCATAATTTTTATCAAGGGTATAGACTTTATGTAAAAGGGACAAGTACGGAGGAGAAACGAGTCTGGCTCGAACTTAGGCTTGAAGATGAGCCTCTTGAGGATTTTATTTCAAGCGAAGGCAATCGTCTTGTATATACAAAAAATTCAAGTGAAATTTTGAATCTTACAGTAAAGACCATATACTCTGGAACAGAAGGCGTCCTTGTAAGATTCGATCCTGTTTATCAGTATCTTGACCTGGAACTCCCAAGCCCTGGGGAACATGTGGATTCTGAGCCCATGTCTCCTATTATCCCTGCGCCGTCTCAAGGAACGGAAACTGAAAATAAAAATAAGAGGGTAGCTGGATTTGGCTCTTCCTTAGTTAGTTTTGCCTTTCTTTTGGCAGTTTTTCAGCATGGGGGTTTTCCGAGGAAATCAAAAAAATTAAGGAAATAAAGCTAGAATCTTTATAAAATAAGAAAAAGGGTACGAAAAAGGGTAAGAGGAGCTCAATACCCTCAATCTTTGCTTTCATTTGAGAATTTAACATCCCCTTTTTCTATCAGAAGTTTTAGATCTTCCAGACTCAAGCGGGCATTTTTTTGCAGTTTTTCTTTTGCATTGCTATGTTTTTGGCTTTCTTTTTTCTCTTCTTTGCTAAGCTGAAGATTTTTGAGACTTTCAAGATATTCGTTAAGTTCTTCCCGGGTTGTGGCGATTGCTTTCTTCAGAGGATCGATTTTTTCTTTGATAGTTCGGATATTTGAGTATCTGTCCGTAAGTTGGGCATGGTAAACATTCGCTTCTTTTCGGATCTCATCAGCAGCTTTGAAATTATCAAGCATTTCAACATGATAGGTTTGGGATTCTTCGGATAATTCCCGAACCTTTTTGTGCATATCGTCTCCTTTACGATGAATTTTCTTTGAGACCTCATAATTATCCTGAATCTTTGCATGGATCGCATTTGCTTTTTTTGCAGCTTCCAAGCGAGCTGAGAAAGTATTTAATTTCTGATAAATCTTGATTTCAACAGCAAGGGGAAGCTCTTTATTGAGGAAGGTCTCAAGTTCGGAGGCATAGGCTTTTGAAAGCGACTCCACACTTCCATGGGAGATGCTATTTAGTTCATCTCGCTTTTCCTTAAGCTCTGAAATTCCGGAAAAAAGCTCTTGGGTTTCGGCATTTATAGAACTGCGTTTTTGCTTATATTCTGAAATTTTTCCGTTTATTTCATCTCGTGTTTTCTTGAGTTCATGAGCCTTTGAGACTTTTTCTTTGACCTGTTTATTCAGAGCATTTCTTTTTTCTTTTAGCTCCTCAATATCGGTCCTGTGTCTTTTCAATTCTTTGAAAATGGAACTTAACTGTCTTTCGTTTCGTTCTATTTTACTCCTGAGCTCATTTACTCTGTTTTTCAGTTCCCGCTCATTGAGCATTGAAAGATCGGCCGTTACAACTTCCGCTTTTGAAACGTCGTCCATATCTTCATCACCTGGGTTTTGGGCTTTTGCTTAATTTTTCAGCTTTTCCCAGTATTTTAAGGCTTCTTCATGCCCCTTGATTTTGTTAGCCAGCGATTTGTGCTGGGGTCTACTCTCGGCAAGTTCCTTATTCTGACTGCCATAAGCTTTGTTTAACTGCTTTTCCGATTCCTCAATATCTACAAACTCAAGGTGTGAGTTTCTGGCAACCCTTATTTTTGTGGCAATCTGCAGGAAAGTTTCTTGGTCCATACCCGCTTCAGGTGCTACCTTCTGAAGGTACTCCAGAAATTCATCCGCAATTTTCTTTTCCGCTTCCGGCTCGATCTGGCTTTTGAGCTTTTTTATTTCTTCCTGTATTTTTTCCATCGTTTTTGTATCCATTTTCCGGAAAATCTCCTTTTCGAGAAGGCCTTCAGCCTGATAATACAACTGTTGACGTTTTTCCATAAGGACTTCTTTTCTCTCAAGGATCTGGAGCTTTGAAGCCTTCGAGTCTTGGACATCCTCTTCGATCTGGCTCAGATAATTCTTGAGCTTTTCAAATTCTTCCCGGTACTCTTTTAGAAAACGCCTGTGTTTCTCTATCACTTTAGCTCTCAGCTCTCCGGGTTCAAGGGGCTTGACTCCGGGATCGTTCTTACTCTCGCTCATAGCATCACTTTTAAATTTTAGTTGATAACCTGCTTTTTAATTTTATTCAGTGATTGAGTTATAAAATAATATTGATTCCTATGTACTTTTTTAAGAATAATTTCTTATTGAGTTATTATTTTAGAATTATCATTTTAGAATTGTTGCTCTAAAATTATTTTATTATTTTTTGTGTAAATTTACACCTTAAAAATCTGAGCATGAGGAATATCCTCTATAAACAACACGGAATCTGCAGTTATAAGCCCGCATTTTAAAGCACAGTTGACTGTCCGAGCTCCAAAGAGATTTGCTGTGGTTGCATTTTCAAGGTTTTTTATAAGTTCGGCTTCGGAGACGATTTCGCCTTCATAAAATTCCTTGCTTATTTCCACAACGGCTTTTCCCTGTTTTATTTTTATTCCAAGCAATTCCCGATCACAAGCCGCAATCAGGACATTGCTCCCGTTTTCATAAATTTTCCGATACATGTCTGACACTTTTGCTATTGTGTTTCTTTGACACTTTTACTCTTTAAAGCTTAACGGATATAATTTTTAATTAATTAACGAGCTTTATATGTTTCTGATCGGGTTTGAAAAGGTCGCCTTTGCTAAGCATTTTTCTAAAATTAGTTTCGGCCTGTTCTCTATCGATCCCATGCTCTTTTTCAGCTTCCAGATATACTTCTTCAAGGGGAGCTTTGCCTCCGGGATGTTTTTCCGATACTTTTTTAATAATATCTCTGAGAAGTTTTATCTTATCCCGCTGGCTTTTGCTTGTGCCCGAGGCAATAATGTCTGCATCTAAAGCTCCGGTCTCAGGGTCAACGCCCACGTTTTTCAGGCAGGAAAGCACAATCCTTGTAGTCCGTTTTGCATCCTTAAGGGTTACCACATTGCTCAGTCGGACTCGGGCACTGGCTTCTGAGAGCCGAACTAAGGCTTCCAGCTGTCTTGCAGTCACAGGCACAGCACTGTTTTTTCCTTCCCCGGTTTTTCTAAGTCCAGTATAAAACTCAATAAGATGCCGTTTTGCAGCGTCTTCCATGACTGGAAAAACGTTTTTTCGGGCGTAAGCCACATATTTTCGCATTAATTCGGCTTCAATTGCCGGCTCTATAACTTCTAGCTCCGCATCCACAAAAGCTTCGGAAATTTCTGAGTTTGGAAATTTTTCTCGTTGTTCGAAAAGTTCTCCTGCATAGTGGGACTGAAGAATATGGTTTGCAATCTTTTTATCCATAATCTGATTCGGAGTATCGAGTAGGACAAAAATCAGATCAAAACGAGAAAGGAGAGCTGGAGGCATATTTATTTGCTCTGCAAGACTTTCATAGCGATCAAAACGCCCGTATTTTGGGTTAGCAGCTCCAAGAAGCGCGCATCTTGACTTTAAAGTTGCAATAATTCCGGCTTTTGCAATACTAATTGTTTGTTGCTCCATTGCCTCATGTAAAGCGCTCTTATCCTCAGAACGCATTTTATCCATCTCGTCAACGGCTGCAATTCCCATATCAGCCATCACAAGAGCTCCTCCTTCAATAGTCCAGCGCCCGTCATTGAGATCGTCCTTAACGGCAGCGGCAGTAAGTCCGCTTGCAGAAGCGCTTCTTCCCGAAGCAAAGACTCCTCTTGGGGAAAGCTTGACCACGTAGCGAAGCAGTTGACTCTTTGCAATTCCCGGATCTCCTACAAGCATCATATGGATGTCGCCCCGAACCCTTGATCCATCAGGCAGGTTTTTTACAACTCCGGAAAAAAGCTGCAGGGAAAGCGCCTCTTTTATGTTTTCGTACCCATAGATTGAAGGAGCAATTGACGCTATGATTTTCTCGTAGATTTGAGGGTCCTGGCTGAGTTTAAGGATTTGTTCCTCATCTTCGGCTGTAATTTCCAGCTCATCAAAATCTTGGTCCTGGCGTTCAATAGAGTTTGCCTCAAGCACAAGATCATAGAAAGTGGATTTTCCTTCCCTGAGAACACGCTGTCTGGAATTGAGGATTCCGTTAATTATTACCCGGTCTCCGGGAGAGACATTTCCTGTCAGATCATCTTCGGCGTCTACCTCCAGACTTTGAGGCTGAGAGCCCCCTTTTAAATTTTCCGGAGATTCCTGGATCTGAAGTTTTTGAGCATCTACAAAACTGGACTCCTCAATCAAAACCTTAAATGGGCCTTTTTTCCCGCAGGTTTCCTCTTCACACCCTGCAAAAGGTTCTTCGAATTTGAAACTATTTTGCTCTACAAAAGTCACATGCCCACAACGAAGGCATTCAAAAGCCGCCTTTGTGATTCGGGGCCGAACTTCCGTGGCTTTCCTTATCATGCCTTCGATTGCAACAAATTTAGAAAGGTGTTTGCTGCGCAGATTTCGGACCGGAATTCTGTTCGGAACTTTGATAAGCCTGATATGAGCGTTTTCAAACTCTTTTTCCACCGGAAGATCGATTTCTCTAAGTGCAGCTTCAGCTGCAGGAATAAGCTCTCCGGGTTTATCCAAAAACTCTTTTGAAAGTCCACGGTCGAATTTTTCAATATCACTAAAATCAACGCTAAGACTTCTCTGGTCAGGATACTCATTTGCAAGCTGAAGGATCTCATTCCAGTAATAATCTTTAAAAAACTTCTTTAGTTTTTCATTCCACTTGCTTTCTGCTTCGTTCATGGATTCTCAAAAAAGTTCTGGGAAAAATGTACTTTAAAAATGTACTTTGTAACTTCCGAATATAAACACGGGTCTGTTCAAATATGTAGTTTTCTATCCAGGGGATTAAAGGAGCCTGAAGTCTGAATTCTTTTTGGATTAGGTTTGGTTGCTTAAAGCTTAAACAGCTGGGAAAGGGCTTTTATTTAAGCTTTTCTTTTGGGATTGAGGCAAACTTTGCTCATTTCTTTCTTTAATTTTCCGAAAGAAAAGAACTTTCTTCTTCGCTGCTCCTAAGTTTTCGCTCTCCTTTTCGAAGAAGGCCTCGCAAGGTCTGTACCTCCCTTGGGGTAAGCCCGGCTCGGCCATAAATTCGTCTTAGCATAAGGCGGGTCTTCTCTTTTTTGTGCGGGGGATACTCGATTTCTTCTAGGAATTTATCCATATGTTCATAGAGCAGATGCAAGTCAAAGTCCTCTGCAAGAGGAGTTTTTCCGCCTTCAAGCTCCGATAGTTCATAAAGCAAAACCGCAACCGCATGGGAGAGATTCATAATTGGGTAGACATCCGAAGTCGGAATTGTAACAAGCATGTCAAAGCTTTTAAGTTCGTCGTTTCGAAAACCGTTATCTTCGCGCCCAAAGAGCAGAGCAATTTTTCCGCTGTAACCTTTTAATTTCTCTTTTATGTCTGGGGGGGTATACAAGGGCAGTCGTACATGTTCTCCATTTTTTTTACTGCTTGCGCCTGTAGTTCCGATTGTAAGATTCGCTCCTTCAACGGCTTCTTTAAGTGTATGGACCTTTCGGGCCCCTTCTAGCACGTCCCGGGCATGAGAAGACATAGCTCGGGCTTGTCCCTCAAGTTTGCAGGGGTTTACAAGAACCAGATCCGTCTGTCCAAAATTTTTCATAGCCCGTGCAACCGATCCCACATTTCCCTGGTACATGGGCTCCACAAGCACTACACGTAGCTCAAGTGACACTCGTTATCAAATCCTGAAAACTCAATATCATTTTTAAAAATCAGTCTTTAAGGGTGAGGGCATCTTCCATACAGACGCTTAGACATAACCTGCAGCCAAGGCACCAAGAAGGATCTTTAACAATCGCAACCGTTCGCCCACCCTTTTTTTCGAGGGAATAGATCCTGGGCCCTTTCGGGCAGGCTGCTCTGCAGGCTCCGCAGCCAGTACATTTCTTTTCATCAATATAAATCTTCATGTCTTTGAAAGAATGAGCTTTTTTAAACTCCCTTTTGTCAGGGAAAAAGGTATAAGCCTCTAGTTTTGCTTTTTGGATCTTGTTTTTTGTATCGAAATTTTGATATCATATTACTTCAATGTTTAAATAACTCCTTTGTGTAAACCCATAAATCTTAAATTTATGGAATTTTCCAGAAAACCTGGAAAAAAATAAACTAAAGATTAAGTTAAACGCTAATTTACAGGAGTTTCCAGTTTCTTTGCCAAATTAAAGGCTGAAGAGAACTGGAATTTACAGATTTTTTTAAAAGGAAGTGTTATTTTATGAGTCTGGAAAAAATATTACAAGATACCTTCAAAGGGGAAACGACCGAAGTTGGCTGGTACCTTGCAATGTCAAAAATTGCTGAGCGGGAAGGGTTTGCGGATGTTGCGGTCTATCTTCGCCAGATCGCAATGGATGAAGCCTGGCATGCTACCGAGGCTGCCGAAATCCTGGGCCTTGTCAAGGACTCTACCCTTGAAAACCTGGAAATGATGCTAAAAGGGGAAACAATGGCTGAAGTCGAAAAGGCCGAAGCTGCTGAAATTGCTCGAAAGGAAGGAAACACAAGAGCTGCGCTTTTCTTTGAGCGAGCTTCGCTTGACGAAGCCAGGCACAAGGCCGGGCTTCAGGGTTTCCTTGACAGACTCAAAAAGGAATAAATATATTAATTCGATTTAACCTTTCTTCCCGGGAAATTGGGGTTTAGGGAAAATACATTCCTTTAACCTTTTTTTCCCTTACATGCTATTTTTGTATATTGAGTTGAACGAGGATTCTTTTAAGAGGAGTGGGAAAAGATGACTGGAGACATACCGGAAAAAGCTGCAATCGTCCAGCGTGACGGAAAAACATATGCAATCGCCCCTCATATTCCAGGGGGGATTGTATCTCCAAAAACCCTTCGAAAGATTGCAGACGTTGCAGAAAAATATGGCGCTTCTGCCCTTAAACTAACTTCTGCTCAGAGGATTGCAATTGTTGGTTTAAAAGAAGGAGATCTCGATTCTGTTTGGACAGCTCTGAGTATGAAACCCGGAGCTGCAATTGGGCTCTGTGTTCGGAGCGTAAAGCTCTGTCCGGGCACTACATTCTGTAAAAAAGGAAAACAGGATGCAGTAGGACTCGGGCTCAAACTCGACGAACGATACCATGGTATGGAGCTGCCCTCAAAATTCAAGATGGCGGTTTCGGGCTGTCCAAATTCCTGTTCTGAGCCTGCAATTAAGGATGTAGGAATCATGGGCACTGCAAAAGGCTATACTCTTATGGTAGGCGGCAGCGCAGGCCCGAGCCCGAGCTTAGCTAAAACACTTGCAAAAGGGCTCTCTGAAGATGAAGTTTTGGATCTAGTGGAAAAAATAATTAATTTTTACAAAAGCTACGGCAAACCGAAACGGTTGGGAAAAGTCATTGAAGAAATAGGCTTTGAAAAATTCAAGGCCGAAATTGGGGTGGAAAGCTAATCGCTTTTTCAAAATGAATCCTTTCTTCTATTTTTTTCTTGTGTTCTTGGCCTTTTTGAATCAAAAATATAAGTAGGTTTATATATCATATTCCTAATATTAATTCCATCTCATAGGATGGATTCTTTTTTTCCGAAGTTTGATCGCCCCTATTCTTCTTGTTTTTTCTGGATTGCTTGCGGCTCTCAAAGCTTTGTCAATAAAGATAACGTTTAAATATAATAGATACAAAGAATATCCAAACCTTATATAGACTGTCCTAGAGACAGGCTTTCAATTGTTACTGTTATCGATATCCTATAAAAGTACTATGAGTTCTGGAGTGCAGTCTCAGTTCTCAGTTTTTGACCTATACGTAGGAGGAATAAACTATTAGTGAAATGGTATATTTTTCGGGACTCTCGGACGCTGCTCGAATTACCTTCTTCCAGATGATGGTAATTAGCATAATTGCCATGGTGATTTTTGTAGTCGGTCTGATCATCAATTTCCAGAAGTGGGGGGCCGGAGTAACAGGCTATGCCCTTGAACCTGAAGCAGGAAGTAAGGGAAGTGCAGTTCGCTTCTTAAAGACCTGGTGGAAGCAAGTAACAGCAAAGTCCGAACACGGACATGGAAAACCCATCCTTGAAATCTTGATCTTAGACATCCTTTTTCAGAGGAGAATTCTTAAGAGAAGCCCAGGCCGCTGGTTCATGCACTTTACGATTTTTGCCGGCTGGATGACTCTTTTTGCCATGTCAGGGATGATGTTTACCGTGGAAATGGCAGAAATGTTTGTTGAACTGCCTATCAGTGCTGAGCAATTCAGAGAATTTTTACAGCTTCCAAATGACATCTTTGGCTACATCCTGCTTTTAGGTGTCCTCATCGCCCTTGTCAGAAGAATTTTTGTCAAGGAAGTCAGAGACTCTTCCATCACATATGACTGGGTTCTTATAGGAGTGCTTTTCCTTGTAACGGTTTCCGGATTCGTTGCAGACGGAATCAGGACTGGAGACCTTATCTGGAACATTGGAATGAGTGGCGAAACCGCAAGAGCCTATGCACCCCCTGCAGCTCTTTTCCACTCCGTAATTTCCCTGCTCTTCTGTATTGCGTATATCCCCTACAGTAAATATATTCATGTAATCGCCACCCCGCTTGCAATCCTTGCAAACAAGGGAGGAGAATAAAATGGCTAAAAACAAACCTTCAATAGGCACAAAAAACCTGACCGCAGTCCAGCTCATGGAGCTTGATGCTTGTACTCGTTGCGGCGAATGTGTTAAATGGTGCCCAACTTATGCAGCCTCCGGCCAGAAACCCGGGCTTGCCCCAAGAGACAAGATCTTGCGCTGGAAAGAATTTATGAATAAGTCCTATGGGTTCAAGGCTAAACTTTTTGGACCCCAAGAAATTCCCAGTTCGGAATTAGAAGAATTCAAAGACGACGTTTACGGCTGTACCACTTGTGGAATCTGCGGAACGGTCTGTGAGTCTGGAATCAATACTGTAGAGCTCTGGGAAGCCATGCGGGCAAACCTTGTTAAGGAAGGCCTTGGCCCCTATGGGAAACAGAGTATGTTCCCAAAGCTTGTAAATCAGTATAACAATCCTTACCTTGCCTCGCCTGAAGATCGGCTCAAATGGATTCCTGACGATGTTAAGATTGCTAAAAAAGCAAACATCCTTTATTTTGGAGGCTGTACCGCCGAACTCAGGCAGACCAAATTAGCTGTTGCAACCGCTAGAGTGCTGAACAAGCTGGGGATTGAATTCACCATGCTCGGAGAAGAAGAATGGTGTTGCGGTTCAGCTATGATCAGGACCGGCCAGCCCCATATCGAAGATATTGCTCGCAGGGTTGCCGAGCATAACGTAGAAGCCATCAAGGCTAAAGGTGCAACAAAAGTTCTCTATGCTTGCGCAGGCTGTTTCCGTTCCTCTAAGATCGACTGGCCCAGACAGCTCGGAGAAGAACTCCCCTTCGAGGTAATTCATATTACTGAGTTTTTGCAAGACCTTATTAAGAAGGGCAAAATTAAATGGGAAAAGTCCATTAACAAAACCATTACCTATCACGATCCCTGTCACCTTGGACGCCACGTTGGCGTATACGATGCTCCCCGATATGTGCTTGAAAACATTCCCGGAGTCAAATTCGTGGAAATGGATCGAGTTAAGGAATTTCAGCGTTGCTGTGGAGCAGGCGGAGGGGTAAAAGCCGGGATGCCGGAGCTTGCTTTGGGAGTTGCTGAAACCCGTGTGGAAGATGCGCTTGAAACCCAGGCTGATATTCTCTCAAGTGCTTGTCCTTTCTGTAAGAGAAACCTTCAGGATGGAGCTGATTCTCTTAACAAAAAGGACACTCCTGGGGCAGAAAAGCTCGAAGTTGAGGATATAATTGTCCTTGTGGCAGAAGCCCTTGGCCTTGAAGTTACGGGAGATTAAACCTTTAAGGTTTAATTTTTCCTTTTTTTCTTTTTTAATTTTTGGTTTTATATTGTCCGGATTTTTTTCAATTGGGCTATACTTTCTTTTCCAGCTCCCGTTTCTGGTTTAACTTATATAGATAAATTTAAATACTTATAAAAGCTCATGAACAAGATATGCAAATTCCTTACGAATATCTAGGAAAAGTATTCGTATTCCTCTCAATCCTAGCTTTCTGTGCTACGGGTTTGGCTCTTCTTATAGGGGCATATTCTTTCAAAAAACACAGGATCATCTTCCCAAATTTCATCCTCTTCATGCTCTATCTCTTTTATTCTCCGGCCCGGTGGACTTGTAGAAGATTTAGGATTCGAGATACTCTAGTCGATGATATTCTAATCGAGATTAGAAATGCTTCCATGCTGGAGCGTTTCATACACACAAAAGAGCGCAGAGTAGTGCTTCTTCCTCAGTGTATGAGGCATCCTGAGTGCAAAGCCAGGTGTGATCCAGTCCATGGGTACGAATGCAAACGCTGCGGAAAATGCGATATCGCAAAGATCTGTGAGGCCGGAGATAGATATAATTTTGAGATCTTTGTAATTCCGGGAGGCAGTTTTGTTAAAAAGATCTTTAAGGAATACCGGCCAAAGGCCTGCCTTGGGGTTGCCTGCTATAATGAGCTTGCAGAAGATATGCAAGAAGTAGCCTTTATCCCGGTCCAAGGGGTGCTCCTGCTAAAAGACGGTTGTTTTAACACCGAAGCAAATGTAGAGGAAATAATCCAAAAAATGGAGATGTGCGATGTATAATTTTATTGGTAAAGTCCTCTTTGGAGCTGCAATCCTGTCTTTTATCCTTGCAGCGCTTGCGCTTGCAGTAAGCAAGATCAGCCTGAAAAGACATGTCTGGCTTGCAGGTTTTTTTGTGGCTGTGCTCGATTTCTTTTATCTTCCACTCCGCCATCTCTTTATTAGATTCTCAGATTCCCGAATTCTGGATAAGTGGATGGCCTCTCTAAAAAACATGGCACAAGAGAAAGCTTTTGCAAAAACCCGAAAAAGGATAATTCTGGTTCCTCACTGCATGCGAGCCCTTGACTGTCCAGCTTATTCTACTAGAGAAGGAATCCAGTGCAAAGCCTGTGGTAAGTGTGTGTTCACCCAGTTTAAAAAAGACGCTGAAAAGTACGGGTATAAGCTCTTTATCCTTACAGGTTCTTCTTTTGTCAAACGCATCTTGCAAATGGAAAAAGCAGATGGAGTTCTCATGGTTGCTTGTGACTATGAAATCAACAAAGTTATGCGCGCTCTTAAGGGAAAAAACGTAGTAACCTATGGCATTCCTATGGAAAACGATGGTTGCTATGGAACGAAAGTTGAGTATTCAAATGTAGTTGCGGTTTTGGAGTTATTCAAGAATTCCCCTTGAGCTTAAAGCCTCAAAAGAGTTTACAAGAGTTTTTCTGAAAAAGCCAGTTTCCTAATTATTTATAAGAGGGTAGCTTTACAATGAGTAAGGTGAATATTATTTTGGGGCTGCCTAGCTTCTGAGAGAAACTCAAAAGAGGCGGGCCTCTATATAAAAAAAGGTTGCTCAGAAATGTACGATTTAATCATCATAGGCGGCGGGCCTTCCGGAGCTTCAGCCGGAAGGCGAGCCGGAAAACTCGGCTTAAAGACTCTGCTGCTTGAAAAAGCGGAATTTCCACGATATAAACCCTGCGGAGGCGGGCTTTCAGATCATGCGATATCATATCTTGATTTTAAGCTTCCGGAATCAATTCTCGAATGGGAAGTTACGGGCGCAAAAGTAAGATTCAAAGCCCAGCTTGTCGAAGCCCATAGCGATCATAGGGTTTCGACACTTGTTTCAAGAGCCAGGTTTGATAATCTTCTGCTCGAAAAAGCAGAGGAAAGCGGAATAGAAGTCCATACCAAAGAAAAGGTTTTGACTTGCAGGGAATTTTCCGATTGCGTGGAAGTTACAAGCAAAAATGCCACTTATAAGGCAAAATTTGCAATCATTGCCGAAGGAGCTCATGGGTCTCTTAAAACCTGTGTGCGGCCTGTGGATACGAAATCCGAATACGGAATCTGTGTGGTAACTGAGGTTCCTGCAAAAGAGCCGGAGATGGAAGCCAGGCTTGGCCGGGCTGTAGAAGTGGAATTTGGAGTTGCAGGGGGAGGATATGGCTGGGTTTTTCCTCATAAAACGTATTATTCCGTAGGAATAGGAGGCTTTGTTAAAGCCCTTCCTCACCCTAAACAAGTTCTGCTCGATTTTCTGAAAAAAAACGGGTTTACCGGCGAATACAAGCTGCATGGACACAAAATTCCCTGGGGAGGGCTCAAGCGCAAGGTTACAGGCTCAAGAGTGCTACTGAGCGGAGATGCAGGTGGGTTTGTAGATGCCTTTTCAGGAGAAGGGCTTGCCTATGCCATTCGCACAGGGCAGCTTGCTGCAGAAACGCTTGCTGAAGTTTGCCAAAAAGAAGCTCTAAACAGTTCAAAAAGGGCAAATGAGCTCAAAAAATACGAAAAGCTCTGCAAAGCCGAATTTGGATCCCACCTTAAGTACTCTCGTATTTTTTCAAAAATGATGCACCGCTTCCCAGATAAATCTTTCAGGCTCTTTACCTCAAACGAAAAGCTTTTGGACAAATACCTTGAGGTCGTGGATTTCAATATGGATTATAAGGCTTTTCTGCGTTGGGCTTTGCTAAATTTCAAGCTCGGGTAAGCATAAATAAAAAAGAAGTATGGAATAATATAGAGTAATTTCTGCGAGTGAGATCCGTAAGCTCCCTTCTGTTCCTGCAAAAATCTTGGCTCACTTTCTCATGAGGAGACGACCTTTAAAGGCACTTGCAGGGACGGCATTCGGCTAAGCGTATCAAGCTGAAAGGGGCTGATCCAGACAACTTAAAACCCCTTTCCCAACTTGCACCCACGAGGATTCACCGTTTCATCCGCATTCCCGCACGACCTCGGCTTTTCGGCCTCATCGCATTAGCACGGGACGGTATCGTTTCTGTGCCAGAGCCCGGGTTCTCACCCGACACCCTTTACAGGTGTTCGTGTGTCTGGATTGGAGGGGAGACTTTCCTCAGACCAATTGGTCCGGCAGCCGTCCAATCTCTCTCGCAGCTGAGATTTCTCTTTGAGCTGCAAAGCTCTTCTATGATATATATATTTTTGCTGTTTTGAAGTCCTCGAAGAGATAATATAACGCAACAATTCTTCTATACTTCTATCCTTATTTATAATGTTTTAAAATCCAAGCTTTGTCCAAATATTAATATATTATGCCTTGTGTCCCTAATCAGGGAAAGAGAAATTCCTGCTTATTGTTCAAAAAAGTTTGGGATTAGAAGTCTTTAGTTTTATCCAATTAATTCATTTATTCAATTAATTCACATACAAACTATTTCAGGCTTGTTTTAGAGGTAAAACATGAGTGATAATTTATTCGAGCTGCACGTAGGCTACGTCTCTTTTAAGAACCCCCTTGCCCTAGCTCCAATGGCAGGGATAGTGGATAGTGAGTTTGCCAGAAAATACGCAAGTGATGCTGGGCTTGTAGTGCTTGGGGCGTTTAATCTGGACGAAGCTTCCTTCAAGGTCGCCTCCGCTCTTGTGGCCCGGGGTAGAAAAGAGTTTCTTTGCAGGGAATCTCCCCTAGAGGTTATTCAAAAAGAAATCCGGAGTGTAAATTCCAAAAGCGCTGTTGCAGTCAACGTCCGGAGCGCAACGCTTGCTCCTTTGATCGAGGCTGCAAAAGTGGTAAAGAAAGAAGGAGCAATCTTGGAGCTAAATGCGCATTGTAGGCAGCCTGAGATGCTTGAAGCCGGCCTTGGAGAAGCCCTCCTCTCCGACCTTCCAAAACTTATGGAATGGATTCGAGCCATAAAGGAGACAGGAGTTGTACTCTCAGTCAAAGTCCGAGCCAATGTTGTAGATGACATCAAACTTGCCAGAGCCATAGATAGGGCAGGGGCTGATATAATCCATCTTGACGCTATGCATGAAGGTTTTGATGGGCCCGATCTTGAGGCGATTCTCACCTATCGAGATTCAACAAGGCTCTTTCTCATAGCTAACAATTCCATCCGAACTTTTGCCGGAGCAAAAGAGGCTTTTTCCTGGGGAGCAGATATGGTTTCAGTTGCTCGAGGAGCTCAAAATGATCCCGACCTTATCCCAGACCTTGTAAAAAGCGTCAGCTCCTATCAGCAAGCTATTG
>Ga0265294_10002660_pt1 | contig 23331 bp, 16 predicted proteins | sample MunlanPumphouse3_FD_192504 | JGI IMG/M metagenome (GOLD analysis project Ga0265294, IMG submission 192504) | Groundwater microbial communities from a municipal landfill in Southern Ontario, Canada - Pumphouse #3 | ecosystem: Environmental > Aquatic > Deep subsurface > Groundwater | place... | reverse complement strand
GAATTATGCCATCTGACATAAGGCACTCGGCAAAGAATAAACATTCCATCTTACATTTCATCTTTGGGCCGTATTTCGCCGCGCCTCAATCGCAAAATCCTCTATTCTTTGCCGAGTGCCTAAGGTGGGCGATTTGTCTTATAGCGTGTCTTGCGCTTACCGGTTGCGTCGGCAATGACCTCATGCTCAAGCGCCAGGCCGAAGCAGAGGCCAAAATCGAGCACCTGTTACAGACCGGCAAAAAAGGTGAACAGCGCATGAACGATCTGTTTGCCGACATACAGATTCAGGATGACCAGGCCAAGGCCGCTGCTGTGCAACTTACGCAGCTTCAGTCAATTCTCCAGGAACTCAGGATCGAGCAGGCTGAACTCAAAGCAGAGGTAACATTGTTGACCCAACATGCCGCAACACCCAAGATCGAGGTGGTTAACCCGGAAGCGGCTCCAAAGGGGAAGGATAGCGGCCCTCCACCTGAGTATGTGAAGGCCTTCGGGCTGTACAGCGCCAATAACTTCAACGCTGCTATCGAGGCATTCGGGGAATTTATCAGGAACAATCCCCTGAGCAATTATGCTGCTAATGCCATCTACTGGATCGGAGAATGTCATTACAGTCAGTCCGACATGGTCAAGGCACAAGCGTTTTTCCAGAAGGTTATGGATGCCTATCCCAAAAGCAACAAGGCTCCCGATGCACTGTTAAAACTGGGGTATGTCTTGTCTGCCATGAAAGATAAGAATAAGGCCATGGTCACATTTGAGAACGTGATCAAATTATATCCAAGTAGCCCGGCTGCAGCCAAGGCTCGGGAGCGGTTAACCGCGAATTAAGCCATGCTGTTCATCATTAGTCAGAACTTAGTTAATGTACTTATCCCGTTTATCAGGGTCAGGAATCATTGAGGTGCTTATGAAAATCAGAATGATTGCACTGCTGTTGCTGCTGGTGTTCGTCACTCCCTGTCTGGTGGTGGCGGAACAGAATGAGCCGGTCATCTATGTAATAAAGAAGGGTGATACCCTTTGGGGCCTGTCCGAGCACTTTCTGAAAGACCCATACTACTGGCCATCCATGTGGTCGAAGAACAGCCAGATCACCAACCCGCATTTTATCTATCCGGGCCAAAAGGTGCGGGTCTTCCCCGACCGCCTTGAATTCGTGCCCAAGGAACAGGCAGCCTCAGTGGTCGCCAAGGCCATGGATATTTCTCAGGATGTGGCCGAAGAAAAGAGTTTTACGGTTCGTGGCAGCGAAGGCTTTCTGATGGAGACAGACGTCGTACCTACCGGATATGTTGTCGGTGTCCATCATGACCGTATTGTGGCGGGAGACGATGATATTGTCTATACCGACATCGGTGCGAGTCAGGGCGCCAAGGGAGGAGAGAAGTTCTCCATCTACCGCAAGGAAGCTTCAGTAAGTCATCCCCTGACCAACGAGATCATGGGGAACAAGGTTGTGCCGCTGGGCACTCTGCAACTGACAGATGTCGAGCAGAAGGCCTCCCGTGCCATTATTACCAAGTCATATAAGGAAATTTCGCCCGGCTCATACCTGATGCCATACCGCAATAAGCATCGTGAGGTTATACTCAAGATGCCGACACGTGAGCTGAAGGGCTTTATCATTGAAAGCTATAGCGGTACCAACATCATTGCCGCAGGTGATATCGTCTATATAGACATGGGGAGTTCTCAGGGGGCCGAGCCAGGCAATATGCTGTATATTGTTCGTGATATAACTATTGACCAGCAATATGTGCAGGGGCGTGTTGATCAGCTCCCCCAAGAGCTGTTAGGGGCGTTGGTAATCCTGGAGACCGGCAAAAGGACAGCTACGGCCCTGGTTGTCAAAAGCATAGATGCCATCTATAAGGGTGACAAGATCATCAGCCACACCAAGTAGCGGTTCTTGACAGCAATGTCGGACCGGCCCAGCGGGCCGGTCTTTTTTTTCAATAATTAATTTTCAGAGTGCTGGCAAATGCCGCAGACACTGGATACATATGCTTTTATTTAACGATAACGGTGAAGAATTCTACTGGATAGGTCTAAAAGCGGTGGTCGGCATCGGTAACGTCACCTTCCGGCGGCTTTTGGAACGTTTCGACTCGCCGCAGGCCGCGCTGTCAGCGTCTCCGAATGATCTGGCTACAGTCAGAGGTTTGAGTCCGGTTGTTGTCGATGGCATCAGAGGTGGTAAATGGCAATGTTTCGCCGAGGAGGAATGCCGGAGGCTTCGTACCAGCGGTGCAAGGCTGATGACCTTTACCTCGGTCGACTACCCCAAATCCCTGTTCGAGATACCTGATCCACCACCCTTCCTTTATATGCGGGGTGAGTTGCGATCCAGTCAGCCGTCCATAGCTATTGTTGGTTCTCGAAAGGCAAGCTCATATGGCCTGCTGACAGCCGGGCGTATGGCCGAGGCATTGGCCCGCAATGGCATGGCAGTGGTGTCGGGCATGGCCCGTGGAGTGGATACGGCGGCTCACAAGGGCGCCCTTCTGGCGGGGGGCCGGACAACAGGTATACTGGGGTGCGGTATCGACAAGGTATATCCTCCTGAAAATCGTAGGCTTTACGATGAAATGGTCGAGAAGGGTTGCCTGCTATCCGAGTTTCCCTTGGGGACATTGCCGCTGGCTGAAAATTTCCCCCGACGTAACCGCATTATCAGTGGTCTTTCACGAGGGGTGCTGGTGGTGGAGGCTGCCGAAAACAGCGGTTCACTGATTACCGCCCAGTATGCCTTGGAGCAAGGCCGCGATGTATTTGCGGTTCCCGGCAATATTTCCTTCGCCTCCAGTCGCGGCAGCAACCGGCTGATCAAGCAAGGGGCCAAATTGGTGGACTGTGTCGAGGATATTCTTGAAGAACTGCCGGGTTACCGGGCAACAGCATCAGGCAAATGCGTTGAAGCTCCTCCCCGCACCTTTGCCCTGACGCCGAAAGAGGCTGCCATCTATGAGCTGCTGGCACGCTCGCCGCTGCACATTGACGACATTATCAGCCAAACTGAATTGACAGCCGGAGAGGTTTCCTCTATGTTACTTCACCTTGAACTCAAGGGGGCGGTTACGCCACTGCCCGGCACGCACTACGCAGTAGCAGGATAAAAAATCGTGTAAGGATATAACATAATATGCCGCAGAACCTCGTCATCGTTGAATCGCCTGCCAAGGCGAAAACCATAGAGAAATTCCTGGGCACAGAATACAAGGTATTAGCCTCCTTTGGCCATGTCCGCGCACTGCCGAGCAAGCAGGGTTCCGTGGATATCGCAAAGAATTTTGAGCCAAATTATCAGGTGCTTCCCGAGAGCAAGAAGCATCTTGATGCCATCAAGAATGCATTGAAAGGCGCTGACCGGCTACTGCTGGCAACTGACCCCGACCGCGAGGGAGAGGCCATATCCTGGCATCTGCTGGCGGCCCTGGGATTGGATAAAAAGAAGCCCGGCATCGAGATTCAGCGCGTTGTCTTTCATGAGATCACGAAAGACGCCATCATCCATGCTGTCCAGAATCCCCGTAACATTGCCGACGAATTAGTTGATGCCCAACAGGCCCGTTCGGTGCTGGATTACCTGGTGGGTTTCAACCTTTCCCCCTTTCTCTGGAAGAAGATCCGTTATGGCCTGTCGGCCGGACGTGTCCAGTCAGTGGCGCTGCGCCTGGTCTGTGAGCGGGAGAAGGAAATTCAGGCCTTTACCGAACAGGAATACTGGACCATCGCTGCGCGTCTGGGCATCGCTCCCGGGCAGGAGTTTAAGGCTGGCCTGGTGGATGTGGGTGGCAAGAGGCTGGGTAAATTTGATATTCCCGGCGAAGAGATTGCCACAGGTCTGAAGTCCGCTCTTCAATCAGGCAGTTATCAGGTGGTGAAGGTTACCAGGACAGAGAAGAAGCGCAATCCTTCCCCGCCATTTACTACCTCAACCCTACAGCAGGAGGCATCCAGAAAACTCGGTTTTTCGGCAAAAAAAACCATGTCCACCGCCCAAAAGCTGTACGAAGGTATCGATATCGGCGCAGAGGGTACGGTTGGTCTTATCACCTATATGCGTACCGACAGCGTCAATCTTTCGACCCAGGCGCTTACCGAGGCCCACGATGTAATCTCGGCAGCCTACGGCCCGGAATATGCCCTAGCCAAGCCACGTATTTTCAAGACAAAAACCAAGAATGCCCAGGAGGCGCATGAGGCCGTACGGCCAACCTATATTTCCAAAACCCCGATGGAGTTGAAAAAATTTCTTACCCCTGATCTATGTAAACTATATGAATTGATCTGGAAAAGAACCGTAGCTTGCCAGATGGCAGAGGCTTTGCTGGACCAGACGTCGGTTGATATAGATGCCAAGCTTTCGAACTCCATAGCGGTCGGCCCCTTCTCCGGGGCACAACGCTGCGGTCTGCGGGCTGCCGGTACAGTCATCCGCTTCCCCGGATTCATGAAACTGTATATCGAAGGACTGGACGACCAGGATGAGGAAAAAGAAGGTCGGCTGCCTGCCATGAATGAAGGCGCAGCGCTGAAACTGCATGAAATCCTCCCTGAGCAGCACTTCACCCAGCCGCCGCCCCGTTATACCGAAGCAACCCTGGTCAAGACCCTGGAAGAGTACGGCATCGGTCGCCCTTCCACCTATGCATCAATCATGAATACCTTGGTGGACCGCAAATATGCGCGCCTGGACAATAAACGCTTCTTCCCTGAAGATGTGGGCATGGTGGTCAGTGATCTGTTGGTGACCCACTTCTCACAGTATGTGGATTACAATTTCACGGCTGGCCTGGAAGAAGAGCTGGATCAGGTTTCCCGCGGTGAAATGCAGTGGAAACCGCTCCTGAAAAAATTCTGGGAGCCATTCGCCGCGCTGCTCAAGCAAAAGGATGGCGAGGTTCAGAAATCCGATCTGACGACCGAAGCAACTGATGAGAAATGCCCGGAGTGCGGTCAGCCATTGGTTGTCAAGCTGGGTAAGCGCGGCAAGTTTATCGCCTGTTCCGGCTTCAAGGAGGGGTGTAAATATACACGCAATGTTGATGGCGACAAGGATGCCGAAGCGAGCGAGCCGGTAGTCTCCGATGAAAAATGCGAAAAGTGCGGGGCTGCAATGCTGATCAAAGATGGCCGCTTTGGCAAGTATTTGGCCTGCTCCGGTTATCCGGCCTGCAAGAATATCCAGCCTCTGGTCAAGCCAAGAAGCACCGGTGTGGTTTGCCCGGAATGTAAAGAGGGTGAACTGATCGAGAAAAAATCCCGTTACGGCAAAATGTTCTACTCCTGCAACCGTTATCCACAATGTAAGTTCGCCTTGTGGGATCCTCCTGTTGAACGCGCCTGCCCCCAATGCGGTTTCCCTCTGCTGGTGAAAAAGGTTCTCAAGCGTGAGGGAGAATTCGTCAAATGCCCCAAGGAAGGGTGTGATTTTAAGGAGGGCGGCAAGGGAAAATCTTAACCCGTCGATGTTGACTATCCCTCTTTTCTTGTAACACCCCACCGCTAAAATGAGATATCAGCCCTATAAAAACAGGATGTTGTGTAAGGCAGAGATCTCGTAGAACCCTTGCAACTACTGCGCCCGTAGAAACCAGGTAGGATCCACTATAGTCATTTTCAGGGAGTTGTTCGATGGAAGAATCTAAATATATTGTTCTGATTGTTGATGATGATGATTTCGTCAGGGAAATGATAGCTGAAATATTTGAGGGAGCAAATTTTCTGACGGAAACCGTTTCCAATGGCAATGATGCGCTGCAAAGACTGTCTCTAACCAGCACATTTGATTTAGTTGTTTCTGATATGAATATGCCGGAAATGAATGGCCTTGAATTGCTGAAAGAAATTCGGAAAAATGGCATGGATATCCCTCTGATTATCTTGACGGGAAACGAGGAACTTACAATTGCTATTGAAGCCATGAACAATGGAGCAAATGACTATCTTCTGAAGGATGAAAATATTCAGGATACTATTCTTCTATCTGCAAAAGGAGTTTTGGAAAAGCATGAGCTTAAAGTTCAGAATCGTCGGCTCATGGATGAATTGATAGATAAAAATAAGGAAATTGAAAACTCGTTAATTGAAGTTCAAAATGCATATTCTGAATTAAAGAAAGCACAAGCTCAAATTTTGCAGCAGGAAAAAATGGTTTCTATTGGACAGCTGGCAGCTGGAGTTGCGCATGAGATAAATAATCCAATGGGATTTATCTCAACAAATATAAGAATGCTTGAAAAGTATTTAGGTAAGTTGATTGAATTTATCTCAACACAATCAGATTCCATATCTCAACTGAATTCAAATAAGCCAGTTGAGGTTGTTGAAGCAAAACGTGCTTCACTTAAGATAGATTACATAATTAAAGATAGTGCTGATTTGCTCATTGAATCGTTACAAGGTGCTGAAAGGGTTAAAAAAATTGTTCAGGACCTGAAAAATTTTTCTAGTGTTGATGCTACGGACGAATCTCTGTCAGATATTAATTCCGGAATTGAAGATACTTTGAGCATTATGAACAATGAATTCAGAGACGGAATAAATATTCACAAAGATCTGGGAATTATCCCGAAAACAGTCTGTAGCCAAGGCCAACTCAATCAGGTTTTTGTAAATATCCTTTTGAATGCGGTGCAGTCAATTGAAAATCATGGTGAGATAGCTGTTAAATCCTGGTTTAGTGATGGCAAAATATTTGCAAGTTTTTCTGATACCGGTTCAGGAATTACTAAAGAACACCTGCCAAAGATATTTGATCCATTTTTTACTACAAAAGCTGTTGGCAAAGGACAAGGGCTGGGTCTTACTGTCGCATATGATATAGTCAAAAAACATGGTGGAGATATTACCGTTGTTAGTGAAGCAGGTAAAGGCGCCACTTTCACAATTTCAATTCCTGTAGTTGAGGTTAAATCCTGAATAAGTAATAATTTATAACGCTGCTTTTGCCAGTGGAGTATATTTTATGGATATCAGCGAAATGAGCAATAATAGTTTGCAGATTCTTGAAGAGTTAAAAAACCGTGACCATTCTTCAGAAATAGTAAATGTGGATGAAGACGTTGTTAAAATAGTAATTGTTTCTGTGATGGGGGGAAAATTCGCATTTTATGGGAGCGATGTTAAAGAAATCCTCTCTGAATGTGAAATATATTGGATACCTGGCGTGCCTGAGTATATTCCTGGATTGATAAACGTTCGCGGGGATATCGAATCTGTCATTGATATACGTTCTATTATAAGTTCAAGCAGTTATGATGCCAACAAGTGGCAAATTGTTATGGCCCAGAAGGATGATTTCCGTTCCGGAATAATTGTTGATTGGGTTGAAGATGTAATAGATATCCCGGCGAGCGCTTTTTCAAAACAAATAACGTCTCTTGAAGGGACTGGAAATGATGTTTTTTCAGGAGAAATATCAATTGAAAACAGTATGATTCCTTTGCTGGATATCGGTAAGCTGGCTGCTAAAATAATGCCATGAATATTAATAGCCTTAAACTTGATTTTACACTTTGCTCTGTTGGGGATATTGTTTTTTTTGCTGATTCACGGCAAATCCAGAAAGTTTCAGACTATACTGGAGATGAAAAGGGAATATGTATCAAACTGAATGAGGTATTCGGTTTTGAATCTCCAGATCAGGCTGACAGACAGGTGGTTTTTAGCATTAAATGCAACAAGGATATTAAATTCAACATTATCACTGACTGCATTCTGGATTCAGTGGAAATAGATGTTTATGACATTAAACCACTTCCACCTCTGGTGGAAAAATATGCTTTTGCAAAAGGTATCTGGGGGATGGTTTCGTATCGCACGCGCATGGTGTTTATTGTTGATTTTCTGATGTTGCTTGCCAAATGACAATTAAAGTTGAGTAAACTTTGTAAGTGAATACATCAAAGCGCGGAGGTTTTGCATGACCTATTCCTTTAACAGGATGAAGATCAGAAACAAGCTACTGCTGATAACAGCAATCGCTTTTCTGGGAGTGACGCTTCTTAGTGCTTTTCCACTGATATCATTGAAAGACAGGATACTTACAGAAAAGCGCCTTAAAACCATGCATCTTGTCGAAACAGCATATGGCGTGGTCGATCATTTCTACAAGCTTTCCCAAGGCGGCAAGATATCCGCCGAGGAGGCAAAACTCGCTGCTATAAACACGCTCAAAGGGTTGCGCTATGATAACGGGGTAGAATACTTCTGGATCAACGACCAGCACCCCAAAATGATCATGCATCCCATCAGGCCGGAACTGGACGGCAAGGATTTGACCGACTTTAAAGACCCCATGGGTAAACACTTGTTTATCGAGTTTGCAACAGTTGTAAATAACAGCAAGTCCGGCTTTGTCGATTATATGTGGCCCAAGCCGGGGTTCCAGAATCCTGTGCCTAAAACTTCATACGTAAAAGGGTTTGAACCCTGGGGATGGATAATAGGATCAGGTATTTACATCGATGATGTCAATGCGGCTTTCTGGCAAAAAGCCAGGTATCTTATAGTCATGATGGTTATTTTTGCAGTTATTATTGCAATTGTCGCGACACTGCTTGTCAGAAAAGCCCTTTATCCACTGAATTCCATTATTGTGACACTCAAAGAAATCAGCAGTAATGATCAAAATGTAACCAGACTTGATAAACGGTTGAATATTACATCTGGTGATGAAATATCCGATGCAGGTAAAGAAGTTAACATTCTTCTCGAAAAAATGAATCATATTATGCTCAAAGTTGCTGATGTAACGGAACAAATCAATACACATGTTTATACAATAGATAATAATGTTGACAAACAAGTAGGATTTGCAACTCAACTTTCCAGTGCGGTTGTGGAGATAGCAGCTACAATGCAAGAATTTTCAGGTTCAGCGGCCAAGATTGCACAGCATAGCCAGAGTGTTGTTGAACAGGCAGAAAAGACACTTGTTGACACAAAACATGGCGCAAACGAGGTTGAAAACCTTACATCAAAGTTTAATTTAATAAGCCAGGATCTGCATGTAAATTTGAACGAAATTGTAAACCTGGGACGCAAATCAAAAGAAATTAACAAGATTATGGAGATTATCGGGAATATTGCCAATCAAACAAAGCTGATAGCTTTTAATGCCGCTCTTGAAGCTGCAAGCGCAGGAGAAGCTGGCAAACGTTTTGGGGTGGTGGCGGTTGAAATACGACGGTTGGCAGATAACGTCGTCGCCTCCACAGGAGAAATTGATGCAAAAATTACAGAGATTCTTGACTCAGTCAATAGGCTTGTCATGTCTTCAGACAAAAGCTCTCTTATGATTCAGGAAGGGCAAGAGTTCGCTGACCGCACTGTATCGTTATTAAGCACGATAGTTGACAGTATGGAAGAAACCACACAGTCAGCGCATCAGATATCGCTTTCAACACAACAACAACAGATAGCCAGCAATCAGGTGGTAGTTGCGTTAAGAGATATTGAACAAGGAGTCTGCTACTCAAAAGATTCTGCAAAAAATTTCAGTGTGGTTACCAGTGAATTGGCGGCTATGTCAGAAAATCTTAAAACAATAATTTCTACATTTAAGCTCAAGGAATCTGAATAAGGGAGTCAAAGCATAATAAGTGTTAAAGGCAGGTTCCAAAAGTGATAACAAAGCTTGATTTGGATCTCACTATCTTTAAAGAGCTGATACTTGCAAGCTGCGGGCTCAACTTTGAGAATGATCGAGAACGTACCCTGGAGCTGGCGCTTAAACAACGCATGCGGATTTCAGGGCTTGACGCAGCATCATATTATTCAAGGTTGCAATCCAATAAAGAAGAATTCCAACAGCTTATTGATCTGCTTACTGTTAATGAGACCTATTTTTTTCGCGAAGCAGGACATCTTGCAGTTGTTCTGAACAGATTGATTCCGGATTTATTGAAAACCAGAAAAACTAAAACGATAAAAATAATAAGCGCGGGATGCTCAACAGGAGAAGAGCCTTATACGATTGCAATTATGTTGCGAGAAAAATACGGGGGTGATGTTGAGAGTTTGTTTTCCATATCTGGAGTTGATATAGACAAACAAGCAATAACTACGGCTCGTCAAGGACTTTATTATAAAAGTTCTTTCAGAAATATGGATGAAATCATCAAGAACAGATATTTCATGCAAAGCGGGAATAATTCCTGGCAGTTGACCAACGATGTAAAAAAACTTGTTACGTTTGATATAATCAACCTTTTTGATCGTTCCTATTCTGAATGTATGCAGCAGGCGGATATCATTCTATATCGGAATGTTTCAATATATTTTCCCAAGTCCATTCAACAGGAGATATTCAAAAATCTGGCAGAACTTCTTCAGGATGGCGGTTATTTGATTGTAAGCGCAACTGAGACAATTCACCACAACATTGGAATTCTGACACTGGTTGAAATTGATTCCTTATTTATGTACCAGAAAATTCAGGGATTGATCTTTGAAGAAAGACGCAAGCAACGTCGCACAGAGTCTTTAACTAAACCCGGCGCCACGGAAACGGCCACTTTTACCAGTCTGAAAAAAAAGATTTCCAGCAGCGGCCTCAAATCAGAAAACCATTCACGCGATAAGAAAATTATCGAAGCAGATCAAGGAGGCTGCCTCTGTTTTTTTGATGATGCCATGGAGCTTGTCAGTAAAAACAAAATTGAGGATGCAATTTCAGTTTTAGATAAATTGATCAAATTGTACCCTGAGTTTATTAATGCTCTTCTACTTAAAAGCCTCCTCTTTTTGGATCTTGAACAATATTCGGTGGCTCAGGCAGTATGTAATCAGATATTTATTATAGATCAAATGAACGTAAAAGGATTGCTTCTGCAAGGTATAATTGCAAGACAGATAGAAACTAATGATGATGCTATCAAATATTTTCGTCAGTGCATATATCTGGATAATGACTGTTGGCCTGCCCATTTTTATCTCGCGGAGCTTGTATTTTCAGCAAACGATAACAGACGTTCCAAGAGCGGATATAAGTCCGCAATTCGTATCTTAAATAGTGAGTCCGGCATTCGTGACAGTAAATATTTCCCATTGGCATTCAAAAAGGAATTATTCATTGCTGTTTGTAATCATAAATTGACTCTCATGAAGAAGGGCCAGTCGGATAATTATGGCATTTGACCACACTAAATTCCTGACCCGCTTTGTTGATGAAGTAAGAGAACATTGCAATCTCATCAACAGTGGATTGCTTGGTCTTGAACAGGATCCTGGCAATGCGGAAATGCTGAATACCTTGTTTCGTTCTGCCCATACTATTAAAGGTTCTGCTCGAATGATGAAGTTTGTATCTCTCTCCGATCTTGCGCATCATACAGAGGATGTGCTTGATGCATTGCGAAGTTGCAAGATAAAGCTGGATGTCACTATCTCTGATTTGCTTTTTAGATCAATCGACTCAATATCCGAAATGCTGAAAAACATATCTGTCACAGGCCAGGCAGGAGAATCTCCTGAAGAGCTTATTAAGGACTTATCCAAGGCTGCCGCTGGTGAAAATATTGCTGATGTAATTTCGGAAGTGCGGCCAGAGGTGTTTGACACCCCAATTTCAGAAGAAAATCTTCAATCATTTTCCGTTTCAGAACCAAACCCTCTAATTAGCAATCAATCCCAGCAAACTGACCCTGATAAAACTTCGAATTTTAATTTAAAACATCAATCTGAATACTATCGCATCAGCTCCACAAAGCTTGATGAGCTCATCAGCCTGATGGGTGAAATCGTTTCTGAACAGGGAAATTTTCGGAAAACCGTCGAAAGTTTCAGAGAAGTTAAAAGGAACAGCGCTCGTTATTTTTCAAATCTTGCTGATATACTTAATGATGACTTGGACAAAAATGGCAAGGAGCAATTGATTGAGAGCACCAAGAGAATTAAATCTTCAATCTCCAAAAATATTGACCAGTTATTTGACGCTTATGTAGTCAAGGAGCATCTGGTTGCAGAACTTCAGGACAGCGCCATGGCCCTTAGGATGCTCCCTATGAGCACCGTATTTGATTCTTTGGGTAGAACTGTTAGAGAAATAGCTCGCGAAAACGGAAAAGAAATTGATTTTATCGTGTCGGGTGGTGAAACTGAACTGGATCGCAAAATTGTTGAGAAAATTGGTGATCCTCTAATACATATGATCAGGAATGCATTGGATCATGGTATGGAGAATCCGGAAGAAAGAGTCAAACTTGGTAAACTTCCTAAAGGTAAGCTATGCCTTATGGCGTATTATGATAGCGGCCAAGTGACTATAGTTTTAAGCGACGATGGCCGTGGCATTTCATTGGATAAGATCAAGGAACGCGCAATAGCCAAAAAAATATTTGATGAAACAACTATTTCCAGGATGACACGCTCAATGCTGATGGATCTGATATTCATGCCTGGTTTTAGCACGAGCCCAATAATTACTGAACTGTCAGGCCGTGGTGTAGGTATGGACGTTGTCAGGAAAAATATTGTTGATGACCTTCAAGGTACAATTGAAATTGAATCTGAGATTGGAAAGGGGACTACATTTCATCTCCGACTCCCGATAAATTTAGCAGTATTCTCATTGGCATTTTTATCTGTTTGCGGAAAACCTTACGCTATTACCGCCAGTTCAGTTTCAGAACTTATTTCTGTATCCAAAAGTGACGTAATTGAAATAGTCAATAAACGTGCTGTAAGAATTCGCAACCAGATAATACCGGTTGAGAATCTTGCATCTATTTTGGGAATATCCTCAGATACCGATGTTGAAAGCTCGGAAGTATTGTTGTTGATCATAATTAATGGTGAAAAAAAGCTGGGATTAGTAATAGATGAATATATTGATAGAGAAGATATGGTTGTTAAACCGCTTCCAAAACATCTTCAACATCTGCGAATGCTGACAGGGGTTACGGTTGGAAATGGCGGCAGTATCATAAATGTGCTGAATGTACCGGAGTTGTTCCGAATCGCCCACTCATTGACTTCTGATGTGCAGCGCTCGAAACTGGCTGAATCAGATGAAAGTGCAACTATACTGATCGTTGATGACTCGCTCAGTACTCGAGAAATAGAAAAGAGCATATTAGAGGCATATGGTTATGTTGTTTTAACTGCTGAAGACGGTGAAGCCGCGTTTGAAATGACTCGTGATACGCTCTTTGATCTTGTAATTACTGATGTAGAAATGCCTCGTCTCGACGGTTTTTCATTGACGGAACGTCTGCGTTCAGACATTCGTTATAAAAACGTCCCAATAATCATAGTTACTTCAAGAGAAAAAGAAGACGATAAAAGACGTGGAATCGCTGTTGGAGCTGATGCATATATCATCAAGGGGGCATTTGATCAAACGAACCTGTTGGAAACCGTGCGAAATCTAATCGGATGAAAATAATTTGTATATTGCTAATCCTGAAAAACAAATAACCATCATTGGCGGCGGCTTGGCCGGCTGCGAGGCGGCCTGGCAAGCAGCGCAGCGCGGCGTTCCTGCCATTCTCTACGAAATGAAGCCGCAGCGTTTCTCCCCTGCCCATCATCTCCCCGGCCTGGCCGAACTTGTCTGCTCCAATTCACTGCGTGGCGATTCGCTGGAAAATGCAGTAGGGCTGCTCAAGGAGGAGTTACGCCGATGTGGCTCCCTTGTAATGGAGGCGGCTGAAGCTACCCGCGTCCCGGCTGGCGGGGCACTGGCAGTTGATCGCCTGCTTTTTTCCAATTACGTTACCGATAAGATGGAATCTCATCCGCTGATCCTGATCGAACATGGCGAGTGCACCTGTATCCCGGCGGAAGGGGTTATCATCATCGCCTCTGGCCCACTAACCAGCGATGCGCTGGCGGCGTCCCTGGTAAACCTTACCGGAGATCGGCTCTACTTCTATGACGCCATTGCTCCAATTGTCGCTGCTGATTCGCTCGACATGAGCAAGGTGTTTGCCGCATCGCGCTACGGCAAAGGTGACGGCGATGACTATCTCAACTGCCCGCTGAATGAAGCTGAGTATCTGTCATTTGTAGCCGAACTGGTGGGGGCCGAAAAGGTCGCGGCCCGTGATTTCGAGAAGGTCGTCCATTTTGAGGGTTGTATGCCGGTGGAGACCCTGGCCGAGCGCGGAGTGGAGACGCTACGTTTTGGACCGATGAAACCGGTTGGTCTGACCGATCCCCGTACCGGACTGGAACCGCATGCCGTGATTCAGCTGCGGGCCGAAAATCGTGACAAGACCATGTTCAACCTGGTTGGATTCCAGACCAAGCTGACCTGGCCGGAACAGCGCCGTGTATTCAGGATGATACCGGGACTCGAACGTGTCGAGTTCGTCCGGCTTGGTTCGATGCATCGCAATACATTCATCAACGCGCCTGCCCTGCTGCTAGCGACCCAACAACTTAAAGCAGATTCCCGTATTTTTTTTGCCGGTCAGATCACCGGGGTGGAGGGGTATGTGGAATCAGCCGCAAGTGGTTTCCTGGCCGGTATAGCCGCCACCCGTCTGCTGAACGGTTTGCCGCTGTCCGTGCCGCCGCCTGAAACCGCTTTGGGAGCGCTTATGGCGCATATTACAAACGCTGAAGTCCGTTACTTCCAGCCGATGAATGTGAATTACGGTCTATTCCCGGATTTAACGGGGCGGGTGAAGAAAAAGGAAAAACGCCAGAGGCTTGCAGAACGGGCGCTGGCAGCGTTAGATGAGTGGCTGGAAAAACTTTAAGGGAGTGCTGAAAGGTTCTTAAGTATGGAACAACAAGATATTGATCCCCTCAAACGGGTCGAAGAACAACTGAAAAAATGCGTCAAGTGTGGCGCCTGCCGGGCCAACTGCCCTGCCTTCACAGTCTTTGGCCGGGAGCCGGCTGTTGCGCGTGGCAAGATTGCACTGGCTCAGCACATCCTCAAGGATGATATTGAACTGGACGACCAAACCTATCTGGCCATGTCCAAATGTCTGTTGTGTGGCAGTTGCGTGGAGAAGTGTCCCAACGAGGTACCGACCGATGAGATTGTCATTGCCGCCCGCGAAGCACTGGCCAGGAAACGGGGACTGACTACTTTTCACAAGGCTGTAGGTCAGGTTATAAAGAACCGCTCCCGCATGAAGATGGGGGCCAGGATGGCAGCCCTGTTCGGACCGCTGTTCTTTAAAAAGGTACCTGAGAACTCCGGCCTGCGGCTGCGTTTTCCAATGCCCTTTGTTGGAAATAAGCGACATATCCCTGTAATCGCCAAAAAACCTTTTATGGATCGGCATCCGGAGGTGATTCCAGGCGAACCTGGCAAGCCGCGCATCGTCTTCTTTGTTGGTTGCATGACCAACTTCGTTTATACAGAGATCGGGGAGGCGGCGCTGGCGCTTTTCCGCCATCTGGGATGCACGGTGATCATACCCAAGGAGCAGCAGTGCTGCGGTCTGCCGGGCATGTCCGGCGGTGATATCAATACGGTGCGTGATCTGGCGGAAAAGAACCTGGCGGAGATGGAAAGGTACGAAGCCGATTATGTGATGAGCGCCTGTGCAACCTGCGGCGGCGCCTTGCACCGCCTGTATCCCCTGGTGGTTGGCAAGCGTAATCCGGAATTGCGCACCCGTCTGGATGCCCTGGCGGCCAAGACCGTGGACGCTTCCCAATTGCTGCATAAACTTGGTCTCAATCCAGCTGAAACCGGAGCAGGGGAGGAGATCCGTATCACCTATCATGATCCCTGTCACCTACGTACCCGTGGTCTGACCAAACAACCTCGTGAGCTCTTGAAAGGAACCCCTGGAGTTGAGTTGACCGAGATGGAGGACGCCGACCGTTGTTGCGGCTTGGGCGGTACCTTCAACGTATATCACTATGGTTCATCAATGACTATTAACGACGCCAAAAGCCAGGCGATTGTCAAAACAGCGGCCCAGGCCGTGGCAACCGGTTGCCCAGGCTGCATGATGCAGCTATCGGATGGCCTGAAACAGCACGGCTCCAGTATTGAGGTGCTGCATACCCTGCAATTGCTCGCACGGAAATTAAAGTTGATCTAAATAATTGCGCTGCCAAAACCGTCCGAGAAATGGCGTCCACCTGGATTCTTTAATCCCTCGGACGTATGTGTTGGTGGTCATTGTCTTTAACCAATCCATCACATCACCCACCGTATGGGCGCCCATACAGTAACCGTCAACCGAGCCCATCTTCCCTCTTCCCATCCACCCCACTATATTGACCTTCACAGAAGTTTTAACAGTGGGGAGGTTCGCAGATGCCGCAAGTCACCTCAGAATCGGAATGGGCAACCAAAATCACAGCATGGCGCAATAGTGGCCTGAGCATCGCCGCATGGCGCCGGGAAAATGTCGAAGGCTACCATCGTTTTCTCTACTGGCGACAGCGCCTGTAGGAGTTGGAACATGGAAAGTCCGGCTCCTTTGTTCCATTACACGTGGCAACAACACCTATTTTGCTGGAATGCAACGATATCTATGTACACATCTCCCCAGGCTTCGATGCCGGGCAAAAAAATCCAAAAATAAATACTCAGATTAGTCGGTCAAAAAGTGCGAAATATAGGTCTGATAGCAAAGTGCCTGCCTGATTTGCAGCTTATAACATCAGAATAAAACATCCTCATTGATGTGTCCTCTTACTGGATCAAAACTACTGAATTTCTCTATCCCTTATCAAGCAAACCACAGAACGCCGGAATCAGGAATTCTGTGGTTTCAGTATGCATAGAGGACTTCAATATTAGACTGTGCTGTTGCATTGTTTGTTTTTTGTCCCTGAACTTCAATCCTGTAAATATAGGGGAAATGCTGCGGAATTTTCACCGATGAAGCTTCAGAAACACCTGAACCTTCCAGCTGCAGACCACTGACATCAGAATTACCGGTGGTAGTGTCAACAATTTTTGAATAGACTATGAATGGGTTTCCGCTAGCAGCCTGCAAAGTGATACTCATATCGGGATTTTTCGCTGGAAAGGGATTATTGTCACATCCTACAGGCCAGTTTTTGGTGTTCTTGGTGAGTTTTGCCTGCAAACAATATTTGTCTGTAATCATCTTCAATCCGATTGCACCGAATCCATTGGTGTTATCCTCCAGGTCTGTTTGCAAGGTGTTGCTGGAATAGTTTCGCATGATAAAAGGGAAAATATCCTTTGTATAAATTTCAGTTCCGCCATATGACGCGTCCAAAGCAGTTTTGTATCGCTTTAACTGACCGGACACCTTGGTTCCCTGGGTGATCATATACATCAGAGCCATGACAATGGTCATGGAAATAAGCGTCAACATCAGTGCCGTAACCAGCGCAATCCCATCTTTAGAGCGTAACGGTTTCATAATAACCACCTTACTTACTGATTTGCCGGAAGGTTTTTAGGCCTGGTCACAATTTGATAAACCTTCCAGCGATAATTCTGCCAGCCTTTGGCTGTTATGTCATATGAACGGGTTAGACTCGATTCGCCACTACCCCCGACAATTATTGGTGATGGACTTGTGTAACCACGATCCATCTTTCCCTGCTGAGCCAGAATATACACCTTTACCATTTTCAGATTATTCCTGATGCTGGGTATTGTAGCAGCTGAATTATTGTTGGTGTTTGACATTGCAGCCTGTACTGCAGCAGTAGATCCTACAGGAGCAGATCCTGCTGCTATAACAAAAGTACCCCCCGCATTTGAATAGGTATCAACAACACCATCACCATCCATGTCCCACCCGAAAACCACCTGCATATCCGCAACGCAATCCACCAAAGGAACGTAATTCAGACTTCCATCCTTGTTTAATGTTGTTTTATAAAGAATTCCGATATTGGGAGCACATTGAGGGGGGACTTGCTTTGAATCCTTAGGCCGAGCTACAAAATAATCGGTACGGTTGAAAGGCATACGTGGAGTGGTGTCACTGCCAAGACCATAGACCGAAAATATTGCTGAACTTGATGTTGTATAACTACTGAATGCTGTGTTGCTATATTCATAATAGAACTTACCCGTTGGAGCCTTTTCAAGAGAGGCTGATTGGGACTGCGCCCCAATCTGACGCCGCAAGAGAACAACTCTGTCTGATGTATTAAAGTTCTCGGCAGACGACATCCAGGTATTTGGGTAAACATCATGTGAGGTATATTTCAAATAGGTCCATTTTTGTGAGGTACGGTTTCTTCCAACTGACGTTGCCTTTATAACCAGATAATCAGTACCCGCCAGAACGCCAAAAGAAGCTCCGGTATCGTCATTCTCGTCAACTGCGACATGGTTGTCGCCTGCCAATATGGGTCGCGGAACATTGGTTGCTGCGTCGTTATACTCATTTGCCGGGGCTGCAGCAGCTTCTTCGTAACTGACCGGCGGAGTCTCTGAAAAAAGACCAAAACCAGCCTGCTGCAAATCATGGCGGAACATTTCAAGACCAATCACACCTTCAATGTTGCTCTCTTCGCTTCTGAACATCTTTGAAGTCTGTGACAGAATAATATTGAAAGAATCCCCGGTAATCGCAATGATGATAACAAACACAACCATGACAACCAGCATCTCTACCAGGGTAAATCCCTTGTTGTTTATTTTCATTTCAATCACCCGTTACTGGTTTGAGTTTGTAAGAACAGATGACGCATCATGAGTATAGCGGACGCCTTTATGCCGCCATGACACTTGAAAATTCACCTCGCGGGAATTCGGGAGGGCTATACCGGTTCGTGAGACTGAATACAGCTTGAATGAATTAAGAATCTTGCGACTGGCTGTATAGTTGCGGTTTGTTATTGCAACTTGATTGTAACCTTTTGCAAGTTCCTTTGCCATCTCAACATCAAGCACATTGACGGCTTCATTCCGTAATTGGTTTTGCAGATTATGGTTGAGTGAAACATTGACCATCTGAAGCAAGCCTAACATCCCAACCATCAGGATCACAATGGCAACGAGAAATTCAATCAACGTAAAGGCAGATTCACTTGAACGAGCAGGTTCCATTTTCCATTTTCCCCATGTTTGTTCTTGCAACACTTATTACAATGCAGTCAAAAGTTGCACCTGTACCGACCGGGTTCAAGTTCAAGGTGAGAACAGGTTCGGAATTATTGGCGCCGGTTAAAAAACCTCTCATATTGAACTCCACGGCAGAATCGACAATTGAAGCCGTGCTCCCATTAACCACCTTTGTCAACTGATATGACACATTACGACTTGTAATTGTTGTACCGGGATTCGAGGCTTCGTTATCGCTGCTGTAACCAGTGAAAACATAACTGTTCGGCTGAAAGGTTATTCGGCGTCTGGTTTTTCTGAATATGGATTCTGTTCTGGCTGTGTTTAAATCGGAATACAACTCTCGCGTCTGGCGCTCAATCTGCGCCTTTTGCTGCCAATCATGAAAATTAAGCGTCGCAATACTCAAGAGTATGCCAATGATGGTAATGACAACCATCAACTCGGTGAGCGTAAAACCGTTTTTGTGCCGGTTCAGCCATATAATACGTGCAACAGGTTGCCCAAGCGGCTGTTTGCAATCACCAGTACGTCGCATGTCACTTCTCCCTGACGTGCAGGAACTTTTTCACCGGTGGCGGATTGGCAATGAGCGATAAACCCTGGGCTGATGGCGGCATACCGGAAATAGGGTTATCTGTTCTTCTGCCGCCTTTGGCATTAAATGCAGAGGAAAGTGGTGTCTCCACAAATGCCCCGGTAGAGACCTGCATAAGTACATTACCTTTCATTGCTGCGGCAAGGGGGGCGCCACCGGTGGCATAATTAGCCGACCAGATGTGTGATTGGCCACCATACTCGCAAATGTCCTTAACGGGTTTGAAGGTTGTGAAAAACACTGCTCCGGCTGGTGACGCAATCGGGTCTGTTATCAGGCGTTCGGAATAATAGAATTCCTCTGGAAGATCCAGTTTAAAAAACCAACCAGGAGCTTTTGCCGCAATAGTACTGGATGGTGTGTCGCCTGACTGATCGATCAAGTCGGAAGGGACAGCATCGGTACAGTTTTGATCGATGTCATTATTACTGCCACCAGCAACACTTAACAAAGTGGATCTATTGAATCTGTCAGATGTGGAATAGCAGGGTTCTTTTACTCCATAAATCACGTTTTGCGATGCTTTATCATCTTCTTTATAAAAGTAGCGACCGGTTCCAAAGTAGATCCAGAGGTTCTTGTTCTTGCGGTCCTGTAGCTTGCTTATTGATGTTGTCACGGGACCCGTATTGTCAATCAGGGTACTCCAGGCCCACTGTTTGGTTGCATCGTTACTGCCGGGATCAGGACTTTCACGGGTAGACAAACGCCCTATCCCACCCTTGGTCCAGGTATCGGTGACGGTATCCTTTTTAACATATCCAATGTAGATAGCGTCATCGCTGTAATAGCCGGTTGATGCTGTGTTTGTGCGATCCGTATCAATCCAGCTGCTTGCCAAAGAACCGGCAAACGCATTAAGAATGCCTGTATTGATGGTTTTTACAAGCGTACCGGTAGCAAGATCAACAATGAATATTTTCAACTCCTGATCGGATTGACCCTTGAATTCATGCAGTTTGGTGTCAATTGGTCCGGTCGGACCGGAGGCAAATACAGCAAACCACTTGCCGTTTTTGGAGTTATCAGGGCCGGTTCCCGCAGCATTTTTTGTCGCAATACGAACAAGCGCCGGCCCGGTTGTAGTAAAGCCAAGCCCGGCAGGAGAAAATTCCCATAAATACTTAGGTGCAGCCGGGTCCGTAACATCAAGCGCAAAATAGGATGAATAGCCATAATCGGCAATCGGGGTCTTAACGCAATCATCCACGGTGCAGGAGTCGGAGAAGGGCTTGACAGCCCCGCCGATTCCCATGCCTCCAACCAAAACCGTACGCCAGGCGCTTGCATCCTTTGTGCATTGAGAATAGTCGGCCTGACAGGCCGCACTATTACTATTAACACCAATGCTGGCATCTAACGTCGATACTGTCTTATCAACAAAGAACAAGTGGCCGTAGTTGGGGTCAGACAGATACTTCAAGTATGGTAAGGAATTCTTTGGAATAAAGGCCCAATCCTCGTTCCCAAGCAGATCTGACGCAGTAGCGGCTGCACCGGATGAATTGGTCAGCATTGCTTTTGAGTACCTCTCGGACAATTCCTTGAGGATACCGAATCTAAAGGCATGCAGCATGCCGTCGTTACCGCCCGCAAATATCATACCACGATGCTTATAAGCATCTGAGTTAACAAATAACTGGTAGGTACTGTCACCATAACCGGTAGGTGGCATAAGAGAATAGCTGTTGAGCCTGATATTGGAAATCTGCTTGGGTGAGGAGGATATGATATCACCCAGTTTCCATTCACGGGTACAGCTGTCAAGAGGCCCGCAATTCTGGATACTAACCTTTCGTCCGCGCATACCGGCTTGATCTATCCCTTGGATATAATTGACCAAGGCGGTGGTGGCAGTATTGCGCGTATCGCCAACTGGAATTTGCAAAAGGTCTTGAAAACCAGTATTAGCGGTATAATCGCTTATTTTTTTTGGTTCATTACCAATGAAAGAGTCGTAACCTGTGTAAATCTTGCGGGGAAACTGTGTCACGTCACGATTCCAAAGCATGCGACCCGCTTGCCAAAGACTGTGAACTTTCTCAGGCAATACAGGATCATCGGGCTTGGAGAGGTTATCAGCCACACCGTCACCGTCAGCATCAGAATAGAGGTTAACCCTGGTAATTTGCTCCTTATCAACAAAGAAACTAGCGATCTTATCGTTTTTCAGGTTTAGGGTAAAATCCTGGGTTGAATCTTCTCGTATCGATGATCTCTGCAGGTTTGGATCAAGGTAATACCAAAGGTTATGAATTTCACCGATCCAGTTGACTTCTGTTCCGTTATCAAAGGTTTTTTTAGGATAGAACAGAGCCTGCAAAAGATTAGCGCCGCTCCCCTCGCTGTTGTTGATCATTGATGCCGCGGTTCCGGATGCAGCATTGTCCAGAATTGCCGTTAGTGCGGCTTCCAATTGTTCATCCAACTTTAAAGGATTGTTGACTGGAAAATAGTTATCCGGGTTGCCATCCAGTTTGCCCTCCGGCTTCCTGTCCCATTTGGAGATGGTATCCGGCGTGCCTTCTCCGGTGAATCCCCCCCATTTGGCGGCATACCAGAGCGGATTTTTAAGGTTTCCAGCCGATGGGTTACTGGAAGAGGTAAATTTAAGTTTTGATACCAGTGGCATAGTATAGACTGGACTACTGCTGGGTACGTACTTATCACGCACAACATAATAGGTACCCTCCGTAGGTTTGCCGTTTTCGTCCGGAGCTGTGCCGGTAATGTAATACCCGAGTACCTGGTCTGCGCCTCCGGCGGCATAACTGGAGGTAACGTTAATTTGCAATTTGTTACCAACAAGTTCCTGTTTCAGTGAACCACAAGAACCGTAGCCGAGAGTGGCGGCTGCGCTGGTGCAGATTTCATAGGTGGCAATGGCATCCATGTCATAGTCGGCGCCCTGTTCGGAATCCTCGAAGTTCTGGCGAAACTTCATGTAAATGATCTCGTTCTTATCGTTATACTTGATGTCATTGATAAACCAGCCCACCAGACTATTGGTGGGACAGAAGGAATCTGATGGACAATCTTTGAAAATAAGACGGCCACTAATGGCTTCAGTGCTGTAGGTACAACCATTGTAGCCCAGGCACTTATTAGTTGTGACACCATTGACTCTGACTGTTTTTCCAACAGGCACAATCTTGACATTGTTTTCTCCTGCCTTGATATTGATATCGGCAAACGGTGACGAAAGCGCCACTACAAAGGTCGACACCGGGCCGTGTCCGGTAATATCATGGAATCGAGTCTTAATCTTGCCATAATATGCCAGGGCTGCAGCATAGTAAGATCCCTTCTTGGTCGGTTCCTCTGGACAGATACCAAGCACACCTTGCAAATTGTCCGCTATTTTGGAAGAACATATAAAATCAACTGCGGCGCCGTTATGCGTACTCTCGCCAATGAGCCAGCTATTGCCACTGATCCCCTCTGTGGCGCTGATCGTGTCCATCATGTCGTTAAGCACTGTTTTACCATTGGGAAGCGTATCCCCCAACCCCAGATGCGGGGTACGGTTCTCTTCAATCAATCCGTTAGCATAGGAACTGCCCGGGATCTTGTCTGCATCGTAGCTGGTATTGACGTCAGAAATAATAAGGATAAACGGCTTCGAGCAGGGGGGGAAAATATTATCATAGGGCTGATATACCTTACCCCCTTTCGTATACCCCCAGTTTGGTTTGGAAAGCAACACGCCCGAGTCATCGGCTGAGTCATACTTAAAGACATCG
>Ga0265294_10002659_pt1 | contig 23333 bp, 21 predicted proteins | sample MunlanPumphouse3_FD_192504 | JGI IMG/M metagenome (GOLD analysis project Ga0265294, IMG submission 192504) | Groundwater microbial communities from a municipal landfill in Southern Ontario, Canada - Pumphouse #3 | ecosystem: Environmental > Aquatic > Deep subsurface > Groundwater | place... | reverse complement strand
AGCTAAGTTAGCAGAAGCAATTAATTCTGTAACTGTTCCTACTTGATTTAGTTTTAATAAAACAGCATTACAAGATTCTTTTTCTTTGGCTTTTTTAATGTATTCAACGTTACTAACCAATAAATCATCTCCAATAATCATAATATCTTTTCCTATTTTCTTTGTTAATTCTCCAAAACCTTTCCAGTCATTTTCTTCTAATGGATCTTCTATGCCAATAATAGGATAAGAAGATATTAAATCGCTATAATAATCAATAAACTCATCTTTATTGTAGGCTCCTGTGCTTAATGAATAATATTCATCTTTAAAAAAACTTGAAGCAGCAACATCAAGTACTATGTTTATTTTTTCTTCAAATCCTGCATCTTCTATTGCTCCTATAATATTCCCCAATGCAACTTCTGGAACGTCAATTGGAGGAGCAAAACCTCCTTCATCTCCAACATTAATTGCACTTGCTGAATAATTTGTCTTTAATCTTACTTTTAAAGAATAATAAATCTCTGAAGCCATTCTTAACTCTTCTTTAAAACTTTCTCCACCAGGAACAATCATAAATTCTTGAAAACTAAGATTGTTTCCAGCGTGCTTTCCTCCGTTAATCACATTAAAACAACATTTAGGTATTTTATATTTTCTCTTATACCTTCCTAAAGACAATAAAGAAATATATTCATATAATTCAAGGTTCTTAGATTTAGCTCCTGCCCTACAAACAGCCATTGATACTCCTAAAATACTATTAGCTCCTAATTTTGATTTATTAGAAGTTCCATCTAAATCAATCATTAATTTGTCTATTTGTTCTTGATTTTCCGGATCAAGACCGACAAGTTTAGGTTCAATTACTTTGTTTACAATATCAACTGCTTTTAAAACTCCTTTTCCTCCAAACCTTGTTCCCCCATCTCTTAATTCAATGGCTTCTCTTTCTCCTTTTGAGGCTCCTGCAGGAACACTATCAATAAAAACACCGTCATCAGTAACGCACTCTACTTCAATAGTAGGATTTCCTCTTGAATCAAGAATTTCTCTTGCTTTAATTTCTTTAATCAGAGCCATATTCTTTAATTAAATAATTATATGCATATATTGCTGCTTGAGCTCCTTCTCCACAAGCAGTTACTATTTGTTTTACTTTTCCGTTATTAATATCTCCTGCTGCAAAAAGTCCTGGTGTTTTAGTTTCCAATGTTTCAAAATTAACCAATATTTCTCCTCTTTCATTAACATCAACCAAACTTTCGGCAAAAGAAGCATCAGGCACATATCCAATTTGAACAAAAGCACCATCAGTTTTAATTGATCCTTCATTATATAATATTTCTTCTACAAAATCTGTCCCTTTAATCTCTTTAACAAAAACATTAACAATCACTTGTATCCCTATGTTATTTGCTCTTTCTTGAATTTCTTTACTTGCTCTTGGCTCTTTTCCTTGTTCCAATATTGTTACTTCCGATGCATATTTTTTTAAAAATATTGCTGTTTCAAAACCAGCTTCTCCTCCCCCAATAACAACAACTTTCTTTTTTGAGAAAAGAGGACCATCGCAAGTAGGACAATAACTAATACCTTTACCTAGAAATTCTTTTTCTCCTTTAATATTTAACTTTCTTGGTTCAGAGCCAGTAGCAATAATAACTGCTTTAGCTTGATATTGTTTTTCCTTTTCTGTTGATATATTAAAATATTCTTTTTTTGTAATTAATAAAACCTTATCCTCCTCAATTTCAATATCTTTATTTCTTAATTGGTTTTCAAATCTTTCAATTAATTCAGAACTAGAAATTTTGTTAAAACCAGGATAATTTTCAATTTCTACTGATTTATGAACCATTTGTCCGCCAAAAGATTTTGTTAAAAGCAAAGTACTTATTTTTTGCCTTGCTGCATAAATTCCAGCAGTAATTCCCGCCGAACCACCACCAATAATAATTAAATCATGAATCATTGTATTTTCTTTTCTTTAATTTTTTCTCTAATCCCAGGACCAAACTCTGGGTCATCTAATAATAAGTCTACGAAAGATTCCAGCCAAAGCTTTTTATTACCACACTCAAGCCATTCTCCTTTTATTTCATAACCATAAACTGGCTTCCCTTCTTCTGCCATTCTTCCTAAAACTTGTGAAATTGAATAATCGTTTTCAAGCATTTTTTTATCAGATCCTAAAAATTCAAAAACATCTGGAGTTAAAATCATTCTTCCTATAATTGCTAAATTAGAAGGAGCTTCTCCTGGTTTTGGTTTTTCGTTTACTTTTTTAATTTTATAAAAACTATTAGCAATTTTTTCAACGCTAACAACACCATAACTAGAAAGTCTATTTTCTGGCATTTTCATTAAACCTAAAACAGGCCTATTACAGGTTTTAAAAACTTCGATTAATTGAGAAAAACCAGGTTCTTCTGATTTAATAATATCATCGCAAAAGAAAACCCCGCAAGGATCTTTACCAGCAAATTTTTTGGCTTGGTAAATCGCACTAGCAGGACCTTTAGCTATTTTTTGCGTTGAAACAGAAAAATTAATATCCTTAAAAAATCCTTCTACTTCTTTTAAATTCTTTAATTCTTCTTTCTTGTTCTTTTCTTGTAAAAACTTCTCTAAATTCAAATCTTTTTGAAAATAATTAAGAAAATCTTTTTGCTTGGGTCTAGCTATAAACTCAATGTTTTTAATTCCCGAAAGTAATGCTTCTTCAACATTATAATGAATAAGAGGTTTATCAACAAGCGGTATTAATTCTTTCGATACTGCTTTTGAAAATGGCAAAAATCTTGTAGCTAATCCCGCAATAGGAAATATTGCTTTTTTGATTTCTTTCATAATTTATTTATTTTATTTTCTTCTTACCCTTTCTTAAAAAAGCTGGTATTTCAAATATTTTTTCATCTTCTTCTTCTTTTTCAGCTTCTTTTTTCTCAGCTTCTTTAGCTTCTATGGCGGTTCTTCTAATTTTTTCTTCTCCTAATTCTTCTTTGGCTAATTCTTTCTTAACTTCTATTTTCTTTTCTTTTTTCTTTTTATTTTTCTGTACCTTATCAGGACTTCCAGTTGACAAAATTGTAACCTTAATCTCATTTTTCATTTTAGGATTATTAGTTAGTCCAAAAATTATTCTAGCATTGGGAGACATTTCGCTAATTTTTTCACTAATTAATGATAAAGAATGCAAGGATATATCCTTTGATCCTTCTACATTAAACATAATATTATCAGCATTTTCAAAATTATAATCTAAAATAGGATTTTTTATTAATTTTTTCAATAACTCTTCAAAACTTTCTCCCCCTTTATTTTTAGCAACATTTAAATAAGCTCTATTCTTTTTTCCCTCAAGAATTGTTTTAATGTCAGCCCAATCAATATTAATGACCCCAGGAGAATATGTAGTCCTTAATAACCCTTCTAAAGAATTAGCTAAATGATTATTAAGTAAATTCAATGAATCAGTAAAAGACACTTCTTCTTTAGTTAAACCAAATATTTTTTCATTAGGCAAAACCATATAAGCATTTAAATAGTCTTTCATTTCATTGATAGAATTCAAGGCCATGTCCATTTTCTTTCTTCCTTCAAAAGAAAAAGGTAAGGTAAAAATACCCAATGTCATTAAGTTCATTTGCGATGCAATCTTCAAAAAAGCTGGTGTAGCTCCTGTACCAGTTCCCCCTCCTAAAGAAGAAACCACTATGTATAAATCTTTATTGTCAGAAAAAAGATTCTTTATTTTTTCAATATCTTCTTTAGCTGCTCTATCACCTACTAAAATATCTCTTCCCGCACCAAGACCGTGAGTTAATTTCTGTCCAAATGAAAAAACCTTAATATTTCTACTTAATGCTCCTAGAGCCTGATTGTCGGTATTAGCTGCAACAAAATCAACCTTTTGTGAAGAAAAATCCTTTAATTTTTTAGATAGCTCGGAAACAATATTTCCTCCCCCACCTCCAATTCCAATTACTTTAATTTTGACTTTTTTAATTAGATTATCATCTTTTTGTGGTTTTTCTTTTTTCAAAACCACCTTTTTTTTAGGTTTCTCTTTTTTCAAAACCACCTTTTTTTTAGGTTTCTCTTTTTTCAAAGCTATTTTTTTTATTTTCTTTTTCATATTAATTTAATATTGTTTTTTCTAAACTCATTTAATTAATAGCTTATTTCTAATTTCTTCGAATTGTTCTTTTTCTACTCGCTTAGTAATACCACCACCCATTAAACCTATCTTATCCCCTTGTTTGCGAGGCAAAACATGTAAATGGAAATGAAAAACTGTTTGCCCAGCAAGAGAACCATTAGCTTGATAAAGATTAATGCTCTCTATTCCCATAACCTCCTTCATTTTTAAAGATATTTTCTTTGAAACAATAATAATTCTTTCTAAATATTCTTCATCAATATCAAATATATTTTCAAAATGTTTTTTAGGAACAATTAAAGCATGACCTTCGATAACAGGATTAATATCTAAAAAAGCCAAAACTAAATCGTCTTCATATATCTTGTAACAAGGAACTTCCTTGTCTATAATTTTACAAAAAATACAATTTTCCATAATTATTATTCTAATTCTGCACAATATATATTACATCTCATTTTATCTTCAGCTATTGGATCACCATTTTCATCATAATATAATCCTGCCTTTAAGACACACCAAACATTCTCTTTTTTATAACCAGAAACTCCGGCATTAGTTGTAGATTCAATGTCAAAAAAATCCATTTCAAATCCAGCAGCATCAAAAAAGTTTCTCAAGGTATCGTATTGATCCATGGTAATTGTCATTTCTTTAAAACCCTTGCCATTAATGGGTTCTGTTTTTGAAGGCCAATAAAATGTTGTTCTTTCTATTCCTGTAAAATTAATATTTTCAAGCATTTCTTCGTTTTGCATGAATTTAAATAATTCATAAACATTGTCCTGATTATTATCAATTGTTTGATAGAAATTAATAGATAGTGCTCCAACAACAACAATTAAGGAAACAATAAGGCAAATGTTTTTAAAAAGAATTTTAGAAGTATATCCAAACTTTAAAAGAAAAAACAAGAAAAATCCAAAAAATCCAAAGAAAATAACTCCTATTTCAGGAATAAGACCTAAAAAACCAATTAAACCCAAAAATCCAGCTAGCCATAAATCTTCTGGTTTTTTCTCTGTAACTAGTTTTGTTAAAGAAGCTATTATCGCAAAAACAAATGCAACCAAAGATAAAAAGGCTAAAATAAAAAATACGCCTTCTTCTTTGCCTAATTGAAAGTATAAATAATTATGAATAACAATAGAAAAAGCGCTTAATAAAAAGGTTAAATATATAGATTTGATTTCTTTACTCATAACAATAGATTAAATTAATTATTTACCAAAAAATCGGAAAATTCAGATAGTCTCTGACTAAACTCTTGTATGTTAATATTACTACTAAGTAGCAATTTATTCAAGCCAAGGTAATAATTTTGTTGAATTTGAAAAAAATAAACAGCTTGGCAGACGCTGAATTATTGCTCAAGAGCTAATTATCATATTTTCAGTTATTACTTTTAAAATAACTAGAATTATGTTCGGGCGTAGGGACTCGAACCCCAATTTCCAGGGTCAGAACCTGGCGTCCTACCATTAGACGACCCCCGATCAAAAGAAATTAATCTTTCAAATACTTTCTAACAGCAAAAAAGCTAGAAATCAAGCCCAACCCAACACCAATTAATAATTGAAGTAATAGTATTGTGATAATATTATTTCTGTAAAAACTAAACACATCAAAACCCATAAACAAGGTTTCTAGGTTTGTCTTAAGAGAAAATAAAATTAAAAAGAATAAAACAAAACAAAGAATTGCGGCAAAAAATCCACACATTGCTCCTTGAATTAAAAATGGTCCCCGAATAAAACTATTTTTTGCTCCAACAAGTCTCATTATTTCAATTTCTTCTCTTTGAGAATAAATACTAACTCTTAGAGTGTTTAAGGTAACAGTTACAGCAATAAAGCTTAAAAATAATGTTAAAAATATTCCAATATTTCTTATTCCGTCAGACATTCCTGAAATTCTATCAATTATGGTTCCCCTCTTATAATCATCTATCTCGTAAACCAAAGACACATATTCATCTTTTTTGAAAAATTCTGAAATTGCTTTATATTGTGATGGTTCTTTTGTTTGAACAACCAAAGAAGATAAAAAAGGATTAATCTCTATTGCTTCTAGTGATTCTAAATAAGGATCATTTTGATGTGTTTCTACAAAATTTTCATAAGCTTCTTCTGGTGAAACATAGCTTACCTTGTTTACTTCTTCTAACTTAGCCACTTCTTCTCTAATTTTTAATATTTCCTCTCTTGAAACTTGCTCATTAAAATAAATAGAAACATCTATCTTGTCTTTAATAGCATCTGTCATAAAAGAAACTCCTCCTTGAAAAATAAATAAAGCTGTTCCTAAAACAACTGCAATAAATATAACAATTGAAGTTGTTAAAGTTAAAAAACCTTGTCTTTTTAAATTGACCCACCCACTTTTTAAAATTTTACTAATATATTTAATCATAAAAAGAATCTTCCTTTTTCTTCATCTCTTATTATTCTCCCATCTTCAAGAGTAATAACTCTTTTTTTAAGAGCATTAACAATGTCTTTACTATGGGTTGATAAAACGATTGTCGAACCTGCCTCGTTTATTTTCAATAAAACCTTAATAACGTCTCTTGAATGATAAGGATCTAAATTACCTGTTGGTTCGTCAGCTAATATTACTTTTGGTCTATGAATTAATGCTCTAGCGATTGAAACCCTTTGTTTTTCTCCTCCTGATAATTCCCTAGGTAAACAATTCAACTTATCTCCCAATCCAACCAAATCAATTACTTGCATTACTTCTTCTTCTATTTTATCTCCATCAAAATCAAAAGCCTCTAAAGCATAAGCAACATTCTCAAATACTGTTTTATAGGATAAAAGTTTGTAATCTTGAAAAATAGAGCCAACTTTTTGTCTTAAAAAACATGTTTGCCCTTTTTTAATATCACAAATATTCTGATTCTCGATTAAAACTTCTCCTGAGCTAGGTTTTTCTTCGCAAGAAACAAGTTTAAGAATCGTTGTTTTCCCTGCTCCTGATCTTCCACACAAAGTAACAAATTCTCCTTGTTTTATATTAAAAGAAACATCATCTAAAGCCATTTTTTCCTCTCTTAAAGAGTTAGCAGGATATTTCTTTTTAACGTTTTTAAATTCTATCATAATTTAATTTCTTCTTCTATAAACTCTTCTAATTCTCCGTCTAATACTTTTTCTGGTTGAGTTGATTCAACATTAGTTCTTAAATCTTTAACTAATTTATATGGATGTAAAACATATGAACGAATTTGATTTCCCCAACTCGCAGAAACCTTATCCCCTTTCATTTTTAATAATTCTTTTTCTTGTTTTTCTTTTTCAAGGCTGTAAAGTTTACTCATCAAAACGCTCATTGCTTTTTCTTTGTTTTTACCTTGCAATCTCTCTGATTGACAAGAAACAACAATTCCCGTCGGCACATGTGTTATTCTTACTGCTGAATCTCTTTTATTAACATACTGTCCCCCTGGTCCCGATGCTCTATAATAATCAACCCTAATATCTTCTTCTTTAATTTCTATTTCTTTGTCATCAGTAATTTCAGGCAATACTTCTACTAAGGCAAATGATGTATGTCTAAGCTTTTGTGCTGAAAAAGGAGATATTCTTACTAATCTATGAACCCCTGTTTCTTTTTTTAAAAGGCCGTACGCATATTTACCTTTGATTTCAATCATTACTGATTTTATTCCTTTTCTTTCTTCGTTTCCTTCTCCTAATGATTCATCAATAACACTTGCTTTAAAATTCTTTTTCTCACAATATCTATTATACATTCTCAAGAGCATTGCTACCCAATCTTCTGCGTCTTGACCTCCGGCTCCTGAAAAAATAGAAAGAAGAGCATTTCCTTTATCATGTTTGTCGCTAAAATATGCTTCTATTTCCTTCCTCTTTATTCTTTTACTTAAATCATCAATTTTTTCTTCCAATTCTGAATCTTCTTCCATTAAAGAAAAGAGTTCTCTTGCATCTTCTAGCTCTTTCTTTATTTCTTCAAACCACTTAACCTCTTCTTCAATATCAGATAATTCTTGACTAATCATCACGGCCCTATTATTATCTTTCCAAAAATCAACTTTTTCTGTTTCTTTTTTTAATTCTTTTTTTCTTTTTAATAAATTATCAAAGTCAAAGCCGGTCCCCTAAGGAGAGGACTCTAGAAAATAATTCTTCTAATTGTTTTTCTTTTTCCATGTTTCAAATTATATCAAAAAAATTCAATCAAGGCAAATGAGCCAGAGGCGAGAATCGAACTCGCAGTCTCTTCTTTACGAAAGAATTGCTTTGCCGTTAAGCTACTCTGGCAAAAATCCTTTAAACCAATCTACTATTTTTTCCATAGTTCCTTTATTCTGTTCTTCTTCTTGTTCTATTTCTTCTTGTTTTTTAATTACTATTATTTGTTCTCCTGGTTTTTGTAATCCTAACTCCTCTCTTGCTATTTTTTCTAAATATTCTTCTCCGCTACTTTTTCCTAATTCAAAATTATATCTTTCTTTTTCTTTTACTTCAATTTCTATTGCATCTTCAATCTTTTTTAATTCTTTTTCTGCTTTATTCTTTTCAATAAAAATTCTAATATTCGCATTTAAAAGAACAGCAATCAAAAACACAAAACCAACAATAGAAAGTCTTCTTTTCCAATCATTAATAATACTCTTCACTTTTTTATTCTTTTTTGCTATCATATTAATATGTCTAAAAAATCTAAAAAAATGTTCAGAATAGTTTGGATTGTGATGGTTTCATTAGTAGCTATCTCAATGATAATATCTCTTGCCTATATTGGTTTTTAAGATCCAAATACTTTAAGAAATACTTCAGGGGGAATACGAACCTCTCCTTTTTCTTTTAATTTCTTTTTACCTTCTTTTTGTTTTTCTAATAACTTTCTTTTCCTAGTAAAATCACCGCCGTACAAAGGCGCTGTAACATCTTTTCTAGTCGCAGTTAATGTTTCTCTACTAATAATCTTTCCTCCAATTTTACCTTGAATAGGAACGCTAAATGATTGTTTTGGTAGAACTTCTTTAATTTTTTCTACCATTTTTCTAGCTTCTTGATTTACCTTGCTTTGAGGCAAAATTCTTGAAAAAGCCTCTTCAATTCTTCCATTTATCAAAATTTCTAACTTAACTAAGTCAGCAGACCTATATCCTATTTCTTTAAAAGTAAGGGAAGCAAAACCTTGCGTAATATTTAAAAGATTTTCATAAAACTTCCCAATAATTTCTCTTAAAGGCATTTCATAAACAATAAAATATCTATTTTCTCCAAAAGGATGAGAATCAATGTGTTTTCCTTCTAATTCATTTAAAAAATCAAAAACCCTGCCCAAATAACTTGTTCCAATAATGATCTTAACTTCAGCCCAAGGCTCAGAAAAACTTTTAAAGCTATCAGACCAATTAACTGGATTGTATATTAAAACTTCTTTTCCTTTAGAATCTTCTGCCTTAAATAATACTTGGGGAGAACTAATTACTAAGTCTAAACCAAACTCTCTTTTTAATCTTTCCATTGTAATTTCAGTGTGAAGTGACCCCAAGAATCCACAGAGAAATCCTCTTCCAAAAACGTGAAAATTTTGTTGTTCAAAAAATAAAGCAGAATCGTTTAACTTTAATTTTGATAAAGCAACTTTTAATAACTCAAAATCATCTTGTGCTTTTGGATATAATGAAACAAAAATCTTTGGTTCTGGATCTTTATACCCTTCCAAAGATTTAACTAATTCTTCGTTGCCAGATAAAACAACTGTGTCTCCAATTCTTATTTTCTCTGGATCTTTTATTCCAGTAGCAATATATCCAATTTCTCCTGATTTTAATTCTTGTGACTGAACCATTCCAGGCTTAAACACGCCTAATTCTTTTACATTTCCCTCTGCTTTAGAATTAATAAAATATATTTTATCTCCTTGCTTTATTGAACCATCAATAATTCTAATATAAGCAACAATTCCTAAAAAAGAATCATATTTTGAATCAAAAATTAAAGCTCTTAAGGTTTTATCTGTGTTGTCTTCGGCTTCTGGAACCTTTTCAATGACTCTTTCCAAAAGACGATCAACATTTTCTCCTGTTTTAGCAGAAATAAAAAAAATATCTTCTTCTTTAAAATCAAGAATTTCCTTAATTTCTTTTTTAACTTCGTCTATTCTTGCCTGAAGAGAATCTATTTTATTTAATGCTGGAATAATAACTAATCCTTCTTTTTTAGCTAAATCAAGATTAGTAATGGTTTGAGCTTGAATTCCTTTGGTTGCATCAACTAAAAGAATTGCTCCTTCAACAGCTGCTAAGCTTCTTGAAACTTCATAATTAAAATCAATATGTCCGGGAGTATCAATTAAATTTAAAATATAGTCCTTGTATTCCATTCTTACTGGTGCCATTTTAATAGTAATACCTTTTTCCCTCTCTAGATCCATACTATCCAAATATTGAGGCTTCATCTTGTCTTTTTTGATTGTTCCTGTTGTTTCCAAAAGACGATCAGCTAAAGTTGATTTCCCGTGATCAATATGACTAATAATAACAAAGTTTTTTATCTTCATCTTTTAAATATTTTCTTTACCTCTTCTATCTTAAATATAAAGCTAAATATAATATATACAATACCAGCAATAAAGCAAGTTAAACAAAACCACAAAAAATCATTAATTAAAGATAATGAATTAGGCCAAAACCTTAAAACAGCAAAAGCCACAACACTCATTGCAATTGTAGACAATACAATTTTAATAAAATTAATAAATATTTCTTTAATTCCAAAGTCCCCCACCTTACGATAAAACAAAAAAAACAAAATAATAAATTCAATAAATAAACTAAAATTAAAAGCAAGGACTAATCCTAACACTTTTACTTGAGACAATTCACTAATCCCAAAAATTGCTTGAGCAAAATTAATAAAATAACTTGAATAAAAAACAAATAAATAACAAGCAGCTGAATTAAATAAAACAAAAAAGATAGCAACTATTGTTGGTGTTTTTGAATCTTTTAAACTAAAAAATCCTCTTAAAAAAAGTGGCCCTAAGCACTGAGCAGTTGTGCTTAAAAAATATAGTCCCAAACAAGCAGAAGTAATAGTTACTGCGTCAGAACCAAAAGATCCGGTTTGAAATACTATTCTTATAATTTGTTCTCTTAATAAAAATATTAAAATACCTACAGGAAAAGAAAAATACAAAACAGACATAAATACTGATTTAAATTTATTCAAAAACTCTTTTTTGTTTTCTTCTGTCCACAATTTGGATAAAGCAGGAAAAACAGCTGTAGCAAAAGGAATGCCAATGACTCCAATTGGTAAATATCTTAAATTATTAGATAAATTGAAAACTGTAATTGCTCCCGCACCAATTCCTGAAGCAATTAAAGTAACTATTGCCATGCCAAGCTGGACAGAAGAAGATGAAACAATCCTCGGTCCAAGCATGTCAAAAAAATCTCTTATTGCTTTATGATTAAAAGAAATAATTGGTTTATACCTATAACCATTACTAACTGCTCCTGGAATCTGAACCAATAAATATAAAAGAGATCCTAAAACAACACCTATTCCTGCTCCAAATATTCCAAAATGTGAAGAAAGAAAAATTATTCCAAATATAATTCCTAAATTATACAAAATAGGAGCTATTGAAAAAGCAAGAAAATTATTAAAATAATTAAGAATTGCCGCCATCACAGAAGATGTTCCAAAAAAGAAAACGCTCACAAAAACCAATCTCGTTAAATCAACTGTTGTGGCTTGAGCAGTTAAGTCAAAACCAGGAGCTAAATATGAAATTATTTGAGGAGTAAAAACAATAAACACTAATAAAAATAAAAAATACAGTACAAAGAAAATATTTAAAACATAATTAACTATTTTCCAAGCCTCTTCTTTGTTCTTTTTAAAATATTCTGAAAAAATAGGAAGAAAAGAAACAGTAATTCCTCCAGCAAAAATAATACTATAAACCAAATCAGGAATTCTAAAAGCAGTAAAATATATATCTAAATCAATTGATGCTCCAAAGTAACCGGCTAAAAAACGGTCTCTTAATAACCCTAAGACCCTGCTAATCAAAACCGAGACAACCATTATTAAGGTTGCTTTCTTTATTCCTGATTGTTTTGAATTTAAGATTCCATTAAAGTCCATTTTTGTTATTATCTCATAATAAACGCCATTTTTCAAACCTTGACACAATAACACATATTAGTTAAAATTAATTGCCTTAATAAATTGGGTGATTACTCCAATTTTGGAGAGGAAAGTCCGAACTGCCATTCCTGATTAAAGGTCTAAAAAACAGTGGGTAACGCCCACCGTCAAGGTAACACTTGATAGAGATGCGAACAGAGACGTTTTAATTAGAAATAATTAAAGAATCCCCTTAAAAGGATTAGCTTAGAAGTAATTCTAAGAGTGAAACGGCTAAATTCTTGTTGGCAGCAAGAACAAACTCTTTATAGAGAAAAAGTAGTTCGCTTGAACCAAAGAGAAATCTTTGGTCTTAGATAGATGATCACCTAAAACAGAATTCGGCTTACGGATTTATTAAGGCAAAAGAAACATGAAAAACATCCTTTTAATCAAGGGTGTTTTTGTTTAAAAAGACGGAACATCATTAAATATTCTAATATCGTCAATAAAACCATTAAATAAATAGGCAGGATTAGTGTTTCCATTATTAAGACAGCTTCCGATCGTTAAATTAATTCCATTAGCATTATGCAAAGCATAATCAACCCAAGCATCATCACGAACAATTACAACTGAAGCTTCTTTACCATCAATATATAATTTTAAGGTTCCTCCGCTTTCCTCTACTCCACCATTCCAAGTAAATCCTACATTATGCCATTTATTATCTAAAATAATATCACTAGTATAATATTGTTTTAAATGTGGATTTCCATTACTTCCGTCGTTAGAAATAATAACCTCTAATTTGTTAAAAGTATTGTCATCAATACCTATACTCCAACTTCTATTTGTGCTTCCATAATCATAGTGAGCAATTATTTTTTTATCATCTGTTTGAGGTAATCCTCTTACCCAAACAAAAACCCCTAATTTTAATCCAAAATTAAAAGCACCCGTGTAAGGAACTGCAACATAATCACTGACCCCGTTAAACTCTAAACAATTACCAGAAACACAATCACTACCAGATCTTACGGTTGGCTGATGAGTTCCAACCCCTCCATCATTTGAAAGCCATGTATCCAGTACGTCTGCATCGCTGGCATCAGAACCAGCAGAACTCGGTCCATCAAATTTCCATTCTGCAACAATATTTAAAAGAAGATTATTTTTCAAAGAGTTTAAAAAAGCTTTTCCCTTAGCATCATTTGCTTCTGATATAATTAAACTTATTCCCACAATAATAAAACTAGAAAAAATTCCAATAACAACAACTACTACAAGTATTTCTATTAAGGTAAAAGATTTATCCATTAAATGATTACAATTTAAAACAATAATTAAAATAAACTCTTTTTTGAGTTTTCGTCCAAAGCATAATTTGCCAAAGCATCTGCTTCTTTGTTTTTTTCTCTTGGAACGTGAGTAAAAATAACTTTTCCAAATTCTGTTTTAAGATTCCAAATATTCATAAACTTTTCCTGAAGATGTTTTTCTGTAATCTTATACTTTCCACTCATTTGATTCACCATTAATTCTGAATCAGATCTAACCTCTATTTCCGCTCCTTTGGTCTTATCTTTTCCAATTAAAGCTTTTACTTTTTTAAGAGCAATAGCTACTGCTTCATACTCTGCTTCATTGTTTGTAACCTTGTCTCCTAAATACTCTCCGTGTTTTTTAACGATTTCTCCTTTTTCATTTGAAATAACTACTCCAACAGCTCCTTTTCCGGGATTACCTCTTGAAGCACCATCTGTATTAATTATTATTTTCATACTTGACAAATATTTTATTGTTTGTTATAATATTATTAGTTGATTATTATGGTTGACCGAAAGAAGGATGGCATCTTTATTGATGCCGAGAGAAAACAGGAAATGGAAACGAAGAAAGAGGCTTCCCACATTGCCTTTAAGTGGGAACAAACAAAGCGGGAAATCATTGAAGATTGATTCTCCTGCTTTTTTCATTTCTCAAAATACTCTAATAAACACTGCTCAAACTTCTCAATATTTTCATTCTTAATCGTAAAACCAGCTGCTGGAGCATGACCCCCAAATGTTTCTAATAAATGCTTACAACTTTCCATTGCTTTTACTGCATCATGCTTTTTAGGAACCCTCACTGTTCCCCTGCTTAATTCGTCATATTTTTGATAAATAAAAACTGGTTTTTCAAAATAATTACAAAGCCTAGAGGCAACTGATCCCAAATACTCAACTTCCCATTTAGGTGATCCGTCAAAAATAATATTTAAAGAATTATTTAAAAACTTTTTCTTAACCTCATCTGTTAAAGCAGCTATTTCTCTATGCTTGGCTTCTGTTTCTTCTAATAAATCTTTGGCCATTATTTTTGCTTTTTCTAAGTTAGACTCTGTTAAAAGCAAATAAGAATCAATAACATGATCTTTTATTCTCGCTGAATTTAATACACTATTAATTTTTGAAACCATGTCTCTTTTAGAATTAAATTGTCCCAAAAAAGATATTATTGCTTTAATGGCTGGTCTTTCACTTTTTTCAATATTTGATAATCCTTGGATAATAAACTCTTTATTGTCCTCAATTTCAATCATCATATCAGAAATAGTAGCTAAAGCCGTTAATTCCAAAAAACTCTCTCTTAACATTTTAGACATATTGTCTCCTAAAATTTCTTCTGCTAATTTAAAGGTAACTCCTGCGTTAGCATATTCCTTAAAAAGACTTTTATCTTCTTTTTGCTTGGGGTCAACAATAATATCTGCTTCTGGCAACCTGTTTCCTACTTCTTTATGATGATCAACTATTATAACACTAAAACCTTTTTCTTTGATGGTTTTTACTTCTTCATAATTAGTAATTCCGCAATCAAGAGTAATTAATAGTCCTTGCTCAAACTCTGCTGTAATAATTTCTAAAACATCTTTATTTAATCCATACCCTTCTTTTCTTCTGTCGGGAAAAAAAACTCTTGTTTTAGAATAATTTAAATTATCAATTGTTTCTTTAAGAATTGTTGCTGAAGCAGCTCCATCTAAATCAGAATCAGCAAATAAAATTATCTGTTCATTATTTTGAACAGCTTTTTTAATTCTTTCACTTGCTTTGTCAATATTTTTAATTTTCATATCAATCTAATACTTTTAAACCTGGTAAACCATTATTAGCAATAAAATCTAGCATTGCTCCACCACCAGAAGATAAATGATCAAACTTATCGTCAAAACCTTCTTTAATAACTATTTCTGTGGTTTCTCCCCCACCAACAACAGTAAAAGCATCTTGACTACTTATTGCTTTAATTACTCCTAATGTTCCCTCTCTAAATTCTTCTTTTTCAAAATAACCCAATGGACCATTCCAAATTATTGTTTTAGCAGTAGAAATTATTGCCTTATATTTCTCCAATGTTTCTGGTCCAATGTCAAAAATATCTTCATCTCTTTTTAAGCTTCCTACTCCCCCTATTCTTAAATAGTTTTCTCTTAAAGAAGATAAAGAAATTACGCCATCGATTGGCAAGTGTAATTTTGGACTTGTTAATTTTAAATTTTTAAGATCTTCTTTTAATTTAATATCTTCTTCTGACCAGTGATCCCTAACACAAATACCTTTTGCTGTTAAAATTGAATTAGCAATCTTGCCCCCAACTAAAACATAATCTGATTTTTCTAAAAGTTTTTCAATTACTCTAGTTTTTGTTAAAACTTTAGCTCCTCCGACAATAGAAACAAATGGTCTTTCCGGAGTAGTCATTGTCCAAGACAATACTTTAATTTCTCTTTCTAATAAAAAACCTGGGAAACTAATTAAATATTTAGGAATACCCACAACTGAAGCATGCTCTCTATGACAAACCCCAAAACCTTCTTGAATAAAAAAATCTCCTAATCTTGAAAGCTTTTTAGCAAAATCTAAGTTATTTTCCTCTTCTTCTTTATAAAATCTTAAATTTTCTAAAAAAGCAACTTCTCCTTCTTTTAAAAGGTTTGTTTGAATTTCAACTTTAGTACCAATTGTTTCATTTATAAACTTAACTCCTCCCATTAATTGCCACAACCTTTTTGCAACCGGCCTTAAGGAGTATTTTGGATCTTTATTTCCTTTGGGATCTCCTAAATGGCTTATTAAAATAATTTTTGCTCCTTTGCTCCTCAAATAATTAAGCAACGGTAACACTTGAATAATCCTAAAATCTTCGGCTACTTTTCCGTTTTCAGTAAGAGGAACGTTTAAATCACACCTAACTAAAACTCTTTTGCCTTTTATGTCAAAGTCTTTAATATTTTTCATTAGTTAAATAATAACCCATTAAAAAGAAAAAGGCAAGAATTGCCTTAATCGAATTTTATTGTTTCTCCTGGATGAATTATTCCTTTTTCTTCTTTCTTTTCTTCTTTTGCTTTTTTGATTGCTTCTTTTAGACCAATCAAATCAATCTCTTTCTTGTTTGTCTTAATATTTTCCTCTTTAAAAGAACGATTCTTTTTAATTGGAGGAATAAAATCCTTAGCTGATTCTTTTAAAGAAATCGTTGGTAAATCATTAAAAGTATTATTACTGTCCCTTTTTTTCAAACAATTCTTGCAATAAACTGGCCTTTTGCCATCTGGCTTAAATGGCGCTTTAAAACTTTTTCCGCAACTTTGACAAACAGCATCATATAATTCAATATTGTTATTTTTTTTAGCAACAGAAATAAAAGAGTCTATGCCTGACTCTTCAGATATTTTTTTTTCTACAATACTTCTCTTGATACCATACTTTCTTTGAGAAAACTCTATTATCTCTTCTTCAAAAGATTTATCTTGCTTCTTTACTGGCGGTAGAGTTTCAGCTGAAAATGGTTTTGAGGTTATACCATTAATCATTAATTTAACAATTATATTCTGCTTAGGAAGATTAACCATGTCTTCAATAAAATATTCTGGTGAAAGTTCTTTTTCTAAAAATTCTGCATCATCAGCTCCAATTCTAAAAGTAATCATTGTTCCCACGTTTCCAAAAACAGCATCTCTAACTTTTTCTTCCATTTGAGCAATATATTGATGAGCTAAAATTAAAGATAAACGATACTTTCTTGCTTCTGATAAAATATTAGCAAAAGAATCAGTTGAAAAGTTTTGAAATTCATCAATGTATAAAATAAAATCTTTTCTTTCTTGTTCAGAAATATCAACCCTAGACATTGCTGCTAATTGTAGCTTTGTAACAAGCAAAGCTCCTAATAAACGAGAACTATCTTCTCCAATTTTACCTTTAGAAAGATTCATTATTAAAATCTTTTTTTCGTCCATTATTTTCCTCATATCAATGGTTGATTTTTCTTGACCAATAATATTTCTTATCAATGGAGCAGAAATAAACTGACCAATCTTGTTTTGAATTGCTGCTGTTGCTTCTACTTCATATCTTTGGGTATATCTAGCAAACTCTTTTAACCAAAAAGCCTTAACAATTGGATCTTTTAGTTGATTAATAATACCCTCTCTCCATTCTGAGTCAGATAAAAGACGATTAACGCCCAATAAGGTAGAACCAGGAACCTCTAATAGAGCAAGAATAGAATTATTAAGAATATATTCCATTCTTGAAGACCAAACATCAGGCCAAATCTTTTTAAAAACACCCATTAATCCTCCAGCAATTAAATGTCTGTATTCAGCGCTTACATCTTCCATAATATTAAAAGCAATTGGATTTTCAATATCAGATGGATTAAAATATACAACATCATTAATTCTTTCTTCTGGAATAAATCTTAAAAGTTCTTCTGATGCTTCTCCATGAGGATCAATAAAACCAATACCTTTTCCATTTAAAATATCTTGCACCACCATATTCTTTAATAATTCTGTTTTTCCCATTCCAGTTTTACCAATAATATAAACATGACGTCTTTTATCATCGTCTTTTATTCCAAATCTTTTCTTTTCTCCACGAAAAGTAGTTTTTCCAAAAAATGTAATGTGTTCTTTTTCCATAAATTATTCTTCAATTGGTAATGTTGTTGGTGGAGCACTTCTCTTTGTTTCTATTCTCTTTAATGATTGTGTTGGTGCAACCTCAATTCCTGGGAAGTGAAATATTGTTGCTAATTCTTCTGTACTTAGTATAAAGGTTCCTCCAGGAAAAATACCAAAAGCAGAGTCTCTGTTAACATAATTTTTAAACAAGTTTCTTTTTTTCAAATAAAGACGTCTTTTAGTAAAAATATCTGGTGCTTGAACTTTAGTTATTGTTTCTCCCCATGGTTTTAAACCATTTAAATTTTGCGTATTAAATTGTGAAAAAAAACTAGGACCAAAACCTTTGGCTCCACCAAAAAAAACATCTCTTTTGGCTAAATAAATATATCTTAAGCGAGATTCATAACAAGTTTTTGATATTTTTCTTTCTATTGCCGCAACCACTTCTTTTTCTCCGGAAGTTAAACGCATTTCTGGTGGAAAATCTTTTTCTCTTTTTTCTTCCTCTTCCTCACCAAACCCCTTACCTGTAAAAAATATACTTAAAGCTTCTAAAAACATTGGGTAAGAATCTTTTTCTCTTTTTTCTTCTTTTCTTTTTAATAAAACATCAATTATGTCTTTTCCTCTTTTAACATAATTGTTTTCTTTAACACTAATGGGTACAACTGTCATTTGAATCCAAATTTGTTCTCCTTTTTTTAAAGTTGAAATTACTTCTAATAAAGAAGATAAAGAGTCTAATCTTTTTTCATCTTTAGCTTCTGGATTTTCTTCAAAAAACTGAGAATATGTTTTTAACGGATAAACATCTTCTTTAAGGGGCATAAAATCACAACCCCACAAATCCCATTCTTTATTAGGTATATCTTCTGGGATATTTTGTGTATAATCAGGAACTTCAACTATTTCAACATCAGGATACTGAGAATAAATAGCTGATTCAACCATTCTTTTGTTTCCTTCGGGAATTCTAATATAAAAATGGGGTTCTCCATCAATACCAGCAATTTCAAAAGAAACATTAACTAGTGTTTTTCCTTCAAAAAATGTTGCTCTCCAGTCTTTAGGAGGATCATATATTGGCCAGATAGCATTAAAAATGTTTTCCATTGCTTTAAGTGGTTTTGTCACATGTTGAGGAATTTTAACCTCAAGAACAATTCTTTTAAAACTCATATTCCATCTTGTTTCCACAAAAAGAACAAAAGCAAATTTTAAAGGCTTATATAACAGAAAAGGCAGGATAAACCAGCCAAATTGCATAAAAAAATTAAAACAAAGGGACATTCCGTCTCCAATTAAATTTAAAACTTGAAATGTTTGAATAAAAACTTGATCAGACATTAAAATATTTTTAAGCCTCTCGTATTTTGTATTTTCCTTCTTCGTCTTTATCAAAGACTTTTTTGTCTTGAAGCCCTAAAAAAATAGTCGACTTCTTTACCATTCTTTGTTTCAAAACTTCTTCTGTTATTTGTTCTTTTGTTAAAGGTTCATTAGAACTATTCAAAATACCCTTAATTACGTCTTTTACTCTGCCTGGATTATATCCCCAATCCTTTAAAGCATATAAACCTCTTCCTACTAAAACAAAATCTCCTCCTCTTATTAATTCATTATGCACTGTTTGGGGATGCAAACTAAAAGAACGACTGTCTCTTTTTTCTAAGTCTTTATTTAAAGAAAAAATTAAATCTGTTATTTCTCTAAAATGAAGAGGCTTTTTATTTTCATTTAAAACCAAAACAATTTTATCTTTAACAGTTTTAGGGTTAATTTCAGAAAAATCAACAAGGCCTATTTTTTTACCATCAATTGATCTAGAAATTCTTTTTGAAATTTCTAAATAAGAAAAAAATTCTTCTTTATTTAAGTTTTCTTTTTTACCAAAATTCTTGAAAACATTTTCAACGCTGTCTGGCTCTTTTCTTTTTTTAAATTCTTCTACAAATTCATTAGCAATCTTTTTAGCAAGGTTTGCTTTTTTAGAATCATTATACCAAAAAGCATAAAAATCATTATCTGCTTTTTCTCTTTTTAAAGTGTCTATTAAATTTAAAAGAAAAATTGCTTGATTTTTTGATTGAAAAAAATTTATTTCTGATATTAATTCTTCTTCTTTTTTAACCCCTCCAAATTGTTTTATTTTTTTTTCAAAAATAGTTTTTATTTTTTCAAAATCTTTTTTTAAATCAGAAGAATTAATTATTTTTTTAATTCTTTTAAAACCATCTCTTTCAATTTGCCTTACTCTTTCCCTAGTAATATTATAGCTCTTTCCAATAACCTCAAGGGTCTCCCCTTTTTCTTTTTTTTCTAAGCCAAATCTGCGGGACAATATTTTCCTTGTTCTTTCAGGAATTTCCTTTAATATTTTTTGAACAAAATCTTTATAATCTGTTTCCATATTAAGGATATTTATAACATTTTAATTACTTTTTGTCAAACTGTTTTTTCTTATATTTAAGCCAATAAACCAATAAAGGACTAGCCAAAAACACAGATGAAAATACACCAATAAAAATACCTATACCAGCAATCAAAGTAAAGTACTTCAGAGACTCTTCGTTAGCAAAAAAATAATAAAGGGCTGATAAAGCAAATAACACTGTTAAAGACGTATTAATACAACGAGTAATGGTTTCATTCAAGCTTTTATTAACAATCTCTTCGTAATCCATTCCTCTATTTTTTAATAAATTCTCCCTAATTCTATCAAAAACAACCACTGTATTATTAATACAATAACCAACAATAGTTAAAAGAGCTGTAACCACAGGAATAGTTAATTGTGCACCATATAGATGGCCTAAAAAGGCTAAAACTCCCAAAGGAATAATTATGTCATGAAAAAGCATTAGTGTTGAAGAAAAGCCATATTGAAAAGATGTCACTGGTCTAGAAACATTTCTAAAAGCAAAGGCAATATATAAAAGCATAGCTAAAAGTGAAACAATAACCACAATCATTGTTTTTTGTTTTAATTCCCTTCCAATTAAAGGACTAATTGTTTCTATTCCAGCTGATGATTCCTCAAAATCTCCGGTTTTTTTAAGCTCAGTTATTATGTTTTCATAAGTTTCACTGGAGATGTCTTTTTTGCTAATTTTAATAATAGCTCCTAGTTTTCCAGCTGGTTGAACTTCAAAACTACTAATACCTTCTACCTGACTTAAAGCATCTTTGATTTGAGAAGTATCTGGTCTTTCTTCAATATATTCTATACTTAAAGAACTTCCTCCCTCAAAATCAATTCCTAATTTTAAACCAAAATAGAATAAGCTAAACAAACTTGCTAATACTAACACTATAGAAATTACGAAATATATTTTTGAATATTTTAAGAAATCCATATATATTATGACCAAATGAATTTTATCTTCCCTAATTTTCCTTTAGCAAATAGCTGAAGGAAAACATTAGTTACTACGACCGCTGAGAATAAACTCACCAAAATACCCAATATTAAAGCAAATGCAAATGCCTTGATAAAACTTGTTCCAAGAAAATAAAGAATAAAAGCAACAATCAAGGTAGTAAAGTTTCCATCTCTAATTGATGGCCATGCTCTTCTTAGTCCCTCTTCAATGCTTGATACGACACTTTTGTCTTGTTTTAGTTCTTCTCTTACTCTTGAAAAAATCAATATATTTGCGTCAACAGCCATACCAATAGAAAGAATAATTCCTCCTATTCCTGCTAAAGTTAACGTAACTGGTATTAATTTCATTAAAGAAAGAAGAATTAAAATATACAATAAGAGCGCTAACGAAGCTAAAAATCCAGGCAATCTATAAAATAAAATAAGAAAAATAATAATCATTAAAACTCCTATTGTTCCTGCTCTTATTGCATTTTCTAATGAAATTGCCCCTAATGTTGGCCCAATCTTCTTTTGACTTATTGGATCTCCTAATGGAACAGGTAATGCTCCTTGATTTAATCTTTGAACTAATGTTTTGGCTTCTTTTACATCCATTTTTCCAGAAATCATTGCTTGTCCCCCACTTATTTTTTCATTAACTCTTGGAGCATATAAATCATTACCATCAATTTGACCATCTCCATTAGTATCAATAATTGAAGCTCCATCTAAAAATATTGCTATTGTTTTTCCAGTATTTCTTTCAGTTATTTCTTCAAAAATTTTAGAACCTTCGTCGTCAAATTTTAATTCTACTATAGGAGAATAAGTAACTTGATCATAAGCAAGTGTAGATTTTTTTAAATATCTACCAGTTAATTCTGTTTTTTGATAAGGAATTTGATATGCTAGCATCCAATCATCTATTTTTTGTATTTCGGCAAGTATTTCTTCTTGGCTCTTATCTTTGTTTTGTTCGTAAACTTCTGATATTTTCTGACTAACTTCGTTCATTTTTTGTAATTGATCTTCTGGTAATTCTTCCCAAAATTCAAGCAATGGTGTTTGGCCAATCCATTCGATTGCTTTTTCAATACTATCAACACCAGGCAATTCAACTGCTACTCTATCTTCTCCATATATCTGAACAACTGACTCTGTAACACCAAAAGTATTAACCCTTCTCTCTAAAAGATCTCTTAATCCTTGCATTACTTCTTCTTTTTCTTCATCAGAAATTTCACTTAAATCAGCCTGATATTCTAAATGAACTCCGCCCATTAAATCTAGCCCTAATTTAAATCCTTTTTCGCTAATTTTAGGTATGGACCAATTATATGAATTGTTTGCTTTTTCAATAAGACTGTTAGGATATTGAGGAAAACAAAATATAGCTGATGCTACAGCTAATACGATTATTAGTAAAAAAGACGTTAATATTTGCTTGTTTGTCATATTGTTGAAATATAAACCAAAAAAGAATTTTAGTCAAATTAGATTTGTTTAAATTTTGAAAATATAAATTCTTTAAAGTTAATAACTCTTTCCAGCGATTGAGAATCTATTAAAAATGGCTCAACGTCTTTGGCTAAATTTTTAAAATCTAAGCTTTCACACTGTTTTAAAAAATCTTTTACAAATATTTCTTTATTTTTTCCTAAAGAGTCTTTAATAAAATCAAAATCAGGCTCAGTAAAACCATACAAATAAGAAATATCATAAAAATCTCTTCCC
>Ga0265294_10002658_pt1 | contig 23335 bp, 23 predicted proteins | sample MunlanPumphouse3_FD_192504 | JGI IMG/M metagenome (GOLD analysis project Ga0265294, IMG submission 192504) | Groundwater microbial communities from a municipal landfill in Southern Ontario, Canada - Pumphouse #3 | ecosystem: Environmental > Aquatic > Deep subsurface > Groundwater | place... | reverse complement strand
TTATTGATAAAGGTAAATATCGGCGCATGGGCGAGACTGATGTTGTCCATGATGCGCAAGTGATGATCATTGCAGCTACTACTGAGGATATTGAAAAGAGTTTGCTGGGTACTTTTCGCCGGCGAATCCCGATGATTATTGAGCTTCCGCCTTTAAATATGCGTCCGGTTGAAGAAAGACTAGAAATTATCAAGGTTTTTTTTCAAAAAGAAGCAGAGAGAATAAACAAAAAAATCATGGTTAGTTATAATGCATTAAGAACATTGCTTATTTATGAGTGTGTCGGTAATATCGGACAGCTTCGTTCTGATATTCAGGTAGCTTGTGCGAGAGGTTTTTTATCTTATGTGGCAAAAGGGAGTCTTGATGAGGCGATTATGGTTGAATTTGAGGCTTTGCCACTTCATGCCACCAAAGACTTTATTTATACCCAGTGGGACAGAACAGAAGTAGAACAAATTGTTCCGACCGAATTAATTTTTACACCGGGGTTTATCAGTCCTGAACAGGCACTAAAAGAGCATGCATATATTTTCCCGGATGATATCTATAAAAATATTGAAGAGCAATATCAGGAATTACAGAACCATGGTTTGTCAGATGAGGTGATTAACCGAATTATCGGTGATGATCTAGAGACAAAGGTAAAAAAGCTGATCAATCAAGTTAAAAAGAATAAAGATAAATTTCTAGGTCGAGATTTTAAAACCATTATCAGACCGGAAGTAGTAGAATTAGTGGAAGAAATGGTGAAAAAGGCCCAATCTTTTTTAGGAGAATTTGATGATACGCTATTTTATTGTTTAGCCACACATTTAAACGCTACCGTGGAAAGATTGAGAAGCGGTAAAAATGTGATTAATCCTCACTTGGAGAGTGTCAAGCGGAATTATAGTAAAGAATATAAGATTGCCCTGGAAATGGGGTCCTTTGCTAATTTTTATTTAGGATTAGATTTGCCCGAGGATGAAATTGGGTTTATTGCTATGTATTTAAAAACCCTTACTAATAAGAAGATGGATTCTCAAAATATCATAGGAATTGTTGTTGTTACTCACGGACATGTGGCTGAAGGGATGGCGGGGGTTGCTAATCGACTTTTAGGAGTGAATCATGTTCAGGCAGTGGAGATGTCCTTGGATCAGAAACCGGAATCCGCTTTTAAAGAGGTTTCTGATACGGTGATTAAGGCTAATCGGGGTAAAGGGGTTCTTCTTTTGGTGGACATGGGTTCTTTAGCTAGTTTTGGTGATTATATTACGAAAAAAACTGGAATTGTCACCAAAACCGTAACGAGAGTTGATACCTTGATGGTAATCGATGCCGTACGCAAAGTTCTATTACCGGAGGCAGATCTTAACGAAGTTGCCAGATCTTTGAGCAAGGGGAAATCAAGTAAGTCCCATTTTAATAAGGAGATAACTCCGTTTACTTTTGAAAATCCGGCGATTATTAGTCTATGTCTGACCGGCGAAGGGACAGCTAAACAGATCGATAATCTCATCAAAAAGGAGATTCATAAAATCAATCCCAACATTAAGATTGTAACCTTGGGAGTAATTGATGACCGTGATATAATCGAACAAATCAATAAAATACGACGAAAAATGAATATCTTAGCGATAGTAGGTACAGTTAATCCTGAACATCCGGAGATACCTTTTGTTTCCTCTGCAGATGTAGTTAAGGGAGTGGGGTTAAGTAAGCTTTTAAATATAGTAAACTTAAAAATAGAAGAGAGTAATTTTTTAAGGCAGAATAATGAGGAAACAAATTCTGTTTTTAAGAAGGATTATATTATAGTTAGTAAAGAGGTTCGTAATAAGTTTGAGGTTCTTAAAACAATATCGGATCTGCTGGTCGATAAAGGTTGCGTTTACCCTAATTTTATTACCGGAGTTTTGGCGAGAGAAGAGTTAGGTCCAACGGCAATCAACGGAACCCTGGCCATACCCCATGGTTTTAGTGAAGACATTATTTCCCCCGCCGTGGGAGTAATGACCTTAAAAAAACCGATAGAATGGTATGAAGGAATAGAAGTTTCTTTGGTGTTTCTGTTAGCCCTTAATGAATATTCCAAGGATGAGTTTAAACGCATTAATAAGATTATTAAAGATGACCAGATCGCTCAAAAGTTAAAAGAAGCCAAGAATGCCGAAGAGGTTTTGACTATTATCGAAAAAATTCAGGTATAAGTCACCAAAAGGATAAAATTTAATTAAGGAGGGTATTATCTTGAAGAATATTTTGGAAGAAAGTGTCATTAGGGGTGCTGAATACATGGCCATTGCTGCGAGAACTGCCCCTAAAACCGCAGGTACTGATTTTGTTGGCATTAAGCTTCTTACCGGCCAAGAGGTGGCCCAGCTGGCCGATGCCATGATTCAATATGGCGAGGAAAACAAGCAACCTAAATGGAATCGTGATGGTGAAAATGTAAAAAAATCAGATGCAGTTTTATTACTTTCTTTAGAAAAACCTAACAAGGTTGGACTTAATTGCGGTGCTTGTGGCTATAGTCGTTGTGCCGATTTAAAAACGGTAGAAGGTCCTGAGTTTGATGGTCCAGTCTGTGCATGGCGGCTGCTTGACTTAGGCATAGCTTTAGGTTCAGCGGTTAAAACGGCAAGCATTTTTAATTTGGATAACCGAATTATGTATCGCATCGGTTCTATCGCCATAAAAACAGGAATGATGGCAGGACCAATAGTTGTTGGTGTTCCCGTCTCTGCAGAGGGTAAAAACATATATTTTGATCGGAAGATTTAGGGGATTGGCTGATGGAGGGAAGAGAATGATTATTAAGCAGGTGATAATTTTGAATGAGGCAGGACTCCATGCTCGGCCTGCTGCAAGTTTCGTGAATATCGCCAGTAAATTTACTTCTTCTGTTTATGTAGAAAAGGGAAACAATAGTTATAATGGCAAAAGTATAGTCTCTCTTCTTTCCGCAGGGATTAATAGCGGAGATATTATTAACCTGATTATTGAAGGTGAGGACGAGGAGTTAGCGGAAAAAATTTTACTTTCAGCGCTATATACTCCTCATTCTCTCTGATCTTCTTTCTTTAATAAGGCAAGTCTGTGAATATCCTCTGTCCAAATTATGGACAGAGGATATTTTTTTAAAAAGATTTGCCATACATAATTAGGGGGAGTGAAAAACATTAGCAGGAAAAAAGTAGAATAAAATAGTATTAAGTAGTATAATAACATTTAAAGGTAAAGATGGAAAACACAAACACCTTGAGGGGAAGAGAGATGGGAATTTTAAAGCTTGTGCTTGTGGATCGTGATGCGGATTATGTGCATAGTCTGTTGGATTACCTTATTTCCCAACATCGGCATCGTTTTCAGATAAGTTATTATACTGAGGAGGCAGCTATTGACCATTTTCTTAAAGAAGAAGAAAACACAAAAAGCTTCGACCTAATTGTATCTGGCAGTGAATTTTATGAAACCATCAAAGCCCAAAGGCAAGATCAGGGTGTGGTCATCCTTTTAGCCGACCAGCAAGATCTTTTAAAATATCCCCTAGCCCGCAGTGTGAAAAAGTATCAATATGGAGACAGCTTCGTGACGGAGATTATGCAAATTCTAGCGGAAGAAAGCACGACAAGCTTTTCGCCCGTTAAAATCCAGGAACATAGTAGTAAAACAAAAGTAATCGGCATTTATTCCCCGGTTGGCGGTGTTGGCAAAACAACAATAGCGATTGGGGCTTGTGTCCAATCAGCCTGGGAAGGGAAGAAAGTCTTTTATCTGAATTTGGAGAATGCAGCGACAACTCCTCTTTATTTCAGAGGGCAGCAGGAAAAAAATCTGGCCAACGTTCTTTATTATTTGCAAAGTAATACCAAAAATCTGTCCTTGCAAATAGAAGCGGCTAAATGTGCGGATCCTCTTTATCAGATTGAATATTTTCAGCCTCCGGACAGCATTATTGACTTTAATGAAGATATCTCGCAAGAGCTCTGTCTGCTTTTAAAGGAGCTAAAGGCTTCCCAGCAATACGAGCGGATCTTTCTTGATTTTTCTACGGAAATAAATAAGAACAACTTGACTCTTTGGCAAGCTTGCGATGCGCTGGTTTTGGTGGCAAAAAAGGATCTAACCTCGCTGATCAAGCTTAAATCTTTGGAAAAAGAACTACGTCTTTTGCATTCTAAAGCTGAAGGACTGGAGCTGTTGGCAAAATTCAACCTAGTGATCAATAAAGCAACTCCAGATGTGATGAACATGACTAAGGAGTTTAATTTGCCGGAGTTAAACTTTAATAAAAAAGGTATTGTCGCTAGAATTCCCCTTGTGGAGAATTTAGTTACAGTGCAAAACGGTGTTTATTTGTTAGATTTAAACTCAGCTTTCGGTAAGGCGATTCATCAGCTCTTAAGGAATTTTTAGCTGTTTCTGGTCAATTAAGATTTACCGGCAGGGGGTAGGGGAGATGGGCTTTGAAGTAAATTCGATTTTACTGGAAGAGATCAAGGCAATTGTTAATGAGAATCTCGATATAAAAAAGGAACTTTCTGATGAAGAAATTGAAGAGTTGATTACGCAAGCGGTTTTTGCCAAAGCCCGTGAGACTTATCTCAGTATTTCGGAGAAACAGTTTTTAATTAAATATATCTTTAATGCCATGCGGAGATTGGATATCATTCAACCTCTCCTTGATGATCCGGCGATTACGGAAATAATGGTTAACGGACCTGAGGATATTTTTATTGAACGAGAGGGTAGCATAAGTAAATTAGAGCTTGCTTTTGCCACAAAAGAAAAACTAGAGGATGTAATCCAGTCAATTGTTTCTAAAGTGAATCGAACTGTCAATGAAGCGACTCCCATTGTGGATGCTCGCCTGGAGGATGGTTCCAGAGTAAGCGTGGTTTTACCACCGATTGCTTTAAATGGCCCGATTTTAACCATTAGAAAATTTCCGGAAAAACCGATAACCATGGAACAGCTCCTTGCTTTTGACTCGCTTAGCGAGGAAGTTGCTGTGTTTTTGGAAAAGTTGGTCAAGGCAAAATATAATATCTTTATTTGTGGAGGAACTGGTTCCGGCAAAACCACATTTTTAAATGTGCTTTCTAATTTTATTCCCGAGGATGAACGGATTGTTACCATTGAGGATTCTGCTGAATTACAAATCGTCAGAGTAAAAAATATCGTCAAGCTAGAAACAAGGAATGCTAATACCGAGGGTAAAGGACAAATCACCATCCGTGATTTAATTAAGACTTCCTTGCGGATGCGGCCTGACCGGATTATTGTGGGAGAGGTTAGAGGCGGGGAAGCATTAGATATGTTACAGGCGATGAATACAGGCCATGATGGCTCTCTTTCCACAGGACATGCTAACTCTACCAAAGACATGTTAAGCAGACTGGAAACAATGGTGTTAACGGCATCATCTTTTCCCTTAGAGGCAATCAGACAACAGATTGCTTCCGCCCTTGATGTCATGATTCAGATCGGTAGATTACGGGATAAATCGCGGCGAGTTTTAGAAATAAGTGAGGTTAAAGGATATGAAAACGGCGAAATTATCTTAAATCCTTTGTTTGTCTTCCAAGAAGACAGTAAGGTGTCCGAGGAAAAAGTCGCTGGGGTTTTAACAAGGACCGCCAACCCGCTGATTCATACCATGAAGTTTAAAATGTCCGGAATAATTTGTAATGTTTGAGGTGTGAGAAAATGGCGCTAATCATTATTTTCTTGGTGATGTTAGCAAGTCTGCTCTCTCTGGGTTTATTTATCCTCCTGGAAAAAGGGAGGGAAAAGGGGAAAACAGGGGTAGTTAATTCTGATGCTCCTGTGAATAAAGCTGACATACTAGAAAAGGCGGTCGCTGTTCCTAAGAATAGCCAGCTGATTGATTATGATCTTTATGTGCTTAGTAAAAAAGAATGGCTTTTTCATTTTTGTTTGGCAGCCGTTTTTCTTTTTTTTGTGGCGTATGTATTTTATCACAGTATTTTTCTTTCTGCTTTAGTGTCACTATTAGCCTTTTTCTATCCCCGGCTGAAAACCAAGGAGATTATTGCGCAAAGGAAAAAAGAATTAGCGTTACAGTTTAAGGAGGCTCTCTATGCCCTTTCTTCCTCGCTGATGGCCGGGCATTCCCTGGAGTCGGCCTTTAATGAAGCCTTAAAAGATCTTTACTTACTTTACCCTGATCCGCAAAGCTATATTATCCAGGAATTTACCTATATCACTCGGCGCATTGCCATGAATGAGACAATTGAGGAAGCTTTGGCTGATTTTGCTGAGCGGGCCCATCTAGAAGATATAGACAGCTTTGTAGATGTGTTGGTCATAAGCAAAAGAAGTGGTGGTAATATCGTCGAGATAATCAAAAATACATCGGCTATTCTCGGTGACAAATTGCAAATAAAACAGGAAATAGATACCCTTTTAGCCGAGAGAAAATTTGAGCAGAAAGTCTTGAATTTGATGCCAATAGCCATGATCTTACTACTTACCTGGTCTACAGGTGATTATATGCATCCTGTCTTTTCCACATTATTTGGGCGTTTGATGATGACAATTGCAGTAATAATGTTTGGTTTAGCATATTTTCTTTCTCAAAAGATTATGTCTATCGAGGTGTAGAAGGATGTTGACTTTAATTTTTTTGGTATTAGTGGTTCTTTACGCCATTTTATACCTAACAGTAAAGAACAAATATCCGGAACTAATCCAGCCCCTTGACGTCAAGGAATACCCTTTACGAGAGAGTTTTATCCTGATGGGGCATCATCTTTTGCAATTGGTCAAATATCCTTACAAGAGCCGCTATGATTTAAATTTATATAATCAAATAGCAGAGTTATATGGCTATAAAAACGCACGGTACTATCTGCAGGTTTACTGGGCCAATAAATTGGGTTATCTTCTTTTAGGCGTATTGATTATTTCTTTTTTGTTGGCTGCAATGGAGGAAATTGATTATGTTATGTTGGTTTTTTCGCTGGTAGTACTGCTTGCTGTTTTTTTGGCGCCCGATTATGAGCTGAAAAAGAAAATAGCGCAGAGAAACCTGTCAATGCGCCTGGATTTCCCTGATTTTTTAAATAAGCTGACTCTGCTCATTAATGCGGGGATGACCCTGAACAAGGCCTGGGAAAAGGTCGTCCTTAATAATCAAAAACAAACACCCCTTTATCAAGAAGTAGAAACAGTGCTGCAGGATATCAACAAAGGCAAGTCGGAACTCCAGGCTTTTGAGGATTTTGCCAGGAGATGCAGGGTCCCGGAAATAACCAGATTTACAGCTGTGGTACTGCAAAATATAAAAAAAGGCACTTCAGACTTGGTGCCCGTTTTAAGACTGCAGGCCAGTGAATGTTGGGGGATGAGAAAGAATGCAGCCAAGCGCTTAGGGGAAGAGGCCTCGACGAAATTGCTTTTACCCATGATGTTAATGTTTATTGCCATTCTGTTAATTGTTTCTGCTCCGGCGATTTTAGCCTTAAGGGGTCTTTAAATGATATAAGCATAGTATTTATCTACTGAACTCTTAAAGCTAAAAGGTGTGAGCTTATTCATCCTCGGGTTTGAGCTATGCATGATAATGTGGGGGCCCCCATCCCCACCTAGGGTAGACGCTCAAACCGCATCGGCTTCATTCGCTCTTTTGAATAATGGCTTTAAATGAGTTCATTAGATAAATACTATGCTTTTAAACGGGGGGTAGTTAGGGTAGTAAGGATGGTATTAGGTTAGAAAGGAGGCGGTAGAGATGGGTAATATAGTGAAGAGGTTTTGGCAAGAGGAAAGCGGGATGGGTACCGTGGAAGTAGTGTTTATTGTAGCAGTATTGGTAGGAATAGCACTGTTATTCAAAGGTCAGATTACTACTTTTGTTAAATTAGCCCTTGATAAAATTTTTGACCCGGATAAAATTGACAAAGCTATAAACATAGAAAAATAAGAAAGAGAAGCTGGGCAAATGAAGATTGCATACATTTTCAATAAGCGAGGAGCCATTTCTGTTTTCTTACTTATTATTTTCCTTTCCCTTTTAATGTTGGCCGGTTTGATTGTAGATATCTGCAGAGTTATGGCTGCAGAGAGGAAGGTTCAGAATGCTCTGGATACTGCGGTACGCTCTGTTTTAGCAGATTATAATCAGGAACTAGTTGGCCAATTTGGGCTTTTTGCGGTGACCTCTCAGGGTCAAGAAGAAGAATTACACAGATATTTTCGTGTTAATCTGGAGGAGCGGCACCAAAATTTTAATTTTATTAATGTGGAGATCAATAATGTAGAAATTAAGAGCGTGCTCCAGCACAGTATGTTAAACGACGATATTTTTAAGGAACAAATCCTGGAATATATGCAATATAAAGGACCGCTTTTGATGACAGAAAATGTGCTAGAAGTATTCCAGAAAGGTGGATTTGCTAAAAAGGCCGCTTTATTAAATTCAGGGAAAGATGCTTCCCGCAATATAAAGCAGCTGGAACAAACCAAGCAAGAATTAAATAAGCAGCTGCAAAAAATAAAACGCTATGCAATTGGCAGTACAGTAGAGAAAATAGCAACTGTAGAAAATATTAAAAAAGGGGTGGCCGAATTAAGGGAATTAACAGATGAGACCCTGGAAAAAGCCCAGGCGGCCAATAGACAAATAGCGGAAATAAAGGCGGAAACAAATCAGCTTTTATTAGATCAAGAGCAACAGGCCTTAGCAGATATTCAAGGCTTTGAAAAGCCGGAAGAATTAATAATACTGCAAGAAAACTTATCTCAACTTCAGGCTGATCTGGAAGCGAATCAAAGGATCTATGAACAAATTGCCACTCTGGAGGAAGAGTTATTAGCTTTAGAATATGAGGATTTTCAGGGGCAAGATAAGATATATGGGCAAATAAAGAATTTGCAAGGACAGCTGCTTGAGATAGAACTCTTGAAACAACTTGCAGTACCTGAGCAGGATTCTCTTTCTCCAGAAGCTGCCCAAGAAAAAAATGTCCTTTTAGCCAAGTTGGAAAAAATTACGGGCCAGAAAATCTCTGAGGATAATCCTGTGAGCCTGCTGATCAAGCCGGAGTATTTTCGACAAGCAAATGAGCAAAAAGCTTCTTTTCTATCTCATAATATATCCTTGGGGCCTGCAGAGGATCAAATGCAAAAGATGTCCGGTAAAAACGATTATGCCGAAGAGGTTAGTTCTAATGTTTTTGGTTTTCTCACAGAGATAAATGAGCGCATAGAACAATTAGTACTAGATGGCAGGAATAAAGTTTATCTCACCGAGTATATCATGGACAAATATACCTTTGTTACTTCTCCGGTGAGCCGTGGCCATTATTTTGATAGAGGTGGAGTGGAATATATCCTCTGTGGTCGTAACTATGAATATGCCAATCTAATAGAGGCTGCCTTTAATGTCTGGAGTATTCGTTTTGCCTTAAATGTGGTGGATGCCTTTTTCCTTAGCCGAATTCCTTTTTTCCCTGCGCGCCTTGCCAAGGCTTTAACCTCCGGATTTCTAATGTCCACAAATGATCTGCTTACTATGTTTGGGGGCAGGGGTGTTCCTCTTTGTGCGAGCTTAGGGAAATTACCGGTTAATTTTACTTATTCGGATCATCTGAGATTATTACTTCTCTTACAGAATGGAGAAACACAGTTAGAAAGAATGAGACAGTTAATCCAGATTAGTATCAGGCAAACAGACCCGGACTTTGAATTAAAAAACTATCAGACCCTTATAACCGGGCAGGCTGATGTTACAATTAATCTTTGGTTTGCACAACTTTTACAGCTAGATAAATTTGGCTTTCCGCAGATTGAAGGCGGAAAATATCACCTGAGCAGGTTTTCTACACAGGGGTATTAAGAGAAGAATTAGGGGTATTAAAGAGGAGAATCAATGCATGAAATTGGGAAGAAAAAATTGTGTGCAAGGATCTCTTACAGTTGAGGCTTGTCTTGCTTTACCGATCTTTTTAGCTTTCTTTTTTTTACTATTATTTTTCACTAAGATAGCTTGCTTAAATATTATTTTAGATCAGGCCGTAAAGGAGTCAGCACATCAAATTGCTGTTAGGGCCTATCCGCTCAGTTTTGTCAATGACTATATCGATACGAAAGTTTTAGAAGGTCAGTCGGTTTCTGAATTTTTTCAAGAGCAAGGAAATAAAGTCAGCACCAGCAGCGAAATTAAGCTGGATGAGTTATTTTTAGGTAGGATTCTGACAGGTAAACTGCAAAAGCTGGATTTAGAAAAGACCTGGGTAGGGCTAAAAGACAGCTTTAGGGCTGAGGTGAACAATAATGTGGAAGCCGCGCTGCTGAGTATTTTACTTGAACCTTATCTTGATTTAAAGGAAGTGGGGGAAGATTTATTAGCGCAGGAGATTCTGCAGAATAAATTGCAGTATAGCAGGATTATCAACCCAGAAAAAATTAGGCTGACCATGGTGAAGTTACCCTATGGAACGGTAGAACACTTAAATAAAACAGCTAATTTCTGGTACGATGATTTTTCCTTAAAACCAGAGGACGATTTTCAAAAAGATGATGTGGTGCTTCAGTTAGAATATGATCTTACTTTGCCCATCCCCTTTTTAGGGATAAAGGAGATTAGACTTTGTCATACTGCTGTGGAGAGAGCTTGGTTATTTGGGGGTAATGGCGTTTATGCAGTTTCTCGTGATGAAGAGGGTATAGATTTTAATAAATATGAGCGTTATGCCCCAGAGGGAGAAGGAGGAGGGAAGAAGGAAGATCAGGATGATGATAAAGAGGATAAGGTTCAATCTGTCTATGTTTGTAAATCAAGAACAAAGGTATATCATTCCTTTCGAAACTGTGAATATCTGATCGATAAAACCGGTGTGAGGGAAATTAGTTTAGATGAGGCGGAGAAAAGAGGGTTGCGTGCACATGGCGGATGCCCGAAACTGTTTAAGTAGACTTGTGAAGTTTCTCAATTCTAAAGGGAGTTTTACGATTGAAGCTATTTTGATCATGTCTACCCTTCTTGTGATTATTTTTCTCTTATGCTTTTCTTTTATGTTGATGTATCATCGGGTGCTGATCCAACAAACAGCTTCCACTCTTGCCCGCGAGGCTGCTTTAGTCTGGCAGCAGGAGGAACAAAAACTTGAGCCCCAACAACTAGCCAAAATCATTACTTTGCCGGAAGGAGCTACAGTAAAAATCCAGTATGAGAGGGGGTTAATTACCCAGGAAATCCAAGTAGGGATCACTCAAGAGGTGGAGATACCTTTTGGCCTGTTGAAGGGTTTTTTTACTGGACAAAATTTTGTGCTGCTTACGGCAGAGGAAAAAGTACTGTTAACCGAGCCTGCAGATTTCATCAGGAATACGGATTTAGTAATGGAATGTGTAGAGAGAGTGGGGCAAAAGGTTGATTTGAATGAATTTTTCTCGAAGATAAAAGGGAAGTAAGGGGAGAATGCTGATGCAGCAAGATCAAGTGTCGCTACAAGAGCTTGAGATAAAAGCGGTGAAGGATGTTAAGGAAAATTATCTGGAAGTAAGTTTATCAGAGCAAGAAAAGGTCATCCGGCATCAAGTGGAGATTATCAGACAGCATAGCCCTTCGGGGATTATGACCTTTGAGGAAAGAAAGAGTAATCAGCAGACCAAGCTTTATTATCGCTTGAATTCCCAGTTACCCCTTAGTTATTATTTGGAGAGAGAAGAACTTGGCTCTGCGGAAATCAGACAAATTTTAGAGGAAATTGTAGAGATCCTTTTAAAAAGTAAAAATTACCTTTTGTCTGCCTCTGGATTTTTGCTGCAAGAGGACTACATCTTTTTGCATGCACAAACGCACAAAGTTTCTCTTTTCTATCTCCCCCTAAAATTACAGGGGGATGCTTTGGCGAATTTCAGACAGTTATTAATGAACTTAAATAAGTCTTGTGAGGATTTACCTCAGGAATTACTTATCGCTGCCAATGAGCAGTTTTTTAATCTTTCCAGTTTCAGAGAACAATTGAGGGAAATAAAGCAGCCCTTGGCAAAAGAGAAAAAACCAGTTTTGGAAAAAACAAAAACCTTTCAACTGGAGAGTAAATTAAATTCTTCCGGTACATCGATTCCCTCTCAACCTGCTCCTGAACCAGCATTAATTCCGGAGGTTATAGCTTCAATTAAATTAAAGAAGAAGCCCCTCCTAGTTTTTCTGCTAATTCAGGTAGTATTAGCTGTAATCATTGTGCTGTTTTCTTCTTCCCTGAAGGATCTGGGAGGTTCCCTAGCTACTTATGGGGGGATTTTTTTAATCATCATGTCCTTTGATTTATTACTCCTCAAAAGATTGCTGAAAAAGGATACCACAGCTTAGGTGATGCAGTCACCTTCTTGACATCTGAGCATAATCTCGATATTCTTGAGAAAGAAGAAATGAAGCAAATTTTTCGGTTATTTAGATAGGGAGGCTCAGAAATGACGGAAGAAAACAACCCCTGTAGTAGTTGTAGCAGTAAAGAAGGCGAGAGTTGTTCCTCGTGTAGTGAGACGAAAAAGAGTCATCAGTTGAATCAAGTTAAACATGTTTTGGCAGTTATGAGTGGGAAAGGCGGAGTCGGCAAATCAACAGTCGCGGCTCTGTTAGCAGTCGCTCTGCAAAAAAAAGGGTTTAAAGTAGGGATTTTAGATGCCGATATTACAGGTCCTAGTATCCCTAAGCTATTTGGGGTGCAAAAGGCTCCGGAGGTTACGGAATTAGGATTTTTTCCTGTTAAAAGTAAATCGGGGATTAAGCTTATGTCGATTAATCTATTATTAGAAAATGAAAATGATCCGGTGATCTGGCGTGGCCCCGTCATTGCTGGGGTGATTAAGCAATTTTGGGAGGAGGTAATTTGGGGAGACCTGGATTATCTGGTTGTTGATTTGCCTCCTGGGACAGGGGATGCACCACTCACGGTAATGCAGTCCCTTCCCCTTGATGGTGCGGTAGTAGTAACTACCCCACAGGATTTAGCGGGGATGGTAGTGAAAAAGGCGATCAAAATGGCGCAGAAAATGGATATTCCCCTTTTGGGAATTGTGGAAAACATGAGTTATTTAGAGTGCTCGGATTGCGGGAAAAAGCTCTTTCCTTTTGGTGAAGGAAAAACAGAGTTAATGTCACAAGAGTACGAAATACCTTTTCTCGGGGTACTTCCTTTAGAACCGCTTACCAGTAGTTTAGGTGATCAGGGCAAAATCGAGGAATCAACCTCATACGATCGGATCAAGCTAGAGTTGTTAAAAGTCAAGGAATAATTAAATATAAGAATACTAGAATACTGGAAATACTGGGAAAAGGGGTATTTTTAATGAAGATCTATACTCTCTTTAAAATGAATAAGGTTAAAGAGTATGATGCTGATATTAAAAGTTATACTCGCGGAACCGATCAGAAGGTAAGAAAAGAATACTTTAGTCAACATAATACTGCTGATGATAACAGTCACATCTATAATAATGAAATGGCAAAAATTGATTCTCTGTTACAAGTAGCCAAGAGTACGCTCACAAAAAAGGAATATAAGCTCTTAAAAAACTTCTTGGAAACTAGGGCAAAACTTTGGCATGAACTTAGAACAAAGGGGGTACATTTTTCGCAAGAAAAGTTACTACTTTTAGCGACTTTAGAGCGTGTTTCTTTAGAGAGGGATAACAGAGGTATTATTGAGTTAGGACGGTTAAATGCTGAATTAGGACTAATCAAAGACAGTGCTGAGAAAATTTTCCCTGAATATGACCGTATCTATAAACAGATTGAATTGCACAATAGCTTAAAACAGGCAGAGATTACAGAGATTTCTGCTCAGAAAAGAAAGAGCTATGAGGATTATTTAAGAAAGGTTAAGGTAATAAGGGCCACCGGGCATGGAAGTTTAGCTACTAATTCAGCAGGAAGGCTTTCTTTAAGTTGTAGAGATAAAAAGCAGCAAAAGGTAAAATAGAAGCTAACACATTAAGCTAGTTAAAAATGAAGGGAGCGGGCAAGATGTCCGATAGAGAAGTTTTAAAAGTAGATTTAGATAATCCCAGACCTTTAGGGGATCTTGTCTATGAGGCTCTTAGAGATGCGATTATTAGCCAAGTTCTAAAACCCGGAGAAAGAATGATGGAAACCGAATTAGCTGAGGAAATGGGGGTTAGTCGTACTCCGGTGCGGGAAGCCATGCGCAAATTAGAGCTGGAAGAGTATATTGTGATGGTTCCGCGTAAAGGCGCCTATGTAGCGGGACTTTCTATTAGGGATATCAATAATCTCTTTGAAATTCGGGGAGCATTGGAATCGTTGGCTGCTGGACTTGCTGCTACGAGAGCCACCCAAGAAGAAATTGAGGCGATGGAAAGAAGCCTAGTAATGGAAGCCAATCATTTTAAAACTGGTGATATACTTAATACGATTGAAGCAGATACTAATTTTCATGAGCTAATTTATAAGGCCTCTAAAAACATTCGTTTGCAAAACTTGCTCAAGGATTTACGGGATCAGATTCAACGATTTAGGACGACTTCACTGGCCGTTCCCGGTAGAATGAAGTTGGCTCTTTCTGAACACCGTCGTATAGTTGAAGCTATTGCGGATGGAAATGTTCAGGAGACTAAAATAGTCACAAAGGAACATATCGAGAGTGCAGAAAGTGTCTTATTAGAGGTAATCAGTAAACAAAAAGACAATAAATTCAGCGCTGATTTAGTTATTGAATCTGATTAAAGAATACTTATAGGGAAGCCGGTGCTTTAGTGAGTAAAAAGATTGCGCAAAGTATGACCGAATTAATCGGTAATACACCCTTATTAGAATTAGCCAATTTCAATAAAAGCAACAAGCTAAAAGCAAGGCTCATTGCTAAATTGGAGTATTTTAATCCGGCCGGAAGCGCCAAGGATAGAGTTGGCTATGCCATGATTATGGCTGCGGAAGAAAAAGGGTTACTTCAACCTGGTGCGGTAATCATCGAGCCAACAAGCGGCAATACAGGAATAGGTTTAGCCATGGTGTCAGCAGTCAGAGGTTATCGTCTGATCTTAACTATGCCGGAAACGATGAGCGTGGAAAGAAGAAAGCTGCTGGCGGCTTTAGGCGCAGAGATCGTCCTTACTCCTGGCCAAGAAGGAATGGACGGGTCGATTAAGCGTGCCGAGGAGTTAGCGTTGGAGATAAAAGGTTCTTTCATGCCGCAACAGTTTAAGAATCTGGCCAATCCAGCCATACATCAAAAAACTACCGGGATGGAAATTTGGCGTGATACAGAAGGCCAAGTAGATATTTTTGTGGCAACTGTGGGTACAGGGGGAACTATTACCGGTGTAGGAGAAGCCTTAAAGGCCCAGAAATCGGACCTTCAGCTTATTGCCGTGGAACCGTATAATTCGCCTGTTCTTTCTGGGGGAGAACCTGGCCCCCATAAAATTCAGGGGATAGGGGCAGGTTTTGTTCCGGAAATTTTACGGCGGGAGTTAATTGACGAAGTGGTTACCGTTAAAGATGAAGAGGCTTATCATGTTTGCCGCAACCTGGCGAAAACGGAAGGGCTTTTAGTGGGGGTGTCATCAGGAGCGGCGGTTAGTGCCGCTATGCAGATTGCAGCTCGCCAAGAAAACGTAGGAAAGATGATTGTGGTTTTATTGCCGGACACAGGGGAAAGGTATCTCTCTTCCGATTTGTTTGTGTAGAAAATACAATAAACGTGCAATTTGCCCAATAAGTGACAGTACCTAAAAGTGATGTTGGAATTTTTTGAAATTAGTGCTATAATTAAAAAAATATTGTTTTATACTTTAACACTTTATTAAAAAGGTGTAAGAAAAATGGGGGGAATAGAAAAATGGCATATTTTAGTTCGGAGATGCCTTTGCTGAAACAACCTAAGATTATGGAATTACTGAAGAAAATTGATCAGGATATTGAGTCTACAGTTAGAGGAGCAGTCTTTTATAATAAATATTTGGAATCAAATGTAAAAGCAAAAATATATATGAGAGAAAATGATTATACTAAATATTGTTTCAGGTCTAAATATAAATCTCAGTTAGAAGATTTAGGGCTTTCCCGTGAGGATATTGAGCACATACACGGATTAATGACACGTAAACAAACAACCTTTACTTTTGAGATGAACAGATTAAATGTTGCTAAAGATATTAGAGAGGAATTTATAAAAATTGAAAAGAAATTTGGTAATCCTCAAAGATTAAAAATATTAGAGGCAACATATAATGAAAAAAGCGATAACGCCTATTATGCTAATACTACTGTTGCCAAGTTAACCCGTTGGAACGGTGAGGATTTTGCTCATTTTGCTCAAGATGTCAACTATTTTAATACGAACAATTCGATCAGAGAAAATGATAGAATCTTAGAAAAGGAATTACATAACATTTCCTTTGTGTATGGGAAAAAGGACAGCCTGGAGAAGCAGAAGGCGATCGAAGGTGCCTTTCTTTGGGATAGACTTAGAAGAGAAGGAGCAAATTTGGCCCCGGAAAAAATGGAGAAGTTGATCAAACATGAACGTAATCATCAAGTTGAAGCAAAAGGTATAGTAGCTGTTGTAAAAGTAGGAGAGATTAATGAAAAACTAGGTATCATTAAGCAACCTCGGGCTGCTGAAGTATTCCCTGAATATGAGAGTGTCAAAAAGCATTTGCAGCAATTGGTAAGGGAGGAAACATCGGGGGAATACGACAAAGTTAATAAATTTATCACAGAAGAGAGGGCTAAATTGTTAGGCGACTCCACTAATAGAAGTAAGGAAAATTATGAAAGGCCACAAGATTCACCTAGCAGATAAGGTAGTAAGATAGGCGCTCTGAGCTGAATATCCTTAGTTTGAGGAGGGACGGATAATGAGCAGGATAAAAAAACTAATATATATAATTTTGGCGATAGTGTTTTTAGCTTTTTTATATGGTATTTTCAAACCTCTTCCTCAGGGACTTTCCTGGCAAGGTGATCTCTATGATAACATTGAGGTAAAGTTTATTTACGACCTTACTTACGAACAAGACGGCTTAATTGTGCATCAACAGAATATCTTTCAAAAAGCACTAGAGATAATAGCTGATGCGGAAGAATTTATTGTCGTGGATATGTTTTTGTTTAATGATAAATATGATCGTAAAAACGAGTTTCCTGAGTTGGCTGATACCTTTACCGAGGCTTTAGTGAAGAAAAAAGAAGCAAATCCTGCTTTACAAATAGCTTTTATTACAGATGAGATTAATACCTTCTATGGTTCTTACCCATCCAAATATCTAGAAGAATTAAAGAGTAATGGAATTGAAGTAGTTCTTACTGATTTAAACGCTTTACGAGATTCTAATCCCCTTTATTCCGGCATCTGGAATACGTTTATGCGTTGGTCTGGGACAGAGGGATTAGGCTGGTTACCCAATGCTTTTAGTCCACAAGCATCAAAGGTTACAGCACGTTCATATTTAAAACTACTTAATTTTAAAGCTAATCATCGGAAAGTCATAGCTACAGAAAAGAGTGCCTTGTTGACTTCGGCAAATTTTCATGATGCCAGTGCGTTTCATTCTAATATTGCTTTTGAGGTAGAGGGGGAGATCATCAGAGATATTCTGGCTTCAGAAAAGGCGGTAGCTGAATTCAGCGGCAAAGAGATTTCTGTGTCTTATCAGGGTAAGCCCTTTGAACAGGTAACGGAGCCGGTAGTAAACTCCCTAAAGCCCCAAATTCGCTTATTAACAGAAGGGAAGATTAAAACTGAATTATTGCGGATAATCAGGGACACAGCAGCAGGTGACCAAATTTGGATGGGGTTGTTTTATCTTTCAGACCGTCAGATCATTAAGGAATTAATTAATGCCTCCCAACGCGCTGTGGAGATTAATTTAGTGTTAGACCCGAATAAAGACGCTTTTGGGCTAGAAAAGAACGGAATTCCTAATAGACCTGTGGCCAATGAGCTTTACGAAAAATCCGGCGGTAAAATAAAAATCAGATGGTATAAAACCCACGGCGAACAGTACCATACGAAGTTGACCTTTGTGAAAGGGCAAGAAAATAGTGTGATTATCGGGGGTTCGGCGAATCTTACCAAAAGAAACATCAGCGACTATAATTTGGAAGCGAATCTGGCCATTTATGCGCTGAATGAGAGTTTAATTGTGGTAGATCTTGAAAATTATTTTCAACAAATTTGGTATAATAAAAGAGGTACATTTACTGTTGAGTTTGAAGAATTTCGCGAACAGTCTGTCTGGAAAGAATTCCTTTACCTTTTCCAGGAATGGACCGGCTTTTCCACAGTTTAAGACAGGACAGTTTTTTAAGTTTTCAACCCGGTTTTTATAATAAAGGATAATTTTAAAAAAATAGTAGAATTTATTAAAAATTTATGATACAATATTATTCATCTATTTAAAAAATATAAATAAAAGTAAAGGTGTGTTAATGAAGATGGAACTAAAAGGTTGGTTTAAAAGATTAATCAACAGAGGAGAAGAACAACATGTGTTAGAAGATTTTTCGGATCAACCTAAAATTATGGAATTAAGAGATCAAATTGACAGGTACATTGCTTCTAAAGTACGCGACGAGAAATATTTTAGTTTAAATAATACTAAAGTTGAAAACGAAAAAATCTTAGCTTGGGAAAAGAAAATGATTGAAGGTTGTTTCCGTGTTTATTTTAGCGTCGATTTAAAAGAATGCACGAAAGAACAAAGAAATGCCATTTTTCATCATCAGAACAAGATTGCAGAGCTAATGGATGAATTAAGAACAGAGGGTCCGAGATTTTCACCGGACAAAATGGTGGAATTAGCTGAGCTGATGCGTAATTCTATAGCTAGTAATGGCATAATTGAGTTAGGTCGTATCAATGCTGAATATGGCATAATCAAACAAGGTGCGGAAGTTATTTTCCCAGAATATGATCAGCTCTGTAAAGAGTTAGGTCAAGATCCTTTGGCAGCTCGTCAAAAGGTCGGCGAGGAGAAGGAAATAGCTCAAGATAATCAAAGCAGGGAACATGAAGTAAAAAACGGGATGTTTTCTCCCAATCACGGAGAATATGTGATAGTTAATGGGCCGTTAAATCTTCCGTTCGCGATTTCTCCGGAAAGATTAAGAGAGATTCTTGAAAATCCTATCAACTTATCTCCGGTTGAAGAAGTTATTGCCCAAAAAAATGGGAAAGTGATAAACGCAGCCAAGCAGAAACATAATTTAGCAGAGATTACAGCTCAAGCAAAAGCAGAGCGCAATGCACCTGAAGGGAAAAACTCAACGGTGGTGGATCGGGATAAAGTTATATAAAGGGATTTATGAAGTTACAAAATAAGGGGAGAAGGACGCTTTTGAAACCGTCTTTCTCCCCTTATTCGTTTTATTTTGTTGAGAAATACTACATTTTTTTCAGCGTTTCAATACGTGTTTCCAAGGGTGGATGAGTACTGAAGGCTGAATTCACATTAAAGTTCTTGGCCAGAGGGTTAACAATAAATAAACCTGCCGTAGCTTCATTGGCAAACCCCTCTTGATGCACTTGTTTAGGGTTTTGATAGGTGGAGAGTTTTTCCAAGGCGGAAGCAAGACCTAAGGGATAGCCTAAAGTGCGAGCCGCTGTAGCATCAGCTAGATATTCTCTACTGCGAGACATGGCCATTTGGATTATTTTAGCAAGGATGGGGGCAAAAATAATGGTAATGAGACCGATGATCATGAGAATAGCATTACCTTTTTGATTATTTTTATTATTGCGGCGTCCGCCGCCTAAAAAAAGTGACCTCCTAAGGAGATCTGCTAAATAAACTAAAGTACCGGCTAAAACTACCGCCACACTAGCGAAAAGAATGTCATAATTCTTAATATGAGACATTTCATGAGCGATAACCCCTTCGAGTTCTTCTCTGTTCATGAGCTTTAAGAGTCCACGGGTCACCGCAACAGCAGAATTCTCTGGATTCCTACCTGTAGCAAAGGCATTAGGCACTTCTGTTTCGATAATATAGGCTTTAGGAGTAGGAATATCTGCAGCAATGGCCACCCCTTCAATGGTGTGGTATAAATAAGGTTCTTCTTCTTTTACCACAGGATGTGCGTTAGCCATCTTCAAGACAATTTTGTCACTATAGTAATAGGAAAAAAAGCTACCAAATAAAGCTAGCAGTAAAGCAAAAAAGCCGAAAGAAAAGGCTTCTTCGGGGGAATAAAGGTAGCTAACCGAAAAAATGAAGGCAGAGATAAGCAAACAGAATAAAAGGATAAAGAGTAAGGTTTTTCTTTTATTTTTGCCTATAATTTGGTAATCTTGCATGTGAGAGCAGTCTCCTTTTATAGACGCTGATTAAGTAATATTTTTAAAATTTTACACTGACGTTTTTACGAACTTCTTCATTCTCCACTTCAAAAAATTCTTGTTCTTTGAAGTTAAACATTCCGGCAAGGATATTGGTGGGGAATTGTTGAATAGCTACATTATAATCCATGACGGCATTGTTATAACTCTGCCGTGCATAACTAATCTTGTTTTCTGTTCCGGCTAGTTCTTCCTGAAGCATCATAAAGTTCTGCGAAGCTTTCAGGTCAGGATAATTTTCTGATACTGCAAAAAGGGACTTTAAAGCTCCAGACATCATATTCTCGGCTTCAGCAGTTTCCTTAACGGAGTTAGCATCAAGAAAAGCCGTGCGAGCTTTTGTAACAGCCTCTAAGGTCTCTCTTTCATGTGTCAGGTAGCCTTTCACAGTTTCCACTAAATTAGGAATAAGGTCATAGCGTCTTTGCAGCTGAGTATTAATTCGTGCCCAGTTATTTTTAACCGAATTTTTTAAAGCGATTAGCTTGTTGTACAAAATAATAATCAAGACAACCAGTATACCGATAATAATTAAAGCGATTCCCATCTAATCTCCTCCTTAATATTTTTTATTAAGAACTTATGTAGATAGACCATAAGCTTCTTCATCCACAATTATAGTTACATCTCTATGGGCCAACAGAAATGAAACAGGAAATTCAGTAGTAATATACGGATCATTAATTAATTTATTGACAACATTTGATTTTTTCGCCCCGGTTATTAATAAGACTATTTTCCTAGCTTTCATGATAGTTCCCATACCCATTGTAATAGCCTGCTTGGGCACTTCATCTATCTTGCTAAAAAAACGAGAATTTACTTTTATAGTCTCTTCAGATAAATCGATTATATGAGTAGTAGAATGTAACCTAGTACTAGGTTCATTAAAAGCAATGTGACCATTTTCTCCTACACCTAACAAAAGCAGATCTATCCCTCCGGCAAGCTCGATCATTTTTTCATATTCCGCACAGTAAAGATCATAGTCTTTTTCAAGGCCGGAAGGAACTTGCCAGTTTTCATTTTTAATGTTGATATGATTGAAAAGGTTGCTTTCCATATAAAATCTATAACTATTTTCTTGTTCCAGAGTTAAACCCACATATTCATCTAAATTAAAGGTTTTAACCTCGGAAAAATCAATAATTCCCTCCTTAAAAGCCTTGATTAATTCACCATATAATCCTAAAGGAGTACTCCCCGTAGCTAGACCAAGAACAGCTTGAGGATTTTTTTGTAAAAATTCAATGAAGATCTCAGTAGCCTCTTTACTTACTTCCTCATAACTTTTTTTGATGATTAATTCCATGGACTCAACCTCCTAAAAGCTAACATTTAAGCTAGAAATAAACTTCATAATATAAGTGTACATTTTTTTAAATTCTATTTCAACTATTTTCTTGCGGCATGCCCACTTTGACGTAGATAGAATGGTGGTTGTATAATTAAATTATATAATTAACCTTTTGACAGGGAAAATTAGATGAGCGGTAATGGAGGGAATTTAATTGTGATGAGAGATTATCAAAGAGAATTTGCTAACAGAGTTAGGTTTATCAAGGAGGTTCTCCAAAAAAGCGGAGCATCCGGTCTTGTTTTCGGAAACAGCGGTGGTAAAGACAGCGCTCTTGTAGGTATCCTTTGCCAGGCAGCTTGTGCAAACACCTTGGGGATAATCATGCCTTGCTCAGCCCAACGGAATTTCGGCCTGGACAAAGCGGATGGTCTTATGGTTGCGGAGTTGTTTGGGATAGAAACACGAGTAATTGATCTCACTGCCCAAAGAGAATTGGCGCTAGAAAATTTACAAAAGCTAACCACACTGAATGATACTGCTATCACCAACATCGCACCTCGTCTAAGAATGATTACTCTCTATGCCGTGGCCGCCAGCGAAGGACGCTTGGTGGCCGGAACAGGCAACAAGAGCGAGATTTATATGGGTTATTTTACGAAATGGGGCGATGGGGCTTATGATTTCAACCCGATTGCTGATTTAACTGTTAGGGAGATCTATGAATTTTTGGAATATCTCGGTGCTCCGTCTAGTATTGTTGAAAAAGCTCCCTCCGGAGGACTGTTTGAAGGGCAGACCGACGAAGCAGAGATGGGCGTTACTTATCAAGCGATAGATGATTATATTACGAGGGGACGAGCGCAAGAAAGTGACCGGGAAATCATCGAAAGATTTCATGCCCGCAGTGAGCATAAACGCACCGGCCCGACTTTATACAAAGGATAAACAGGAGTAACTACATTATGACTTCGTGTTACTAATCACTAAGAAGGTAAGCAGAAATAAAAGATTAGCAGAAATAAAGTAAAGAAAAAGAGGTGAAGGGAGGAGTTACTACAATGTCTTTTCAAGGATATGTCCAAGTATATACGGGAGACGGCAAAGGGAAAACTACGGCGGCGCTAGGTCTGGCATTACGTGCGCTTGGGGCAGGAAAGAAAGTAATGATCCTCCAGTTTATGAAGGATCAGGTTTATAGTGAACATCAGATCCTGCCGCATCTTTCGGAGAATTTAAAACTGGAGACGGTAGGGAAGCCTTATTTCCTAATCAAAGAAGGCAGTATGCCTCCCGAAGAACTGGCTCAATGGGAAAAAAAAGCGGTGGTTTTTCCATCCGGAAAACCACCACAGGAATATCTGGATTTGCTTGCTCGGGGTCTGACTAGAGCGAAAGAAGTTTTGACTAGCGGAGAATATGATTTGGTAATTTTAGATGAAATAAATGTGGCTCTCTTTTTTGGTTTAATTACCTGGGAACAGGTTTTGGATTTAATTGAGCAGAAAGATGAGCAGGTAGAACTGATTCTTACCGGAAGAGGTGCACCGCCGGAATTAATTGCGAGAGCAGATTTAGTTACAGAAATGAAGGAGATAAAACATTATTACCAAACACAAGGGGTAGAGGCGAGAAGAGGCATCGAAAACTAAATCAGCTATAGTTGTACTTGTTTTTCTTTTTCAGGAGCGGCATTAGAATAACTCCGATAATA
>Ga0265294_10002657_pt1 | contig 23342 bp, 22 predicted proteins | sample MunlanPumphouse3_FD_192504 | JGI IMG/M metagenome (GOLD analysis project Ga0265294, IMG submission 192504) | Groundwater microbial communities from a municipal landfill in Southern Ontario, Canada - Pumphouse #3 | ecosystem: Environmental > Aquatic > Deep subsurface > Groundwater | place... | reverse complement strand
TTGGGGAATAGTGCCCATATTACCATTAGTGAAAGTAATGATATCTTTCAGGATATTAAACAATTTTCACGCTTTGGATTGATTGAAAACCAGCAGGTAAAAACAGTTGATTTTCAGGATTGGCGTCCTGTATTAAACAGGTTGGAGGATGAGAGTTACTTTACCGCCATTTCTCCCGTATTAGACGGTAATGGTTTTTTGGTAAAAGGTGGCGAAGATACCTCAGTATTATTAAGAGGAGTTGAATTGGAAAGGGCTAATGCAATTTATCAAATCTCAGAACGGATTATTAAAGGCAGTGACTTGCTGGAGGGGAATCAGATAATTATCGGAAAAGAACTGGCAGAGGATTTCAAACTTAATGTGGGAGACATGGTTTTGATAGCACTTCCAAATAATATTCGTGAGAGATTCAATGTTCAGGGAATATTTGACTTTGAGAATCAGTCAATAAATAGCAGTTGGATTTTTATAGATTTAAAAAGAGCTCAAAAATTACTGGATAAAGAAGATTACATTTCCAGAATTGAACTGCAGATAAGTGATGTTTTTGCTGCTGATAGTATTAGCAGTGAACTATTTTCCCAGCTTAACGGATTAGTCGTAGAGAACTGGAAAGTTCAGAATGCCCAATTGCTGAATGCCCTCAGCAGTCAAAGTTTTTCAAATTATATTATTCAGATATTTGTTCTTCTGGCAGTAACTCTTGGTATTTCCAGTGTTTTAGGAATATCTGTAATACAACGTTCCCGTGAGCTGGGTATTTTAAAGGCATTAGGGATTAAGAATAACAGTGCCAGGATGATATTCATCTTTCAGGGAGCAATTTTGGGATTTTTGGGGGCATTATCCGGAACTGCCCTGGGAGTGTTATTAATAAGAGCTTTCACAAATTTTGTCAGCATATTTTCTATTGAGATACAATTATCTCAAGTAATAATAATTGTGATAATAACAACATTAGCCTGTATCGTATCGGCAGTTATCCCAGCAAATAGTTCTGCCCGGTTAAACCCCATAGAGGTGATCAGAAATGCCTGACAATAATATATTATTAGAAGCAAAGGAAATTATAAAAGTATATGGAAAGGTTATTCAAACCATTGCTTTAAAGAAACTTGATTTAACCTTGGAAAAAAATGAGTTTATTACCTTGATCGGGCCATCAGGTTGTGGCAAGACAACCCTGGCAAATATTCTGGGAGCCCTTGACCAGCCGACCGCAGGAGAAGTGTTTTTTCAGGGGCAGTCATTGGGAAAGATGAATCAAAACCGATTGGCTGAATTTAGAAACCAGCATATTGGTTTCATTTTTCAGTTCCATTTTTTACTAAAAGAATTTACTGCTCTGGAGAATGTTTTAATGCCAACCTGGATCAAACAACAGGTAGCTCCGGTTAAGAAAATAAAAAGGGCAAAGGAATTACTGGAATTAGTTGGACTAAAGGAGAGAATGAATAATAAGGGGAACAATTTATCGGGTGGTCAGCAGCAGCGTGTAGCTATTGCTCGTTCTCTGATTAATGAGCCTTCTCTTATTCTGGCGGATGAGCCCACTGGCAACCTGGACTCTTCCAATACTGACCAGGTCTTTGGCTTATTAAGAGATATCAATAAGGATATGGGAACTACTTTTTTAATTATTACCCATGAAAGACATATTGCAGCTAAATCCAATAGAGTTGTGGAAATGTTAGATGGTGAGATAATAAAAGATTTTTACAATCATAGGGAAGATGAAGATAAGGAGTGGTTATCAATTGCTCCAGAATATTGTAAGTTGTGCCAACAGGGGACATCTCAGACGACTAACCTGAGATAATCTTGTATGTTGGGAGTTTGAATAAAGAAAAAAATATGAAAAGCGTTAATTCAAGAAAAAAATCTAATAAGGAGGTAATTTAATGAGCAGAAAAAAATTTTATTTAATGGTATTGATTTTAGTTTCTTTATTTTTTAGTAGTTGTGCTATTATTGGTACACCAGTTTTGGATTCAATCGAAACGGTTGACCAGGTAGATCTGGAACGATATACAGGAGTCTGGTATGAGATTGCCAGTCTGCCAACTACTTTTGCTAAAAATTTAGTATGTGTTACTGCGACTTACACAATTATGGAGGATGGTAAAGTAGAAGTACTCAATCAGGGATACAAAGGATCAACAGATGGAAAGTTAAGCAGCATAACCGGAACTGCATGGGTACCCAACCCTGAAGAACCGGGACAGTTAAAAGTCAGATTTTTCCCGATTATTCCCCCCAGCCAATATAATATTATAGTTTTGGACGAAGAGGAATATTCTTATGCTATGGTTACCGGAAAGAATTATAATTACTTGTGGATTCTATCCAGAACACCGCAAATGGAATCAGAGACTTATGATATGCTAATTCAAAAAGCAGAGGACTGGGGTTTTGATGTAGCTCAAATTAAAGTAACACCCCAAACTTGTTGGTAAGGGAATTGTAAAAATTAGGGAACTGAATATATATATTCAGTTCCCTAATTTCTCAATAATTATGAAAAATTTTCTAAAACTATTTTCCCTTAGCTAATTCGGAAGTACAATTAGGGCAGCGTGTTGCTTTAACAGGTATCAAAGTAAAGCAGTGAGGGCATTCCTTGGTTGATGGTGGTGGTACTTCTTCTTTCTTCTTCATGCTGTTTACTTTGCGAATAACCAGGAAGATAGCTAATGCAATAATTAAAAAACTTATGATAGTATTAATAAATAAACCATAATTCATTGTAACTGCACCGGCTTCCTGTGCCTCAGCTACAGTAAGATAAGGACCGGGTGTAGTACCTTGCTTAAGCAAGATAAAGAGATTACTGAAGTCTATTCCTCCTAACAGAAGCCCGATAGGTGGCATAATTACATCCTTAACAAAAGAGGTGATTATTGAACCGAAGGCAGCTCCGATAACAATTCCCACTGCCATGTCCAGGACATTTCCCCGCATAATAAATTTTTTGAATTCATCTAACATTACAAATTCCTCCTTAAAACTAAATTTGCTTATATTAATGGTATTTCAATAGTTAAGTATAAAGATTTTAGTTTTTATTATATTTTAAGATAGATAAGTTCTTATTCCATATTCACTTACTCCTTTTCTTTGGTAGATTTCGGAAACCAGGGAAAGAATTTTGATGTTTCCCGGGCATATTCCTGAAATTTAGGATTATCGGCAAATTTCTTTTCCAGCATAGGAACACCGGAAACAAAGAGTAAAAGCAGGGTAATAGTCAACGGGCTGATGACTAACCAAAAACCCCTTGGTAATGACAAAGCAATTATGTAGATTCCCCACCACATAGTTGCTTCTCCAAAGTAGTTTGGGTGGCGGGTATATTTCCATAACCCGTATTTCATAATATTCCCTTTGTTTTTCGGTTTTTTGATAAATTGGGCTAATTGGTAGTCACCCACTGATTCAAACAGGAAACCTGTAATCCAGATTATAGTGCCCAGGTAATCCAAAAGTTGCAAACCTTGCTGTTGAGAGTGATTTATAAGTATAACAGGGGAAGAGATAATCAGCAAAAATAATCCCTGTAACATGAAAATCTGAAAAAAACCACGAATGTAAATCCATTTCCCCCATTCTCTTCTCCATTTGGCATATCTAAAATCCTCTGGTTTTCCCCAGTTTCGTTTTAAAATATAATAAGATAAACGGGAACCCCAGGTAATTACAAGTACACTTACAAGTATGCTTCTGGCAGTAATAACTTCTGAAAAAAAGAAAGTAAAGAGAGTTACAAGTATAAAACCAAAACCCCAGCCGATATCTACTATGGAATTATTCTTTATAATTTGTGCAGTTATAAAGAAAATAGTGAAATAAATAAAAATGAGTACAGCAGATGGAAAAAAGATAGATAACATACATTACCTCCTATCTATCTAATAGAAAAAGTAAATTATGGTATAATTTTATTCTTCACTCATAAAACCCACTGCAACAGCACCTTTTCCTGAAGCCATTGCAACGACAGATGAAACTTCTTCAATGTATTGTGGTTCTTTTTGCAATATTGTTAGCAGGGATTTCCGGTATTGCTCTGCCAGTTTTGGCGCCTGGGAATGGACAATACAATAACGCGTAATGGGATTTTTCTGATTATTTTCCCGGATGATGCTTAATATTTTATTAAAATTAGCCTTACGGCTGAAAGCCTTGGCAAAGGCAATGCCATTTCCTTCTTCATCCAATGAGATGATGGGTTTTAAGTTTAATATTTTTGCAAGTTTTCCCTTAAAAGGGCTTACCCTGCCGGATTGAACCATATACTTAAAATTAGAAACACTAACCATAATTTTAACCCTGGGTATCAAGTCATGGATTTTTTCTATAATTGCATCATGGCCCAATCCAGTATCAATAAGCTCAGCAGTTTTCTGGACTAATAATCCCTGGGCGGCAGAATTTAATTTAGAATCAATAACATCTATATTATAACCAGTTTCCCGTAATTTTCCCGCTGCCTGAAAAACTGAGTTAATAGTGCCGCTGATTTTTCCGGAGACCATTAATGCAATCACAGAATCATAATAAGAGCTGAGGTATTGTAAAAGTCCTTCGACAACTTTTACGCCTGGTTGAGAGCTGGTTGGAAAATTATTAGTTTTTTCAACCAGCTCATGAAATATTTTTGGAGTAATGGTAATCTTATCCAGAAACTCATTGTTTTCAAAAAAAATAGATATAGGTAAAATATGGATATTATACATATCAAGCAGTTTTTCCGGGATATCAGCAATTGAATCAGTGACCAGAGCAATAGGAGGATGTTTTTTATGGGAAGATATAAATTGTTTTTTCATATCGTCAACTTTTGGGTTTACAATATTTGCAAAATTGCTAAGATTTAAAAATACCTCTGCAGGATTGTTGGTATGAATATGTATACGGGTTTTTCGGGTATTTCCGGCAACTATAATAGAATCGCCCAAATTCTCTAACATATTTCTTATTTCACTCATTTTTTCAGGCTGAATATTGATTAACATGGTCTCTATACAATAGCGGTATGTTAAATCAAAATCAGCTTCCGGCATAGGTTCAAATTTTTCTACTGATAATTCATGTTGTTTAACAATCTCTCTGAGATTACCATAACGTATAAATTGACCCATACCTTCTAACAAGTGCACAAATCCTTTACCCCCAGCGTCGACTACATTTGCATCTCGCAAAGCTTTCAATTGATTAGGGGTATTATTTAAAGCCTCTCGTGCTTTTAACAGTGCAGAGTGAAAAAGCTCATCAAAGTCATGACTCTTATTCTTCATATCATAAACTGCTTGTGCCCATACTTTTATAACCGAGAGCATTGTCCCTTCTACCGGATGAAGAATTGCATTATAAACAGATGGTATAGCATCTTTGACAGATTCTCCAAAAGTTTGAATATTTAATGTTTTTTGATTACCAACTGCATTAGCCCAGCCATTAAAAAATTGTGCAAAGATAATACCAGAGTTTCCTCTAGCTCCGGACAGTGCTGCGTCAGCCATTGATTGCAAAGTTATATTGACATTCTTTGATGCCTTAACTTCCTGGAGCATATTGTTAATAGTGTAAGCCAGATTTGTTCCGGTATCTCCGTCAGGAACAGGAAAAACGTTTATTTTATTGAGTTTTTCTTTTTGTCGAATAATCTCATTAGCACCGGAAATGAAGGCATAATAAAGTCGTTTTCCGTTCAGGTATTTAATTGGCATTAAACCGTTTCCTTTAAATATAGATTTATATTTGCATTGTAACTGAATTATCAATGTTTAACAATAAATATTTATAAATATATAAGTTATTAAAACCTACTACAAATTGTTGCAAAATGGTATTTTTTGGGTTATTGTTCAATAGAAAAGATTTGTTTAAATTTTTCCTGAATAATTCACCTGTTGCTCAGAAAAAACAATAAAAATTTAAAAACAATAGATATAAGGAAGGAGAAAATATAATTTGGGATGGAAAGATAAGAAAAAGTCATCTACTGATTGGTATATTCATAATTGGACTTTTTTGGGTTGGGTCGAGACGATAATAAAAACTATTGCAATAATAATTGGCATATTGTCTTTTTATTTAAGTTTTGACTCACAAGATTGGGTTATTCCTTCAGGGGTACAACTGGTTCAACTGCTTGTTTTAGGGCTTTTATCATTGGGAATATTTTTTGCCATTTTTAATCGCTGGAAAAATAAGGAAATTATATCCATGTTTTTTGTTATATTGAACAATATTGGCCATTGGGGAATGTTCTTGTCATTACTTAGAGATACAGGCTGGTTCTATTTGCCATATTTTGCACTCTTAATGATGTTGGGAGATTTGGTCAAAATCCTATTTTTAAAGCAAACCGGTTATACTGAAAGGAATATTTTACCCAGTCTTTTTATTTATGCTACCCTTGTTTTTGTTATCGGGTATGGGCTCATTGATTTATTAAGCTGCCTGAATTAACCAGCAAAGAATATATTTCTTGATTTTTAAATCTTTTAATAAAAGATTAAGGAGGAAATATTTTTGGATAGAGACAGGAGATATCTTTTAATTTTGAAAGAAGTAAAAGTTGCTTCATATGATATTGATTTTGTGGGCATTGTTAGCAATATTAGTTATATTCGTTGGTTGGAGGATTTGCGTTTAGCATGGCTGGAAAAATATTTTTCTTTAACAAAACAGATGGAAGCAGGATTTATACCAATATTGCTGGAAACTCATATCCAATATCAGCATGCAATTCGCATGTCCGATAAGGTAAAGGGAATAATGTGGGTTAGTAGGCTTCATTCGCATAAGTGGAAAGTTAAGGCAGAATTTGTTGTTAACGAAAAGGTAATGGCTATAGCTGAACAAAAGGGTGTTTTTATAGACCAGGTTCAATGGAGACCAATTCGTATTCCTGAAGAGTTGAAAGAAATTTATAGAAGGGAAAAGGAAGAGAGACAAAAAGACTAATTTTAGAAAGAGGGGAATAGCATATTCTGGTATCATATCTTGCTTTAACAGCGCGAATAGTATTCGTTGCTTTTGAAAAGATTGTTGTTAGATTACTGGGGGATCGTCAGGGCAATGTTGATTATAACCTGTCAGCAACTTTTTTATTCTTTATCTTTGGAGCACTTATTTTAACTCCATTGGCTTCTTTTGTCCCCATAAAGAATTTTATCTTTTTACTACCTTGTTATGGCAGCAGTTTACTCTATACAGTATATTCTTATTCTTTTGTTACTTCTCTGGCAACAGGAGAAACATCTTTGGTAACTCCGATATACAGTTTAAATGGGTTAATTCTACTAATATTTTCTTTTCTTTTCCTTTCAGAACCATTTACAATAACTAAAATTATGGGGGTTATTTTAATGATAATCGGGGTTTCGCTGCTGAAAGATGCCAAAAATCCATTCTATTCAGCGCGATATATCTTTACTGATATTCCCAGCCGAATGATGTTTTTAGCGGTTACCAGCCAATGTTTAGGGAGGGTTATTGATAAATATTATCTTCCCAGTGTTCATCCCGTTACTTATTCTACGATATTATACTTTTTTATTGCTTTTAATTTACTGGTTATTTTGCTGATTAGAGGGAAGGTAAATACAATATTAAAAGTTTTTAATAAAAAACCGAAACTGTCAATAACCAGTGGACTGATAAATGGATTTTCGTATTTATTTTTACTCTATGCCATGCAACAGATTGATTTAAGTCTTGCTGAACCTTTAACCAATCTTTCCCTGGTTCTAACTCTAATATTTTCATTCCTGTTTTTTAAGGAAAATGTAATAGAGAAATTGCCAGGTTCCATTCTTATTCTTTTGGGTGGATGGTTTTTATATTTGAATTTTTAAGTGAATTGTATTATATTTTACACTTAAAGCAATAAATATTAAAATTCTTATCATGAATTTAATTGAGTCTACTATATATATAAAATTGAAAGGAAATATGTTTTGGAAAATACAGGAAATAATAAAAATAATCTTACAATCAGAGAGGCTGAACTATCAGACGTACCTGTGCTATTGGCATTGATTAAAGAATTAGCAGTATATGAAAAACTAAGTGACATGGTAGTTACAGACGAAGAAGCTGTTTGCAAAACTTTATTTGGGGATAAGCCATATGCAGAAGCTTTATTGGCTATTTGGGAAGGTCGAGCGGCAGGAATGGTTATTTTTTTTCACAATTATTCAACCTTTCTGGGGAAACCGGGTTTTTATATTGAGGATCTCTATGTAAAAGAAGAATTTCGTGGATTGGGTATTGGCAAAGAATTGTTATTAAAATGTGTTGAAATTGCCAGAGAAAGAGATTGCGGGAGAATGGAGTGGTTAGTTTTAAATTGGAATCCTGCCAGAGAGTTTTATGAAAAACTGGGTGCTTACCCCCTGGATGAATGGACCGTTTATCGCTTGGATAAAGATGCCATGGAAGATCTTATCCGGTAAAGATATAATCTAAATTAATATTTCAAGAAAGAGGGGATGGGCAAATATTTTAAACCCGATTATATTTCCATTTCCCTTTTTTGTAATATATTACCATAACGATCAGTTCGATTAATTCTGCCAGTAAAAATCCTATCCAGATATAATGGATAGGCAGAGACAGAATATAGACTATCAAAAAAGAGTAGGGAATCTGGAATAACCAGCGTGATACGACTCCAGAGACTAAGAAAGGAAGATTGAATCCTGAGCCGGAAAAAACAGTATTCAGCCCCATGGAAAGAGCAACAGCAATAAAACTGGGAGCAATAATATAAATCATGTTTTTGCCAATTTCAATAACTTCGTTGTGATTAATAAATAATTTAATAATATGTTCAGGGAAACATATTATTATAGCAACTATAATACCTGTGACAATGCTTCCTAAAAAAGCAGCCCATAGTGCAGTTTTATGAGTTCTTTCAACTTGATTAGCGCCAAGGTTTTGACCGGCAACCGTACTTCCCCCCATGGATAATCCTAATAGAGGAAGAAAGACAAGATTAGACAGACGCATTCCAATACCAAAGACTGCAAGTGCAGGTGTACCGTATAAGGATACAATTTTCAAGAGTAAAAACTGACTACCTTGCCGAAAAAACATTTCTAATCCAGTAGGTAGACCAATAATGCTTAGTTTTTTAGCATTTTCCTTACTCAACCTAAACAAGCCTTTTACAGATATCTGAACATAGCTTTTTCCTGATAATAGAATAAGCAATCCAGCTGAAAATGCCACAAAAGTCGAGAATACAGTAGCAATTGCTGCACCTTGAATTCCCCAGCCAAATCCCGGAATTGAAGTTCCAGGTATTGTTTCAAACATTAGAATCGGGTCTAAGATAATATTTAAAATTGAGGTGAATGTCATGATAATCATAGGATGCCTGGCATCACCGGTACAGCGCATCGCAGTATTTACACTGAATGAAGCAAACATAAAAGGAAGGAACAGGGAACGAATAATTCCATAATCAAGAATATGTTTAATAACCAAATTATCATCAGAAAAAAAGTAGCTAAGAGGTTTGAGAAGTATAGTTAGTATTATTGCCATAACTGCTGAAACAAGTAGTTTAAAAAAGATAGATTGTTCCATGATTTCTTTTGTCTTATCAGTGTGACCCGATCCATAACTTTGGGAAATCAGCGATACTGCACTAACACCAATAATTTCACTAAAAATATCTGAAATCCAAAAGATGGTACTGAAAATGGTTACCCCTGCAACTGCTTGAGCAGATATTCTGCCTATCCAGATCATATCTATAAAATCATAAAGGGTTTGAGCAAAGAACCCGAACATTGTAGGAATAGAGACTACAAGTAGATTTTTAACAATATTTCCTTTAGTTAGATCTCTTTTTATAAACCTTCTTTGCATAACCAACCTATTATAGATTTGATTAGGATTTAAAAATTAAAACAAATATAAATATTAATCAAAGTCTAATGTTATTATATTGTTCTTTTGCTATAAAAGTAAAATATTTATATGATATAATAATCAAAATAGAATAATTTTTTACCAGAAAATAATAAATAGTATTATATTGTTCTTTTCTTTTAAAAGAAAAATTATTATAATATAATAGCAAGCATTATTTTCAGAGAAGAAAATTTAATTTATATTTACTTATTTGTAGTTCTATTAGGCATATAATCTTAATAAACCTATGCCTTTATGTTTACATCATTATTTGCTGATTAAATAACTTCTCTATAAACTCTAAAAGAAAAATCTTTTAATATTTTTTAAATTAAAACCTTCAGGAGCAGAGATGGCTTTTCTCTTAATTCTTGACCGAGAACATAAAGCTTTATGGGTAAAAAACAAAAATAAAATTAATGATAATCATTGGTTTTTACCTGAAGTTGAAGACCCTGTTAATAAGCCATCAAACCGATTGAATGTAGAGCTGTTAGCTAAACAGGCCTTTATTCCTTTAAAATCAAGCTTGATTGGTAAAAAAAATCTTTTGGATATTTCTCACAATGAACAAATTATTTACCTCTTTCTCTGTATAGGTAAAGAGGCTTCAGAAATAATGTTTGATTTAACTAAATACCGTGATATTCAGTGGACACCAATTAATTGTGTCAAAGAAGACTATATTTTTTCTGGTTTATCCGGAAAATCAGTTATTAATGCTTACCAGGATATATTATTAGATGGTTTTATTGATGTTAAATCAAATTTTCATATTGTTAAGAATGGACATGGTAAAAAAGAAACTGATAATTATAATAATGGAATACTCCAGGGTAAAAGAAAATTATTTGTTGAGCTTAAAGAACAATATAATCTATATCACCAGCCTATACCCAAAATTGGAGAATATGCGCTTTTGAATAACTGGAAAGGTATTCCGATTGCTGTTTTGGAAATAACCCGGGTTATTATTGAGCCATTTGACAATTTAAGAGGAGTCGTAAAACAGTTGGACGATACTGAAGAGGTATTTTCCGAAGATAGAGAAAAAAAATATCAAAAAGCTTTTAGTACCTGGTGTCAGAACCATAATCAAATATTTTCCCGCAAGAAAGAAGTAGTATTATCACAATTCAAAATAATCCAACAATTCGAAGATTCAAAGGCGAATCATTTAAGAATTCCCTAACCTCTTAAAAAGTTTCTGTTCAAGGGAAGGTCCTTGTTGACTGGGATAAGGCCTTACCTTATTGACTGGAGCAGGGACTTAACCCTTGATAGAATAAAGGCTATTATATATGAAACGGTTATTGATTAGCATTCAATATATTAGTTGACATTGTTTTTTCATGGTGTTATTCTTTTATCTAACTATCTAATTATATGTCTTTAGTATTAATAAGGTTTTTTAGTAAAAAGAAATTTTAAAAAAATAGGAGGTGAATGTAAGATAGAATTGTTCAGATAAATTGAGATGATGAGAAAATTAATAAAATGAAAGGGGAAAAGAAATGAAAAATAAATTATTATCTATCCTGACTTTAATAATTATTCTTAGTATGGGAATAGTTATGTCTGGATTAGCTCAAGAAAAAGTTCTGGTGTTTGGCAGCAGCGGAGATGCTGTCCGTTTGGACCCTGCTGATGTAACAGATGGTGAATCTATCCAGAGAATGGATAATATCTTTGAAGGACTGGTAGAATATGAGGCAGGTTCCACTGAGATTAAACCTTGTTTAGCCGAATCCTGGGAAATATCCGAGGATGGTACAGAAATAGTCTTTAATTTAAGAAGGGGAGTGAAGTTCCATGATGGAACTGATTTCAATGCTGATGCAGTAGTCTTTTCTTTTGAAAGACAATACAATCCGGAACATCCTTACCATCAGTATGGTGAATGGCCATATTGGGGATACATGTTCAGTGATATTGAAAAAATGGAAAAAATTGATGATTACACAGTTAAATTAACCTTAAAGGATCCCAATGCCTCTATTATGACCAGCCTGGCCATGTTCACGGTGGCAATTGTAAGTCCGGCAAATGCAGAAAAATTCACAGAAGATGCCTTTAAGAATCCATGTGGTACCGGACCTTTTAAATTTGTGGAATGGGTAAAGGATGATCATATTACCCTGGAAACCAATGAAGACTACTGGAGAGAAAGACCAGAACTAGACAAACTGATATTCAGGGTTATAGAAGATCCTTCAGCAAGATTACTGGCTTTAGAGGTAGGAGAGGTACATGGTATAGAATATCCTAATCCATCTGATTTGGAACGTATTGAAGCCAATTCTAATCTTGTCTTGATGACAGAACCTGGTATGAATGTTGGCTATATGGCTATGAATACCGGTTATGGCTATGTTGATGCCAACAAGAATGGAGTCAAAGATGATGATGAACCATTTGAAAAATTACCCGGTTATTTTGAACCTCTGACCAAAAAAGGGGTAAGACAGGCTATCAATATGGCAATTGATAAGGAAGCTATAGTAAGAGATATTTATATGGGAACTGCCGCTCTTGCAAAAACTGGTGTGCCTCCCGGGGTACTTGGACATCACGATGGAATAGAAGATTATCCTTATGATCCGGAAAGAGCTAAAGAGTTACTGGCTGAAGCCGGTTATCCTGATGGCTTTGAAGTAACATTACATGTTATGCCTGTCTCCAGACCGTACATGTTTGATCCTCCAAAAATAGGTGAGGCTATTCAAAGTTATCTGGCAGCAGTAGGAATCACGGTTAATTTCTATCAGGTAGATTGGAGCACTTACCTGCAGGAGACAGAAGCAGGACAGCATCAGATGTGTATGCTGGGTTGGACAGGTGATAATGGTGACCCGGATAATTTTATGAATGTTCTATATGGTCTAAATGCCTGTTCTATTGGAACAGCCGGGAATTATGCCTTCTATACCAATGAAGAAAACCAGAAACTTTTAACTGCAGCATTAAGAACTTATGATGTAAAAGAAAGAGAAGAATACTATAAAAAAGCACAGGAATTAGTTCATGAAGATGCCGGATGGGTATTTTTAGCTCATTCTAATCAAAACGTAGTCTTCCGCAATAATGTAGAAGGTTTTGTTTTACACCCAACTTCCCGTATGTTCTTCTATCCTGTTGATATAAAATAGTTAATCAAATAAAAAAAGGGATGGATCAAAAGATCCATCCCTTTTTTTATTTAGTATTACGTATATCGTATAACGTATACAGTGAAATATATCTTACTAAAAAACTGCATAATTTTATATTTACCACTTTAACTATATACGATATACGTAATACGGTATACTGTAATTTATTGCAATTGCAGCAATTGAATGGTAAAATACAGCTTAGTTTAAAATTTTCAGCCGCAAGCTATTCCTTGGTATATTTATAATGGAGATTACAATTAAAGAATATGAAATGGTATCTTACTAAAAGATTATTAATGCTTATTCCTGTTCTGTTAGGTGCATCAATTTTGGTTTTTTCATTGATACATTTGGCACCCGGTGATCCAGCTAGAACTATTGCTGGTGAGCATGCCTCAATCCAGACAATTGAGAGAATTCAGGAAAAATATGGACTGAATAAACCCTTGCCAACACAATATTGGATATGGCTTAAACAGGCTTTACAGGGAGATTTTGGTCGTTCTATTGTGTCTAATGAATTTGTAAGCAGGGAAATATGGGACCGTTTTCCCAATACTGTAGAACTAACGGTACTGGCGATGTTTATAGCAGTTGCAGTTGGGGTCTTTGCAGGAATAATTTCTGCATCCCGCCAATATTCATTTTTAGATTATAGTGTTATGGGGGTTGCTCTTTTTGGTGTTTCTATGCCTGTCTTCTGGTTGGGAATTATGCTGATGATGATTTTTGGAGTTTATCTGCGCTGGTTACCGATTGGCGGCCGTATAAGTATTATGGTTCCTTTTACCAGGATAACAGGTTTTTATCTATTGGATAGCATTATAGCTGGTAATTGGGCAGCATTTAGCAGTTCATTACGTCATCTTATTCTGCCGGCTGTTGCCCTGGGCACTATTCCCATGGCAACCATTGCCAGAGTAACGCGTTCCAGTATGCTGGAGGTCTTGAGACAGGATTATATTCGTACTGAAAGAGCCAAAGGCCTTTCGGAAAGATTAGTTATTTATAAACATGCGGTGCGCAATGCCTTAATTCCCGTAGTAACAGTTATTGGATTAAATTTTGGATTGCTTCTGGCTGGGGCAATTTTAACCGAAACTGTTTTTTCCTGGCCAGGACTGGGACGTTATGTAGTGAAAGCAGTTCAGATGAGAGATTATCCTGCTGTTCAAGGATGCGTACTATTTTTTGCTTTTATTTTCGTTATTGTAAATCTAATTACAGATTTAATCTATGTTTATATTGACCCTAGAATAAAATATCAATAATCAGGTAGTTTTAATGGAAGAAAATATTCAAATTAAAAAAGAGACCACTTTTGGTGAATTAACACGTCGCCTGAAATACAACAAATCAGCTGTATTTGGTCTAATAATTGTACTTTTTATGGTCTTTTGTGCAATTACTGCTGATTTTATTGCTCCTAATGAGCCCTTTCCTTCTCCCCCTGTTTTGTCAAATAAATTAAAACCAGGATTTTGGAGCGATAAGGGTGCAGAAGGAATGCCTCTGGGGTCAGATGGCCTTGGTAGATGTATTCTTAGTCGTATTATTTATGGAGCCAGAGTAAGTCTTACAGCCGGCTTTGTAGCTGTTGGATTTGCAATGGTTTTAGGTATTACCTTTGGTGTTTTATCCGGGTATTTTGGTGGCTGGGTTGATGCAGTTATTATGCGCTTTGTTGATATTATGTTTGCCTTTCCTGCTTTATTGCTGGCTATAGTTATTGTAACAGTAGTGGGACAAGGCTTGGAGAAGGCCATGATTGCCATAGGGATTGTCTATTCACCACAAATGGCCAGAATTATCCGAAGCTCAGTTTTGTATATTAAAGAAATGGAATATATCGAATTTCAAAAAGCAATTGGTTCAAGCCATTGGAGAATTATTATTAGTCATATAATTCCTAATAGTATTGCTCCTGTTATTGTATATGGTACCTTAATGCTGGCAACTGCTATTTTAGATTGCGCGGCACTTGGTTTTTTAGGCCTGGGCGCACAACCTCCTACACCGGAATGGGGAGCAATGTTATCAGATAGTTATTCTTATATAGTAAGCGGAGCCTGGTGGGCCGCAACTTTTCCGGGGATAGCAATTTTGTTGTCTGTATTAGGGTTAAATCTATTAGGGGACGGATTGAGAGATATTTTGGACCCAAGGTTAAAACAGTAGGTATATAGTTATTATAGAAAAAATAAATATTATGAATAAAAAGAAAGAATTATTAAAAGTAAACAATTTAAAGACATCTTTCTTTACTCATGAAGGAATAGTAAAAGCAGTTGATGCTGTTAGCTTTTCCCTGAATAAAGGAGAAACATTGGGAATTGTTGGAGAATCTGGCTCAGGCAAAAGTGTAACTGCTTTATCTATTATGCGTTTGATTCCACAACCTCCGGGTAAAATAGTCAGTGGTGAAATAATCTTCGAGGGTAAAAACCTGTGTACTTTAAATGAAAGAGAAATGCGTAAGATTCGCGGTTGCAAAATATCAATGATTTTTCAGGAACCAATGACTTCCCTGGACCCTGTTTTCACTATCGGACATGAAATTGTCGAGACTATTTTATTGCATCAGAATCTTACAAAAAAAGGAGCTTATGAAAAAGCGGTTCAGATGCTTGAGGTAGTGGGAATTCCCGATGCTGATAAAAGGATGAAAAATTATCCTCATGAGCTATCCGGGGGTATGCGTCAGAGAGTTATGATAGCCATGGCTTTATCATGTAACCCGGCTTTGTTGATAGCAGATGAACCTACTACCGCACTGGATGTAACTATACAGGCACAAATTCTTCGCCTGATGAATGAATTAAAAAAAGAATTTAATACTTCTGTACTAATGATTACTCATGATTTGGGAGTAATCTCTGAAATGTGTGATTATGTAGCGGTAATGTATGCCGGTCATATCGTAGAATATACCGATATCTATACTATATTTGAGAAATCATTACACCCTTACACCAGGGGATTAAATAGATCTATCCCCAGAATGGATAAAGAAACAAAGGTTTTAGATACTATAAAGGGAGTTGTGCCTAATTTACTTCATCTTCCGCCAGGTTGTCCATTTGCTTCCAGGTGTGATTACGCTTACGAAAGATGCTTTAAAGAGATGCCGGAATTAATTGAGGTAGAGCCAGATCATCTGGTTAAATGTCACCTGGTTGAAGAAGAATATATTACAAAGAAATAAACAATAGGCTATATTATGAAAAAATTGATAGAAGTTAAAGATTTAAAAAAATGGTTTTATGTAGGTAAAAATGGAGCAGGGAAAAGAAAAGCCTTACGTGCTGTTGATGGTGTAAGCTTTTTTATTAATAACAGAGAGGTAATGGGTCTGGTCGGCGAATCGGGCTGTGGCAAAACAACCTGTGGCAAAATGCTGCTAAGAATTATTGATCCAACATCAGGTTCCATATTTTTTGATAATGAGGAAATAACAAATCTTGATAAAAGAAGAATGCAGCGTTTTAGACGCAGGATGATGATTATATATCAGGATCCTTTTGGTTCGCTTGATCCCAGGATGAGGATTGGAAAGGCCATAGCAGAACCTTTGGAAGTACATAATATTAGTTCTCCCAGGGAAAGAGAAGAAAAGGTTATTGAATTAATGGAAAAGGTTGGGTTGTCTTCTGATCAAATCAATCGATACCCCCATGAATTCAGCGGGGGACAACGCCAGCGAATAGGCATTGCCAGGGCATTGGCTACTAATCCTGAATTTATTGTTGCAGATGAATCAGTTTCAGCCCTGGATGTATCAATACAAGCCCAGATAATTAATCTTCTGAAAGAATTACAGGAAGAATTTGGATTAACATTATTATTTGTTGCTCATGATTTAAGTGTAGTGAAACATATCTGTGACAGAGTAGCCGTAATGTATCTGGGTAAAATAATGGAAATGGCTGACAAGAAATCTCTTTTCAGCAATCCTAAACATCCTTACACTCAGGCTTTACTATCTGCAATACCGATTCCAGATCCAAGACAGAGAAAAAAACATGATATATTAATGGGCGATGTTCCCAGTCCTGTTAATCCACCTGCTGGTTGCCGCTTTCATACCCGTTGTCCGAAGGTAATGGATATTTGTAGGTTAGAAGAGCCACTATTAAAGGAGATAAGTCCGGGTTATTTTGTTGCCTGTCATCTTTACAATTAGAAGATATTCTTGGAATATCTTCTAATTGAGTTTTTAGTTTTTTGTTTCTAGTTTTTAGATAAAGAAAATTACAAACAAGAACAAAACCAATATTTGAGAAAGTTAGTATTATTATACAAAATCCTTCTAATGAGTATAATAAATAATATTATTTTTGATAATATTTTAGAATATAACTCAAGAAATCACAAACTAATAATATTATGATTTAATGGTCTGGTTGTTGATAAGATGCATCCTTAACATGTTTAATGCCTTGCGAACAGAACGTAATCTAATAGTATGACGATCTTTTCGAAGATGATGTTTTTGAACAAATATTTGTCTTATGTCCGACAGGGCAATATAGACTAAACCCACAGGCTTGTCTTTACTTCCACCATCCGGTCCTGCTATTCCCGTAATACCTATTCCAATGTCACTGAAACATTTTTCCCGGACACCCTCTGCCATGGCCCTTGCTACTTCTTCACTTACTTGTCCATATTTTATTATAGTTTCATGAGGTACTCCAAGTAGCTTTTCTTTAATTTCACCATCATAGCTAATAATGCCGCCTTTAAAATAATCGGAACTGCCGGGAACTGAAGTAATTGTTTCACCTAACATTCCACCGGTACATGATTCTGCTACTGCTAAAGAAAGACCTTGTTTTTTGAGCATAATACCGATAATTTCTTCCAGTGATTGCTGGTTAAATCCAAAGATATAGTCTCCTAATATGTCTTTTAATTGTTCAGTGGCTTCATCTAATATGGTTGTAGCCTCTTGAGAGGTTTTTCCAACAGCATTTAACTGGATTTGGATATCTTCGGGGCTTGCATAAATGCCTGTGTTTAAATGTTTATTTTTATATATAAAATCCTTAATTTTATCATTTACAGTTGATTCCCCCAAACCACTAATTCTGATAATCCTGGATTGTTTCTTTTGAATATCCGGAAATCTTTTTTGTAGAAAAGGGATTATTTTATCTTTCATTAAATGTTTCATTTCCAGAGGAACCCCCGGTAAGGCAATTATAATGCGGTTATCTTTTTCCAAAATAATAGCGGGCGCGGTTCCATAACTGTTAATTATGCAATTTGAACCTTCGGGAAGAAAAGTCTGTTTAAGGTTACTTTGTGAAATATCAATATTTATTCTGTTTAGTATTTTAATCATATGTGCCTCGGCTTCCGGATACTTAACCAGGTTAAGATTAAATGCTCTGGCAATGGATTGGAAGGTAATATCATCTTCTGTAGGCCCAAGGCCTCCGGTAGTAATGATTACCCGAGAGCGCTCATATGCAACTTTGAGTAAATCTATTAATTCTTTTTCATCATCTCCTACAGCTGAAACATGTCGTACATAAAGGTTAATTTCTTCTAATTTTTTTATAATATAATTGGCATTAGTATCAACAATATTGCCACAAAGAATTTCATCACCTATACTGATTATTTCTGCATCCATTATTTTGTTCCTTTCTTCTATTAGTCCTGTTATTATGATTATAACTTAATAAAACATTTTACCAAACAAGTTGTCTATTTTGCAAAGACTATTTCTTTCTTTCTGGAAAGAAAATTTATCTATTGCATTTTCAGTAATTTTAGCTTATAGTACTGCCAGAATTGTAATTTTAACTTTATTGAATATAATTATTGTTAGCAAGAAAGAGGAATTATAAATGATTGACATTATTAATGATATTCAAAATTTAAATCCAATTATCTGGGCTTTGTTTATATTTTTGTCCAGAGTAGTTGATGTTTCTCTAGGTACTTTTCGTGTGCAAATGATTGTCAATAGGAAAAAAATTGCTGCAGGAATAATTGGCTTTGTTGAGATTCTAATTTTTATTCTTGTTGTATCTAAAGTTATTCAGGATATTGGTAATTGGATGAATGTGCTTGCTTATTGCGCAGGTTTTGCGGCCGGCAATATTGTAGGTATCAGCATCACTGAAAAATTCTCACATGATATAATATCAATCGGGGTTATATCCAAAGACCATTGGCCGGAGATTGAACAACGCCTAAGAGAAGAGGGATTCGGAGTGACCCGTAACCTGGGATATGGCCTACAGGGAGAAATACAAGTTTTAAGAATCATCACTTCAAGAAATTTATTTCCTAAGATTCGTGACATTGCACTGGAATACGATCGTAAAGCTTTCATTACTTCTTATCTTATTGTAGGTAAATCCGGTGGGTATATGTATAATGTTAAGAGCAAGATATGAATATAAATATACTATCCATTTTGCCTTCTCATAATTGCTTCAAGATGTATCGGCTTATCAATATCAAGTGCTATTTCAGGATCTGCCAGTATAGCCTTACCAGTATAGCTCTTTAAATAATGAGGAACAAGTTTTTCCAGGTCCCTGATTGAAAGATATTTTTTTAAATATTTTATTACAAATCTTTTCCCCAAAATCCTTGCCATTTTTAAAGGATGTTTGCGAAAAATAATAAACTGTTCAATCACTTCTGCGCAATCAATTATAACCCGTGGGTTTACCATAAAAATGTTTCCCCCGGTGAAAGAACCTTCGACAAGATTAGCATATATCCTTCTTAGATTAGAATCAGGAAAAAATTTTGTATAAGTATCTTTATTTATAATAGAATAATAGATATCAAATCCGGAACTAATCAGACAATTTTTAATAAAACTATCAATATGCTTACTTGAAGCTAATGGTATGTCACTTGTGGTGATTAAGATATATGGTTCATCTTGCAATTTATAGATGCCATTCTTCAGGGTATCTATGAGAGTCTGGCCGGATGGGATAACTGCATCAACTTGTGGGTATATTAAATTATTCACTTGTTCAGGACCAGCTACATATATTTCTGAGATATATCTGGAACCCCTTAATATTTTAACTATATGGTAAATAATTGGTTGAGAGTTCATTTTATTAATAGTCATTAAAGCTTTATATTCCTGGTTAGTAACCCTCTTTAATTCATGTTTTGTTTTCCCTCCTGCTAATAAAAGAGCCTTTATATTTTTTATCACGGTAATTACCCCGATTTTGTTTGTTTCTCAGATGAAATATTATATAATCTTATATATGTTATTATAGTATACAGGATATTACAATATATGGTTACAAGAAATAAAATATCAAATAATTAAATTATTATTCTCATTAATTAGATTGATTAATTGTCAAATTATTATTTTTTAATGATTAAAATAATTTTTTTGGAAAATAATAATGAATAATCCTAATTTTAATAATGTATTTTATTACTCTATAGTTAAAACAGCATTAGGCTGGATTGGTATTGCTGGTAACGAGGAAGGGTTGAGAAGATGTGTTTTACCCGAAAACACAAGAGAAAGTGTTTTGTTAGAACTAAACAGATATTTACAGCCATGCCAAAAATTGATTCAGGCAGATGACCAATTTTTTTCTGTAGTGATAAGAATTAAGGAATATTTTGACGGCAAGGTAGTTCAATTTGATAAAGATATCATTAATTTAGAAGGTTATACATCTTTTCAAAGAGACATTTTGCTAACAACCAGGGAAATACCTTATGGAGCAACTAAAACATATAAATGGTTAGCCGAACAGTCTGGTTATCCGAAGGCTTACCGGGCTGTGGGAGGAGTAATGAGAATTAATCCGTTGCCACTAATAATTCCATGTCACCGGGTGATTGGAAGCTATGGAAAGTTAACCGGCTTTTCCGCAACCGGTGGACTGGAACTTAAGAGAAAGATGCTTGAATCAGAAGGTGTTTTCTTAAAGAAAAGCAGGATTAATTAATAATATTTGGAGTTTTTATGGAATTGATTTTTCAAGGAGGATTGAGATTTATAGAGAATATTCAGCAGGTGCAATCCTCTTTCTTAATCAGTTTATTTCAATTTTTTACAACCCTCGGTAATGAAATATTTTATTTAATATTTTTTCCTTTTTTGCTATGGTGCATTAATTTTAAATTAGGTATCAGAATTGGTATCTTGTTCTTGATCTCTGTTTATATTAATTCTATCATGAAAATGATATTTCAACATCCTCGCCCATTTGAATTATTGCCGGTAGTTCAGCTTTATCCGGCAGAAGGTTTTGGTTTCCCCAGTGGACATGCCCAATCCTCCATATTGGTATGGTGTAGTATAGCCTATTACAGGCAGCAAAAGATAATCTGGTACCTGGCGGTTTGTTTGGCGTTTCTGATTGGCTTATCCAGAATCTATCTGGGAGTTCATTTTCCTCATGATGTTGTGGGTGGGTGGATTTTAGGCGGATTTATTTTCTATATCTATCACTATAAATTAAAATCCCAAATAAAAAATGCAAAAATATCCAAAATCAGTTTTATTAACAGACTTATTCTAATTGCCTTTTTACCCGTTATTTTAATTATTTTACCAAATACAGGTGACATTATCATTGTCATTTCCGTTTTAACCGGTGCAGGATGGGGAATAGTCTTTAATCAAGAGTTGCTTCATTTTCAGGGGACCAGTGGAACTATCAAACAAAGAGTATATCGTTTTTTAGTTGGGATACTGGGAGTAGTTATTTTCTATTTTGGATTGAAAATTCTTTTTCCCAAAACAGGTCATTCCTTATATTTTATCTTTTATTTTATCCGTTATGCTATACTTGGTTTGTGGATGACCGCGGGGGCGCCCTGGGTTTTTTCAATGTTAAAGATAGCTGGAGAATTTGAGGAGATGAGTAGTTGAATAATAAAAAGTTTAGAATTCTTATATGTTTATCAATCTTATTTTTGGTATGTATTATCTACTTTAACATAAATGCAATGGCTAATATCTATGTGATAAAAGACAAGCAGGGAAATACTGTTCGGGTAACCAATCAACACCAGATGTTAAAAGAAGAAAAGGAATCTGGTTATTCTATAACTATATTAATTGAAGGTAAAAAAAGGTCTTCATCGCAATCACAATTCAAAAACTATAATTTTAAAGAAAATATTGATTGGATGAAATGCGAAAATATAGCTCAGCTTATTGAACAAAAGATAAAAAGTAAGACAGAGAACGAGCTTGATTACCCGGTTTATCAAGTCTTGGCAACTGCCTATACTCCTGATGAACTATGCTGTGCTCCTTTTGCAGATGGCTATACTGCCACAGGTTATCCTGCAGGGTATGGAAGTATTGCAATTGATCCTGATTATGGTATGTTTAAATATGGTGATGTGCTTTATGTAGAAGGATATGGCCTGGGAGTGGCTGATGATTGTGGAAGCGCAATTAAGGGTAAACACATTGATGTTTGCTTTAATTCAGGAGAATTGCAAAAAGCTGACAATTGGGGTCGTCAAAATGTAAGGGTCTGGAAGATTAATTAACAGGTTAGTTATCTGTTTTTAGTTTATAGTTTATAGTAAAAAACAAAGAGATATATAAAAGTTATCACAGGTACAATTCTTTTAATACATCTTTTTTGTTTCAACTTTTGATAATTGAAAAAAATTTAACAGAGTAATAGAAATAGACTTATAAAGAAATTAATGACCAAGAAAATTGTGTTAGGATTCAAGTTTAGAACAAATAGACTGATTTAATCAATTAATATTTTAGGAGGAACAATATGTTTAAAGCTAGTTTAGTACTCTTAATATTCTTAGGATTGGCAAATTTCTCTAGTGCGCAATCTCAATTCGAAAAAGATACTTTTCAAACATCAGAGGGCGAACTGGATATTACATTTATTGGACATGGGACTCTTATGCTTGTATTTCAAAATAAAATTATCCATATTGATCCCTGGACTAATCTGGCCGACTATAAACAGCTTCCGAAAGCAGATATTATTTTATTAACACATCAGCATCAGGACCATTTAGATACAAAAGCAATTAATCTTACTAAAAAAGAAGGCACTACAATTGTGCAAACGAAAGAATGCTTAAAAACTGTAAAAGAAGGGCTGGTAATGGAAAATAGAGATATGGAGGTCGTAAAAGGTATAAAGATAGAGGCTGTGCCTGCCTACAACATACAGCATAAACGCGACAACGGAGAACCTTTTCATCCGAAAGGGATGGGAAATGGTTATATCTTAACTTTTGGTG
>Ga0265294_10002656_pt1 | contig 23355 bp, 22 predicted proteins | sample MunlanPumphouse3_FD_192504 | JGI IMG/M metagenome (GOLD analysis project Ga0265294, IMG submission 192504) | Groundwater microbial communities from a municipal landfill in Southern Ontario, Canada - Pumphouse #3 | ecosystem: Environmental > Aquatic > Deep subsurface > Groundwater | place... | reverse complement strand
ATTTGTTCGGAAAAGCGTTTTGTTCTTAGCTGAATTCTGTTATATTCTAAATACCATGGAGACGCTGACAATTGAAAAAATTATTTCTCAGCTTAGCGATTTAAGTCCGGATAAAATTGATTTAATTCGGAGGGCTTATTTGTTTGCCGAAGAGGCTCATCGTGGTCAGAAACGTTTTTCAGGTGAACCTTACATTATTCATCCGTTACACGTGGCCGAGAACTTAGTTGAGTTGAAAGCTGATGCCGATACAATTGCGGCTGGTTTACTTCATGACACCATGGAAGACGCCGATGTGTCAATTGATCAAATCCGGCGAGAATTTGGCGACAATGTTACTTTTTTAGTGGAGGGAGTTAGCAAATTAGGAGCGTTAAAATATCATGGAATGAAAAAGCATGCTGAGAGTCTCCGCAAAGTTTTTATCGCGATGGCGATTGATATTCGGGTGGTAATTATTAAACTAGCTGATCGCCTCCATAACATTCAAACTCTCCGCTATGTTCCTAAGAGAAAACGGCATCGTATTGCTCTCGAAACATTAGAAATTTATGCTCCATTGGCGAATCGATTAGGAATGGGAAGGCTCAAAGGGCTTCTGGAAGACGCCGCTTTTCCTTATGTTTATCCTCAGGAGTACGAACAAGTGGTCCAGTTGAGAAAAACTCGAGGCCGGGAATCAATTCGACGTTTAGAAAAGATTTATCGCGAGCTTCAAACTAAATTGGCTGAGGCGGGGCTTCGAGAGGCTCGGGTTGAATACCGGATTAAGTATCTCTATAGCCTCTATCAAAAATTGCTTCGTTATGATATGGATATCGATAAAATTTTTGACATTTCGGCCCTCAGAGTTATTGTTCCGCAGATGAGCGACTGTTATCGGGTGCTGGGTTTGATTCATTCTAGCTGGCGACCAGTTCCTGGGCGGCTTAAAGATTATATTGCCAATCCTAAGCCAAACGGGTATCAAAGTATTCATACTTCAATTTTTATTGGTGATCGATATATTGCTGAAATTCAAATTAGGAGTGAGGAAATGCACCATGAAGCCGAATACGGCGTGGCCTCTCATATTATTTATGACGAGAGTGGCAAGCCTCAAAATGGAGGCGAGTTGGCCAAAAAATTAAGTTGGATCGGCGATTTAATAGATTGGCAGAAAGAAGTTTCTCACTCTGGTCATTTTTTGAGAGCTTTAAAAAATGATTTTATCCAGAACCGAATTTTTGTTTTTACTCCGAAGGGTGATGTTATCGAACTTCCAGTCGGAGCAACTCCGATAGATTTCGCTTATGCCATTCATTCTGACGTTGGTCATCGATCCGTGGCGGCACGGGTGAATAATAAGTTTGTCGGTTTAAGCCATAAGTTAATCAATAATGATTTAGTGGAGGTAGAAACCAAAAAAACTGGTCATCCTTCATATCGTTGGTTGAGTTTTGTCAAAACTCAAACAGCTAAAAAGCACATTAAAGCATATCTTCAGCAAGAGAGCGATCGGAAGAAAAATCAGACTAATTAGAGTTTCTGTCAAGGCTCAAGAGAGCTTTGTTTGTAGCTTGATAATTCCGTAATTATCGAGTAAAATAAGGCATAATCGACAATTTTATGGACTTAGATCAAGTTAGCAAAGAGGCTCAACAAGCTATTAATAAATGTCGGGATTTATCGGAGCTCGAAGAAACCGCCCGGCATTATTTGGGTAAAAAGGGAGTGGTTACAACTGCCTTCAGCCAACTGACTAAATTATCTCTGTCTCAGAAAAAATCGGAAGGGAAAAAGTTGAATCAAGTGCAGGCCATTATTGCAGATCAAGTAAAGCAGAAAGAGAAAGATTTCAAAGAGAACTTGTTTCAAAGCAAGAGTGAGTCAAAAATTGATATTTCTCGACCCGGAAAGAAAATAAAATTGGGTCATCTTCATCCTCTGACTAAAGTGGTTCGAGAAGTTGAAGACATTTTTCAACTGATTGGGTTTTCTGTGGTTGAGGGCCCGGAGTTAGAGACAGAATATTATAATTTTGATGCGTTGAATATTCCGGCAGATCATCCGGCTCGTGATATTTGGGATACTTTTTGGATTAAAAAGTCTAAACCAAAACAAAAGAAAAACTTATTACGCACCCATACCTCACCCAATCAAGCTCGTTATTTGGAAAAGAATCAACCGCCCCTAAGAATCATTGTACCCGGGATGTGTTATCGTCACGAAGCAACCGATCGAACGCATGGTTTTCAATTTATGCAAATAGAGGGCTTAATGGTTGATGAGCAAGTTTCTTTGGCTAATTTTAAGGCAGTCGTGGAACGTTTTAGCCAGATGTTTTTTGGTCCCGATACTGAAATTCGAATTATTCCTGATTATTTTCCTTTTACCGAGCCGAGTGTGGAAGTAAGCATGCGTAACAAAGCAGGGGAGTGGCTTGAAATTATGGGGGCTGGTTTAGTTCACCCTAATGTTTTTAAGGCCGTTGGCTATCCACCTTATCAATGGCAAGGTTTTGCTTTTGGTGTTGGAGTTGAGCGTTTAGCGATGATTAAGTATGGATTAGATGACGTCCGCCAGCTTTATCAAGGTGACTTAAGATTAATTCAGCAGTTTTAAAATGATTTTTGACTACGCCTGGTTGCAATCCTTTTTCAAAAAGAAACTTCCTACTCCTCAAAAGTTGGCGGATCTTTTGACTAATCATGGTTTTGAAACTCAATCAGTGGGATCAGTCTTGGATGCTTCTATTCCGCCATCTCGGGCGGGAGATTGTTTAAGCCATCTTGGTCTAGCTCGCGAAATCAGCGCTATTCTGAATTATCGTTTGAATTACAGCGTTGCCCAAAAATCCCTTAAGCCAGGTAAATTTGATTTTCAGGTTTCAGTTATCGATCCTGAACAATGTCCGCGATATTATCTTTCTTTCTGGTCAGACGTTAAAGTGGGAAATGGACCGACTGAGATCGCTGATCGCCTTAGAAAGGCAGGACAGCGGCCGATCAATGCTTCGGTTGATTTGGTAAATTATATAATGTTAGAAACTGGGCAGCCGGTTCATGCTTTTGATGCTGACTTGATAAAAGGATCGATCGAGGTTCGACCGTCACGATCGGGAGAGATTTTTATTTCTTTGGAGAATAAACGTTATCGTTTACCCAAGGATCTTTTAGTAATCGCTGATCAAGCTGGTCCTTTGGCTTTAGCTGGCGTCAAAGGGGGGAAGCGGGCTGAAGTAACGCAGTCAACGAAAAATATCTTAATAGAAGCAGCTAATTTTGATTATCGAACAGTACGACGGACGGTTCGATCCTTGGATTTACGGACAGAGGCTTCTTGGCGATTTGAAAACGGCCTTGATCCAAGTTGGGTCGATTTAGCTCAGAGACGTATTAGAGATCTTGGTCAATCGATCTTAAAACCCGATCGGATTGAACGGGTAGTTGATCTTTATCCTCACCCTAGTCGAGATAAAAATATTAGTTTTGATTTAACCTGGCTAAGGGAAAGACTGGGAATCCAGATTACAACCAAGCAAACGGAAAAGATTTTTCAGAAATTGGGTTTTGGAGTTCAGATTGTTTCAAATCGCAAGTTAAGAGTCAAAGTACCAAGCTGGCGGATTGATGTTCAGGCGCCGGAAGATTTAGTTGAAGAAGTGGGCCGGATTTATGGTTATAGCCAGATCAAAGCAGACCCTCCTCGAGCCTTATTAATTCCACCAAAAGTTAATTATCAAAGACTTTGGCAGCGCCTAATTAAGGATTTTTTGGTTAACTTCGGTTTAAATGAAACTTATCAGTATTCGTTTTTAAGTGAACGAGATTTATCTCTCTTCGGTTATGATCGAGAATTGGCTATTGAACTTTCAAATCCGATGAGCGCTCGTTATCAATTTTTAAGATTCAGTTTATTACCCAATTTACTCAGGGCAGTGGGCGAAAATGCTAAGCGTTTTAATCAAGTTGAACTATTTGAAATGGGTCGCATTTTCTCGACTCCTGATCAAGAAAAATTGACTTTAGCTGGAGCATTAATTGATCCACCGGCGGGCTCCGATAAGTTTTACGAGATTAAAGGATTGATTGAGTCATTAATTCGTCAATTAGGTATTACCGATGCCTGGTTCGATGGCTATCAGGCTCAAGACTATTTTGGAGGCTCTAAAACCTGGCACCCTAATCACCGAGTTGAAATTAAGGTTGGCTCAGCGGTCGTTGGCTTTCTGGGGGAGATTCATCCAATTTTAGCTGATCGACTCGGATTTTCAGAATCAGTCTTCGCTTTTGAGATCGACCTCGACCAACTTTTGAAGTTTGCCTCGGAACAACAAGAGTATCAACCAATTTCTCCTTATCCAGCTGTTATTCGTGATTTGTCAGTAGTCATTCCTCAAGAAGAAAGCTTGGAACGAGTCATTCACTTAGCTGATTTAAGCGGTGGTAATCTGGTCCGCGACGTTGATTTAATCGATGTTTATCAGAGTGATCAGCTGGATAAAGAAAAAAGTTTGACTTTAAGAATTGTTTATCAATCAAATGAAAAGAATCTCAGCGCTTTAGAGGTTGGGAAGTTGGAACAAAAAATTATAAAAGCCTTTCAACAAAAAGGCTGGCACTTAAGACAATCAAATAATGCCTAAACAAGCAAAAAAAGGGGATTACACCGCAAAGGACATTAGCGTTCTTGAAGGACTTGATCCGGTCCGCAAAAGACCGGGGATGTATATTGGCTCTACAGGTCGAGAAGGCCTTCATCATCTGATTTGGGAGTGTTTTGATAACTCTCTCGATGAAAGCTTGGCCGGATATGCTGATGAAATTAGGGTTGATCTCTTGCCGAATAATCAGGTTCGAGTTACTGACAATGGACGAGGAATTCCTATTGATACTCACGCTCAAACTAAAAAATCAGCTCTTGAAACAGTAATGACGACTTTACACGCCGGTGGAAAGTTCGGTGGAAAGGCTTATCGAGTTAGCGGTGGCTTGCATGGGGTTGGCGTTTCAGTGGTCTGTGCTTTGTCTGATTATTTGAGAGCCGAGGTTTGTCGCGACGGTTATTTATACGTACAAGAATATTCACGGGGAGAAGCCAAAGGACCGCTTAAGAAATCTGGTTCTTGTAAACAGAATGGGACAAGTATTGTTTTTGCTCCCGATCCTGATATTTTTCCGGATATTGAATTTAGTTGGGAAACAGTCTTACGGCACTTACGACAACAGGCTTATCTAACCAAAGGGGTCAAAATTTTACTCAGTGATCAAAGACGAACGGAAAAACCCCAGTACTATGCTTTTCAGTTTATGGGTGGGCTACGTTCTTATGTTAAACATTTAGTAGCCGATGCGCCTAAACGCCACGAGGATATTTTCTATTCAACGGCTGAAGAGGGCGATGTTCAGATTGAAATGGCTCTTCAATATATGGATGAAACAGAAGTTTTAGAGGAGAGTTTTGCTAATAATATCTATACTGAAGAAGGTGGTATGCATTTAACTGGTTTTCGCGCAGCCTTAACCCGGACGCTTAATAATTATGCTCGGGCTAATGACTTGCTGAAAAAAGAATCTGACAACTTGAGTGGTTTAGCAACCCGCGAAGGACTAGTAGCTGTAGTTTCGGTTAAGCTACCTAATCCTCAATTTGAGGGACAGACTAAAGCTAAATTGGGTAACCCTGAGGTAAAAACAGCTGTAGAAAAAGTGCTAAGTTTTCATCTTCAAGATTTTCTTGAAAGAAATCCTCGCCAAGCTAAGAGCATTATTGAAGGATGTCTTCTTTCCGCCCGAGCTCATCAAGCAGCACGGATTGCTCGAGAGATGGTTTTAGAAAAACGTTCAGTTCGAGGCATGTCTTTACCCGGTAAATTAGCGGATTGTATCTCTCGCAAACCAGAAGAGTCGGAACTCTTTATTGTGGAGGGGGAGTCAGCTGGAGGCAGTGCCAAACAAGCACGTGATCGTAATTTTCAAGCTATTTTACCTCTCAAGGGAAAGATTTTAAATGTCGAGAGAGTGCGACTGAATCGAGTCCTTTCTTCAGACGAGATTAAGGCTTTAATTATCGCTCTCGGCACCGCTATTGCCGATGATTTTGACTTAAGTAAATTACGTTATCATCGGGTAATTATTATGACTGATGCCGACGTTGACGGAGCCCATATCCGCACTTTGCTCTTAACTTTATTCTATCGATACTTCAAACCGGTGATCGATCATGGTTATCTTTATATTGCCCAGCCACCTCTTTATCAGATTAAAAAAGGGAATAAGATCTCTTATGCTTACACCGATCGGGAAAAGGTTGAATTGCTTAAGAAGATTGATGGTCAGCCGACGATTCAACGTTATAAGGGTTTGGGGGAAATGAATCCAAATCAACTTTGGGAGACAACAATGGATCCGCAGAATCGGGTATTATTACAAGTGGCTATTGCTGATGCGGCTGAGGCTGACCGAGTCTTTGATAATTTAATGGGCCGAGAAGTGATTCTCCGAAAGAAGTTTATTCAGTCTCAGGCACATAAAGTTAAAAACTTAGATATTTAGCTTGACGAAGGTGGCGTCAGTAGCTATAGTGTTAACGTTATCTTATGAATAATTGGGTTAAAAAAATAACAAATTTTCTGAACGAGGTGAAACAAGAGATGAAGAAGGTCACTTGGCTTAGCCGCCGAGAACTATTCCGCTACACTTTATTGGTGATTGGTATTTCGTTTATAGTAGCGGCTATCCTGGGTGGGCTAGATAACATCTTTCGTTACTTACTCTTCAGTTTTATTTTTTGATTATGTTGGAAGACGAAGAAAGAGAAGGGGAGAAAAGTTGGTACGTTCTTCATACTTATTCCGGTCATGAGAATAAGGTAATTGAGAACTTGAAACACCGAGTGGAAACTCTCGGCTTAAAAGACTATGTTTTCGATATTTTAGTGCCGAAAGAAAAGCGGGTTAAGATCAAAAAGGGCGAGCGCCAAGTAACTGATGAAAAGATTTACCCGGGTTATGTTTTAGTTCAAATGATTGTTACTGATCGTTCTTGGTACGTAGTTCGAAATACGCCGGGTGTGACTGGTTTCTTGGGAACGGGAGCAACCCCGGTGCCAGTTTCTTTGGAAGAATTTAATGTTATTGAAGGAAAAATTAACGAAAAAGAGCCTAGCTTTAATGTTGATTTAGAGATCGGATCATTGGTTGAAATTAATGAGGGAACCTTTAAAGGTTTTTCGGGCAAGGTTTCTGAAGTCGATCCTGAAAAAGGTAAAGTAAGGGTGATGATCGATGTTTTTGGTCGAGAGACGCCTGTTGAGTTAGACACTTTACAAGTGAAAAAGATTTAAGTATGAAAAAGATTATTAAAGTTCTTAAACTTCATATTCCGGCCGGTAAAGCTAATCCCGCTCCGCCTTTGGGTCCTTCTTTGGCTGAACAAGGAGTTAATATATCTGAGTTTTGTCAAAAATTTAATGACTTGACGAAAGACAAAGGAAGTTATACCATGCCTGTTCGTGTGGTGGTTTACGAAGATCGATCTTATGATTTAAAGCTTCAAGAGCCGTTGACTTCTGAACTTCTGAAAGAAATAGCCGGGGTTGATAAGGGTTCAGGGGAGCCAAACCGTAAGAAAATAGCTAAAATTACTCAAGACCAATTGAAGAAAGTAGCTGAGCGCAAGATGAAAGATTTAAATACCGACAATCTTGATGAAGCCATTAAGATTGTAACCGGTACAGCTCATTCAATGGGATTAGATATAGTCTAGTCCTCTTTACTTCTGGTTTAAAAAAGTTATCATAGGAGCTAGTGGTGCTCTCTCAGAAGAGAGAATCTTGGAAAGGTCGGACCACTGTTAATCTCGAAGAATAGTGAATTATGGCTGAAGAAAAAGAAGAGCAATTTCTTGAGTTTCTGGTCAAATCCATTGTTGATCATCCCGACGACGTGAAGATTTCACGTAAAGTGGATGAAATGGGAGTTCTGCTCTCTCTCAAGGTTCACCCCGAAGACATGGGCCAAGTTATTGGTCGCGGTGGAGCTACGGCTCGGGCCATTCGCGCCCTGTTGAGGATTGTCGGTTTAAAAAGCCGCGCTCGAGTGAGTCTAGAGATCGAAGAGCCGGAAGGCGGTCGCGCTCCGCGTCAGGCGGAAGCCTCCATGCCAGAAAGTGAAACTCCCGGATCTAGTCCGGAACCAGAAAATAATGTTGATGATTTGGGCGAGATTGATCTTTGAGCCTAATCATCGAGTTAAAACAGCGCTATTCTTCTAAAGATTGGCGCTGTTTTTGAAAATAGATTATGGATTTTGATATTCTTACTCTTTTCCCAGAAGCAATTAATTATTACTTTCAACAGGGGCTTCTAGGACGAGCTCAAAAATCAGGCCTGATTAAGGTAAAAGCCCATGATTTACGTCGCTGGACTGACGACAAACATCAGACAGTGGACGACAAGCCTTATGGTGGGGGAAATGGGATGGTGTTGAAAGTAGATCCGATTTTTCGAGCTGTTAAAGAACTTAAGGGGCGACGGCGCAAAGTAAAGGTAATTTTATTAACCCCGCGAGGGAAACAATTTACCCAGTCTTTAGCTCGTCAATATTTGGATTTGAAGCAATTAATTATTATTTCCGGTCGCTATGAAGGAGTTGATCAACGGGTAGCGGAGCATATTGCCGATGATCAAATTTCGATTGGTCCTTATGTTTTAATGAGTGGTGACTTGCCGGCAATGAGTATTGTTGAGGCGGTCGCGCGTTTAAAATCAGGCGTGGCTGGTGACGAAAATTGGCTCAAAGAAAGACAAGATGGAGGTCATGGATTCTGGGAATATCCTCAATATACCCGGCCGGAGGTTTTTAAACCTTCTCCTCGGTCTAGTAGCTGGGTGGTTCCTAAAATGCTTCTGACTGGTCATCATCGTAAAGTAGAAAGATGGCGTCGAGAACACGGTCGATTTATTGAAAGTGAGTAGGACTATGTTAAAATGACCAAAGATGGGTAGGTGGCAGAGTGGTCAAATGCATCAGTCTGTAAAACTGACGCCTTACGGCTTCGGGGGTTCGAATCCCTCCCTACCCACCACTTAGGCCCGGATAGCTCAGCTAGCAGAGCGCATCCATGGTAAGGATGAGGTCAGCGGTGCAAATCCGCTTCCGGGCTCCCTTTCTCTTGGGCCCGTAGTTCAATTGGCAGAACACCGGTCTCCAAAACCGGCGGTTCCAGGTTCAACTCCTGGCGGGCCTGCCAGCTAACATGGCATATCAAGATTTAATTATATTGTGTCTCTATTTTATTTCTGGACGAGAGGAGGCCTGTTCTTTTGAGAATTTAGTAATCGAATGTTTTGATCGTTTTCCAGAGAAATTTTCTTTTGAAGTGAATCGTCAATGGCCGGATGCGCGAAAACTTGATCGAGCTTTAAGGGAATTAAGAACCAAGGGGCAGATTAAAGGTGATCCTCGGGCTAATTTTCGTCTTACGGCGGATGGCTTGAAGAGAGGTCGACAATTGAGTAAATTATTTCGTCAAGAAAAATTATTTTAATTTAAAATGTTTGAACAATTAAAGGATTTAAAAAAGGCTCACGAAATGCAAAAAGCTTTCGCCCAGGAAAAGCATACTGTTGAGGAGGCGGGGATTAAAGTAACGGTTAATGGTAATCTAAAACTTGAGGAGATTAGTATTAACCGTCAAATTGGTCAAGATGAGCTTGGGCCAACATTAGTTAATTTGATTAATCGAGCACTGCAGGAGATACAACAGCGGCTCGCTCGTCAATTAATGGGATAAAAAAATCCGGCCACGAGGCCGGTTTTTAATAAATCGGAGTCGGTAATCGATCTTGAGTGGTTGATAATGGATATCGGACTTCGATATTTTGACTTAATGAAGCAGAGTAGCCGCTATTATCGGTTACCGAGAGCGTGATTTTTAGATAACCTGTTTTATCGAAGATAATTCGAGGATTAGCGGCGTTAGACGTAAAAATTACTTCATCGGTTACTCGATCTCGAACAACCCAATGATGATGAGTAATCCGACTTCCGCCGTAGGTATTGCTTTTATTGACAAACTGAATTTCTGATTGAGCGTGAATTGGTTGAGGTTGCCAGTCAAAATCAACGGCTGGATAAGCATGTAGAGGAGTAACAAAAGAAGCCAGGGGACTCCAATCTGACCACTGGCGATGTTCATCCTGTACGCGAACTTGCCAATAATATCGTTGATTCCATTCTAAAAGGCCGGCTGGAGTACCATAGGATTGATTTGGTGACTCAATTAATCCTGTTTCGATTAAAGGATTCGATAAATTGCTATTGGCACTGAGGATGATTTGATAGGCCGATTGATGATGACCATTTTCGCTTTGATATTCCCAGGTTAATATTGGTTGACGGGGAGCGTCGGCATAATTCCACTCAACCCAGGCAGATTCAATCTTGGGTTTAGTGGCGATGTATCCCTCCTGATATATTACACTCCAATGCCAATGATCATTCCAATGTGTTCCCGAATAAACAACATAGAACCGCACCGGGCCCGAAAAGGGCAAATGTTTCGGGATAGTGAAGGTCTGATCATATTCAATCCGATAGGGCTGGTGAGAATTAGGTCGATCATCTGGATAAATCTCGCCTAATTTATAAATGTTGTCTTGTCCTCTATCTGGCTGGTTTTTAACCTGGTCACACCACTGAACATTCTTAATTGCCGTTAACGGATAAACACTGCTTTGTGCCCCGTAGGCATGTTGGCAACCGCTGGCACAGAGGCATTCGTTCATCACTAAACAATCATTTTCTTGGTGGTGACAACAATCAGTAAAAGAAATATCCTTGTCTTCAGTAATGTAAAAACTTATTTTATTAAAAAATAGTTGATTGTCTGCTCGAGCTCCACTAAAGCTTCCGGCAAATCGTATTTCGTCTTCCAGAAAATAAGTTGGTTGATCTTTAGAGGGAGGGCGTGGGCTCAAGAGTCGTGCTTGTGTTTCACAGCATCCCAGATCAACTATGGTTGTTGCTTGAGACAGTTTTAATGGAGCTAAGATCATTAACGAGGCTACAATCAAAATAGCTAGAGTTTCTTTCAAACTTTCGTCTTCATCATCTTGTTTACGTCGGAAACCGAAATAAAGGCCTAACATGAGAAAGGTAACTAAAATGGCGATGATAAATAGGAGCTCCTCTTGATAACGCTGCCACCAGTTATTAGCGATAGTAGGCGGCTGGTATCTTTCATCATAAATATTAACTCGATATTCATCTAAGACCGTCCCTCCTGATTGAATGCTGGCAACCATGCTTGGATTAGTCACAATTTCTTCAATGGGTACCGATAAGTTGATCTCTTGTGCTCCAATTAGGCTGACACTATCTTGTTGGGTTTGTCCAACCAGCTTACCTTCTTGATCATAAAACGATAATTTAATTGTTCCATTCGGCGAGGGGGTGAGATGATCGGCCGGACCGGTAATTTTCAGATTAACCAGTGCTTCTCGTTGACGCCAATAATAAGGTTGGTCTACGGCTAAAGAAATTATGTTGGCACTTCGACCTAAAACAACCCAACGATAGAGAACAATATTGGAAATTGCCAGGTTGGTTTGACTGTCGTAAATTACTAATTCAGTTAAGTAAGAATTAGGTTGACTAAGCCCATCCAGATCAAGCAAATACTGTTCCGGTTCTGTTGGTTGAATAGTTATTGAGGGATGTCGTTTTTCATCGATGACAGCTCCAAAACTTCTCTGATGAAGACGAGTGACGGGATAAACATTTATTTCTTGATTAGATTGATTTTCGAGACGAAATGTAATTTTCGGCGGCTCTAACGGTTGATAGATTAAGCCACCTCCAGGATGAAAGACTTCTTCTGATCGAACAAAAGAAAAATCGCTTATCTCAATAAAGCGATCTAATCCAGTAATAGTTATTTCTCGGTCAATCCAAGTGAAATCTTCTCCACGACTGTTAATTAATTCAATTCGGACCACAGCTTCTTCTGAGGGAGCTTGGATGGGAATTGTATAACGGAAGTTTTTAGTAACTTCTTGTTGCGGAGAGAGGCTAAAAGACGAAGTTACTTCACGGGCGTCAATAAGACCGGCCGATCCGATCAATTTAACCCTCAGCTTAAGATCGGGGAAGATAAGATCTTCATAGTTCCAAAGGACAACTTCACCTAAAATTTCATCTCCGGGTGCCAGCGGGGATATTCCTTCAATTGATAAATTGACTTCGGTAGCATAGATGCGGGGCATTGTTAATCCTTCGGCTTGAAGGGGAGTGAGCAACCATAAGAAGCCCGGCAATAAAAGGAACCAAAGACAGTTGATTTTCATCTGGCGGCTAATCAACATTTTCTTAATGATTAAGTTCATTCTACCTGGAAATCGGCGACAAAACAATATCTTGCTTTTTGCCTTTAAAATTGTAAAATGTTTTTTACTACTATGAAACACTCAATGGTTAAGTTTGCAAACGTGGTGGTTACTATTTTAGCGGTAATTATAATCATCTGGATTCTCTATCATGGCTTCGAAACCTTCATCGGGCCAGCGTTATGAACCGGTCAGAGGCGTTTTTATTATTAAATCAGCATCTCCAAAATGCCAACTTAATCAAGCACAGCTTGGCAGTTGAGGCCGGTATGAAAAAACTAGCTAATTATTTTGGTCAGAATGAAGAAGAGTGGGGATTAGCCGGATTGTTACACGATATTGATTATGAATTAACCAAAGACGATCTTCAGAGGCATTCTTTAGTCGGAGCGGAGATGGTTAGAGATTCTGGTTTTTCGAACGAAGTAGCCGAAGCGATTAAAACTCACAATCAAGTGCATGGTTATCCGCCAAAAAGCTTGATGGCCAAAGCCTTATTTTGTATTGATCCATTGACGGGATTGATTGTTGCGGCGGCCCTTGTTTTACCAAGTCGTAGATTAAAAGACCTTACCGTTGAATCTGTCGAAAATCGTTTTCGAGAAAAATCATTTGCTCGAGGGGCTGATCGAGAAGTCATTTCAAATTGCCAAGAATATCTTCAGCTCAGTTGCTATGATTTTATCGCTCTAGTTTTGCTAGCGATGCAAGAGATTGACCAGACTTTAGGATTGTAAGGATGTGGTTTCAGCCGCAGAGCAATTATATTAGGCGAGCCTGGGAGGCGATTAAAAGAGCTGATTTCGTTCCAAAAGGTCAAAGAGACCAAGCTGATCTGGATCAACCGTTGCCAATTGGATTAGGGCAAACAATATCGCAACCGTCAGTCGTCGCCTTCATGCTTGAACTATTAAATCCGCAACCGGGGGGTCGCTATCTCGATATTGGCTCCGGTTCAGGCTGGACGACCGCCTTGCTGGCTCAGATTGCCGGAAAAGATGGCCATGTTTGGGCCATTGAAATTATTCCAGAATTGAAAGATTGGGGCCAAAATAATGTTCGTCACTATGGCTTTGAGGATCAGGGTATTGTAGAATTTATCAGAGCTGACGGCTCTTTAGGTTATGCCAAAGAAGCTCCTTTTGACGGCATTTTAGTTTCGGCTAGTGCCGATCAATATCCAATTGTGCTTCAGGATCAGCTAAAAATTGGCGGACGATTGGTTATTCCAGTTGGTAATCAGATTTGGCAAGTAACTAGAAAATCTGAAAAAGATTTTCAAAAAGAGGTCTTTCCTGATTTTGTTTTTGTGCCTTTACGTTCATCCGATGAATCAAAAAGTTAACCCTTTTATTGTTTTTATTTTAATTGCTAGCGGTCCACTCATTGTTTTGGGGGCGACTTATTTAGCGGTGCAATTTTTCATCTTACAACCAGTAGATCCGGCAGGAACAGAATTGGTTTTTGAGATTGAGCCAGGACAACGGGGGGTGACTATTATTCAGCAACTTCAAGACGAGGGATTGATTAAAAATAGCTATGCTTTCTTCAGCTATAGTTTTATAACTAATCGTTATCATCAGATGAAAGCTGGACGATATCAGCTTAGTCCTGCGATGACTGCTGCTGAAATTCTTGATTTGATTATTCAGGGGCGATCATTACCGGAAGTGGTTATTACCTTTCCGGAGGGGCTTAATTTGGAACAATGGCAGGAGAAAATTGAAGATTATTTTCCAGAAATAGATCTTCTTTCTTATCGAGTTGGTCAATTCCAGGATGATTTTAACATTCTAGAAGATGCTCCGGCAGAAGATAGCCTGGAAGGTTATCTTTATCCAGATACCTATTATTTTAATTATCAGACTGATGGCGAGCTAATGATTCATCGTTTCTTAAATAACTTTAATTATCAATTGGGCGATTTAATTCAAACTGCTCGAGAGCGGGGAGAGAACATTCATGATTTAGTAATTGTGGCCAGTCTATTGGAGAAAGAAGTTCCGTCAGCCGATCAACCGTTAGTGGCGGGAATCATACAGAAACGTTTAGAAATCGGTATGCCTTTACAGATCGATGCAACTATTACTTATATAACCGGCCAGTTCGGCGAACGAGTCAGTTTAATCGATACAGAAATTGACTCTCCTTATAATACTTATCGTTATCGAGGATTGCCTTACGGACCGATTGCTAGCTTTGGGCGGTTAAGTCTAGAGGCGGCTCTGAATCCGGAGTCAAGTGATTATCTCTTTTATCTATCGAAACCAGATGGAGAAACTGTTTTTAGTCGGACATTGACTGAGCATAATCAAGCTAAAGCGCGATATTTAAAATGAAAGTAATTATTATTATTGCTTTTAAAGGATTTAAAGATCAGGAATATTTTGAGACCCGGAGGGTGCTGGAATCAGCAGGGCATCAGATACAGGTGGCTAGTAACCAAACTGGTCTGGCTCAAGGAGTAGACGGGGGAGAGGTGGTGGTTGAGCTAACTATTGATCAAGTAAGGGATGGCGACTACCAGGCTTTGGTCTTAATTGGGGGAGCAGGGGCCTTAAAATATCTCGATAACGCCACCCTTTATGATTTGCTACAGCGATCATCTTCTCAGAAGGGGATGGTGCTGGCGGCTATTTGTATTGCCCCCCTGATCCTAGCACGAGCCGTTAATTTTAAAGGTCGAGAGATGACTGTTTGGTCATCTACCCTTGATCGTTCGGCAGTTAAGGAATTAAAGAATAGGGGAGTGGTTTATCTTAATCAGCCAGTAGTGGCCAGCGATCGGTTGATTACTGCTGATGGTCCGGAGGCTGCTGAACTTTTTGGCCAGGCGATAATAAAAGCGCTTGACAAAATAGGTAAATAAATTAAGCTTAGACTGTTCCCACAGACAGTAGGTTGCGAAAGCATAAAACCTACCGAGGGCAAGAGACCGAATTTAGGCTGTGGGTAACCACAGTTTTTTTAATGTCATGCCTTTAACATTGAAACAAAAAGAAGAAATAGTTACTGACTTAAAAGATAAATTATCGCGACAACGGTCGATAGTTTTAGTTGATTTTAGTCAGCTTCCGGCTGGAGATTTGGCTGATTTGCGCCAGCAGTTAAAAGATAATGATTGTTTATTGCAAGCTGCTAAAAAAAGTCTGGTTCAGCGAGCTTTAAGCGATACTGAAATAATGCAAGATTTTAGTCTAGACGGTCCAGCGGCTTTAGTTTTTGGTTTTGGAGATTTAATTGCGCCGGCTAAAATTACCTATCAATTCCATAAAAAAGATGAACGATTAAAAATCATTGGTGGTATTTGGGATAATCAACTACAAGATCAAGCCGCCGTAATGGCTCTGGCTAAGTTGCCCTCTCATCAAGAGATATTGGCTCAATTTGTTTGGGTTATCAAGAGTCCGATCAGTGGTTTTGTTGGAGCCTGTCAAGACAATTTACGCCGATTAGTATTTGTTTTAGCAGCTGTTCAAAAAGTTAAAAATTAATAAAATTAAAACCATTAAGCATGAGTGAAGAAAAAGACAACAAAGAAAAGGTTCAAGAAACTTCAACCGAAGAAGAGGTTTCAGTTCCTAAAAAGTTTCAGTCTTTAGTGACTGAAATTGAAAAAATGAGTGTCATTGATTTAGCCGAATTAGTTAAGATTTTAGAAAAGAAATTCGGTGTTTCGGCGGCGGCTCCAGCAGCAGTTGCTGCGGCTCCAGTAGCCGAGGCTGGTGAATCAGCTCCGGAAAAGAGTGCTTTTGACATTGTTTTAGCCGGAGTCGGCGAGCAGAAAATTGAAGTTATTAAGGTGGTTCGAGATGTTACCGGGCTGGGGTTGAAAGAAGCGAAGGATGTAGTTGATCAGGCTGAGAAGGAGCCTCAAAAGATTAAAGAAGGGGCAAAGAAAGAAGAGGCCGAAGAGATATCGAAAAAGTTAGAAGCAGCTGGGGCCAAGGTTGAATTGAAATAAATTGAATAATATTTTAAAAGGCGCTGATCAAACAGCGCCTTTTTCTTTGAAAAGGTCGAATAAAATGATAAAATTATCGGAGCAGGGCACATAGCTCAGCGGCAGAGCGTACGGTTCACATCCGTGAGGTCTGTGGTTCAAATCCACATGTGCCCACTCTAAAAAAATAATTCATGGATTTTGCTCGATCAATAAAAAGAAATTCTAATCATCTGCTGTTTTGGTGGATTGCTTGGTATTTTCGGTCGGCTCCAAGAGATATTTTAAGAATTACCAGGAGTTTTTTACGCTTTGGTTTAAGCTATTTTTCAATTCCGCTACTACTTAAAACTTTATTTGCTCCCTGGCGCCAATATGTTTGGCAATATCCGAGAGGTTTTAGCCTCAAAGAGTATGCCTCTGTTTTTTTCTCTAATGTTATTTCACGTACTATTGGAGCGGTGACTCGAACCATTTTGATTATTGTTGGATTGATGGCGGAATTTCTGATGCTGGTAACTGGATTAATCATTTTTCTGTTTTGGTTTTTTAGCGGACCATTGGCAATTGGTTTAATTATTCTAGGTGGACGATGCCTTCTGGGGATTTAAATAAATTTTATTTTAACCCTAATCAGGCTTTGGTTTTTCAACTGGCCCGGTCGGTTGTTTTGAAAATTTGTGCGGGAGCTCGTTCGGCGAGTCTATTTTTCTTCTTTCTTTCTTTTTTCTTTAGCTTTCTTAATTTAGCTTCCGGACCGCTTGGCTGGCCTTATAGTCAGCAGGCGCTCGGGGCGGCTTTTCTTTGTTTGGGTCTCTTTTGGTTAAATTGGTTGCTTCATCTATTTTATAAAAATAAAATAATTCTCTTCCGTCCCGATCATCAACTAAATGAATTATTATTGGCGGGTGGTAATTTGGCGGAAATGTTTGATTTTCGATTAGCGAAGATATTGGTAAAGGAAATTGATCAACTAGAGGCACTGAGTTCACTTAAACTAGCCCAATTATTAATTAACCGCTGGCCGGGTAGTACTTTTGTTTTAACTCGAATGGGTCTCGGTCGGTTAACTTTAGGGAAGAGGATCAAGGAAGAATTAGAGCATCGTATTTGGTCAAACAATGACGTCGAATTGATTGATATTTTCTTAGCAGCTGCTAATCGAGCCCAAGGCCGTCAAAGTCCAGTAATTAAAAATAGCGATTTGTTTTGGGCTTTATTCCGCTTTGATCCTTTCCTCAATGAGCTGCTGATTGAGGAAGAAATGACGATCGATGATGTAAACAACGTGGTGGAGTGGTATGAACGTTTAAGACGCGATCTGGCTCAAGCGCAGCGATTTTGGGATGACCATAATCTGAGACGTCATGGGAGCATTGCTCGTTATTGGGCAGCCGCCTATACCTTAACTATTGATAAATACTCTCGGGACTTAACCGAAATTGCTCGCATTAGGGATAGCCAGCCCGAGATCTATGGCCATCAGGCTGAACTGGAACAAGTCGAGAACGTACTGGCTAGCTCCGGTCATAATAATGTTTTATTAGTTGGACAAGCGGGGAGTGGCCGTATGGAGGTCGTTCGTTCCTTGGCTGCTAAAAGTTTTTGGAACACTTCACTTCCTCGATTAAATGGTCAGAGATTTATGGAGCTTGATCTGCTGGCTATTATGGCTCAAACGCCGTCGATGGAAGCGGCAACTCAAACCCTTGACAGCTGTTTCCGCGAGGCGGAATCAATGAGTAATGTTATCTTGGTTGTCAGGAATTTAGATAATTTTTTAGGTCAGGCAAATTCAGATTCCATTGATTTTTCTAATTTGTTAGCCAAGTACTTAGAATCGCCTCATTTTCAAATTATTGCCACCATCTCTTACGAGGGGCTACATCAACATTTGCAAAAGAGACCAGGGTTGCTTAATTTATTCAATAAAGTGGAAGTTTCGCCTCCTTCCTCGCACCAGACTTTACGTATTCTTGAATATTTGACTCCTGAATTTGAACAACGTTATGACAAGTTTATTCCATATTTGACTTTAAAGAAGACAATCGAGCGGAGTGCTCGCTATATCCAAAACAAACCCTTTCCTCAGAAGGCTATTGATCTGTTAGATGAGGTTTTGGTTTTTGCTTCTCGACAGAAAAGTAGCTACGTTGATCCGGATTGGGTGGATCAAATTATTTCTCGAATTGCTGAAGTTCCAATTGGTCGTATCCAATCGTCTGAAAAGCAGATGCTTTTAAATCTCGAAAAATTAATTCACCAGCGAGTGGTTAATCAAGAAGAGGCAATTCAAGAAGTTTCTTCTGCTCTACGTCGGGCTCGGGCGGAAATTATTACTCGGCGAGATAGGCCGATGGGATCCTTTTTGTTTTTAGGGCCGACGGGAGTAGGGAAGACGGAGACAGCCAAAGCTTTAGCGGATATTTATTTCGGTTCTCAGGATAAAATGATTCGGATTGATATGTCGGAATTCCAGGAAGCGAAAGATATTTATCGATTGATTGGTGATCGAGATCACGTTGGTTTATTGACTTCTCAAGTTCGAGAGAATCCATTTTCTTTAGTTCTTTTGGATGAAGTTGAAAAAACTCATCCGGATATACTAAATTTATTCTTAACTGTCTTTGATGAAGGTTATCTTACTGATGGCTTTGGCCAAAAAGTTATTTTTTCTGATACTATCATTGTTGCTACTTCTAACGCGGGAGCGGAAATTATTCGTCAAGATATTGAAGATGATAAATCTTTAAATATGCTAAAAGATGATTTATTAGATCATCTGATGACAAATAAATACTTCCGTCCAGAGTTAATTAATCGATTTACAGCGGTAGTCGTCTTTAAAACCTTAACTCCGGAACACTTGCTTGAAATTTCAGAATTGATCTTAGGCCGGATAGCGTCCTCCTTATCAGAACAAGGGATAGAGTTTCAAATTAATCAACCGTTAAAAGAGAAGATTGTTGAACTCAGTTATCGACCAGCCTTTGGCGCTCGGGAAATGGAAAGGGTTGTTCATGATAGGGTCGCCAATGTGCTCGCTGAAGCCTTGCTTAAAGATTATATTAAGCGTGGTGATCGAGTAACGGTTGACCCTAATGATTTTAGTGTTAAATTAATTGATCATGGATAAACAGCGTTGGCTAGCCCGAATAATTATTTATTATTTAGTAATATTGACCGTTCTACGTATTGGTCTCGGTCCTTTTGCTTGGTGTTTTCCGCAAAGCGTTTTTTTTGCCGATGTTACTAGTAGTGCCTTAATTGATCTAGTTAACCAGAGTCGTTTAGAAAATGATTTACCAGCTGTTCAACTAAATGCACAGTTAAACTTGGCGGCTTATAAAAAGGCTCAAGACATGCTTGAAAAACAGTATTTCGATCACTGTAGTCCAGACGGCCTTGATCCTTGGCACTGGTTTGATCAAGCGGGATACCAATATCAATACGCCGGTGAAAATTTAGCTATTCATTTTTTTGATTCAGCGGAAGTGCATCAAGCCTGGATGGGTTCGTCATCTCATCGAGATAATATTTTGAATCCTCTCTATCGTGAGATGGGATTAGCGGTTTTACAGGGAGAGTTTGATGGTCATCCGACGGCTGTTGTCGTTCAGCTTTTTGGTACGCCGTATCAAATTGCTTATACCGAGACTCGCCTGCAACCAGTTTCACTTCCGACTCCCGAACCTCAGATTTTGCCCGAATATCAAGAGACAACTCAAGAATTAGTTGGCGATATTGATTTAGAAAATGTAAACCAATTAGAGGAAGTTGAAGAAGTTGAGGCCGGATTAGAAACAATTGAGGTAGCATCGGTTTCTCCTGAATCGGATCTGAGTGATTTTTATCCCGAGCAGGATTGGCGTCTATTAGGAGCGGCTTCAATTTCCGTAACTGAGATTCCTCAAGGTTTCTGGTTCAAATTTTTTAAGTTTATTTCCCGTTCCTACGAGGGATTTATGCAACAACTTATTTTTTACGGAGTTATTTTAATTGCGATTTATTTAATTATTGCTATTATCGGACGTTCTCAGCAACCAGTCGCGCCCGTTTATCGTTGGACTACTTTAGTGGCTATGTTTTTAATAATTCTAACTTTATTAAGTAAAAACTTAATTTGGCAATGGATGGCTGGACCATTAATCATTGGCTGACATGACATTTAAAAATTGGTCTCATTTCGTTTTGCCATTTTTAGCGATTTTTGTCTTTTCTTTATTAATCATTAACTGGTCTGAAATTAGCTGGATTTTTGATTGGCAAACTATTAGTCGGTGGGCCGAAGAAACTGTATTTGAAGAACCAATCGAAGAACCAATCGAGGAAGAAGAGTCGATTCAAATTGGGCAAGAGGCAGTTGGGGAGGAGGATCATATTAAAATTTCGGTTTTGGGAATTGAAGCTCCACTTCGATCTCCAGATAGTAGCGATCTAGATGTTTTATCGGCTGAACTTGATCGGGGAGTAGTTATTTATCCGGAGGCGGCTCGACCAGGAGACCCGGGCCAAACTGTTATTCTTGGTCATAGTGCACCACCGGGTTATCCTGATATTAAATTTGATCGAGTTTTTAGCGACTTAGGCAATTTGGTTTCTGGAGATATTATCGAGATCTATTATCAAGAAAGAGTTTTTAAATATTCTGCCGAAAAGGTGGAAACGATGAGTATTGAGGAATACGGACAGTTACTTCTAGAACCGCCAGCCAATGAATATGTTTTAATTATTTCAACTTGTTATCCGCCAGGCCGGAACTGGCAGCGATGGGTGGCCACGGCTTACCTCTTGACAGAATAAGGTATCAATGTTATTGTTTGGACATCACAAGGAGGTGATGTTCATGAAAAAGATACTAATTCTTGCCTTTCTGATGGTCTCTCTTCTTGGTTGCTCTTCTGTGGTGGCGGTAGTTGATGCAGTAGTTGATCCAGAAGTCATTAGTCGTCTGGAATTGGGACGGCTAATTGCTCAACACCTAGGTGTTGGGATCGTGATCTCAATAGAACGAGGGGAGTACGAGATAATTCCTTCCCGCCGTTTCGATGTTCTGCTTAAGGAGTTTTATCCTAAAGGCAGTCCATTAGATGCGGCTGCTGGACTGAAAACCCTTGCGATCAAAGGGGCGGTAGGAATTGCTCTCCTCGGACCATCCGATGATTCAAGGTACTGGGTGGTTTATCTTAATGAGGACAAGGTCCTCTACCTGGTAGACCCAGTCTCCAAAGATGTTATTCTTTGGAACTGGATCCAGGCGGAGGGAGCCTGGGTATCTTTTTGAATTTAATGGGCACCGTAACTGGTTAACGGTGCCCCTTTCTCTTTATAGACATCAGATTATTTTTTAAATATTCAATAGTATCTACTATTGACAAATAAACATTAATAATGTACAGTTTAACAAGTTGTAAGTTTGAGAAGTAATACTCTAATAATGAACAAAACAAAAAATTTCAAATTTATTCGGTTTAGTTTACAGCTAATGCTGGTCGGGCTAATGCTCGTACAGCCATTTTTGGTTTTAAATTCAGCTGAAGCTTATGTAATTAGTCCCGATCTGGGTTATTGTAGCAACGAATGTTCACCGGAAGGTAAGGTCGAGCAGTCGGGTGACTATGAAAGAACTTGTGGCTTTTATGATGACAGCTACTGTTTAACCTGGTCGGATTGGTATCTTATTGATACGCCTGATCCAAATTATTGTACTAATGAGTGTTCGCCGGAGGGTAAAATCGAGCTTTCGGGTGATGGCAAACATGAAAGAATTTGTGGCTTTTATGATGACAGCTACTGTTTAACCTGGTCGGATTGGTACTATCGAGAACCAATTCAATATGATTTAAGCCTTAATTTTGCTGGACAAGGAAGCGGCACAGTGACCATTACACCACCGGACATTAGCACAACGACTAACTTGGTTCGAAGCTACGATCAAAACCAGACGGTTATTTTAACTGCTTCACCGGCGACCGGTTCGGTTTTTGCTGGTTGGTCAGGATCTTGTTCGGGAACAGGCAATTGTGCAGTCACTATGACGACAAATCGTTTTATAACTGCTACTTTTAATATTTTAGAGCCTGAACCGAATAATACGATTTATGTTCAGAGTCGAGTGGATGGGATTCTTCAAGCCGGGGCAACTATTACTCGTGTCTCTGGCACTAGTAATACCGGTGGCACTACTCATTACAGCCGAACGATCGAAGGTACCATTGGTACTACTTTGAGAGCGGCCAGTAATCTGGGAGATGCTGTCTTCAGCCACTGGTCATGTTGCGATCAAACTTCCGGTCGAGATTGCATGCTTACCGTCAGTGGGGGAAATAGCCAAACCATTACGGCTAACTACACCACTCCGGCTCCAACCAACACGCTCAATGTTCAGAGCCGAGTTGATGGCATTTCCAAGAGCGGTTTAGCTGTTAGTGGTGTTCCCAGTTCAACTGGTGGAACTACTAATTACACTCGGACTTCGACTTCAACCATTGCCACTGCTTTAACGGCTCCTTCCAGCTTTGCTGGGGCTGACTTTAGTCATTGGACTGGCTGTAACTCTGTTTCTAGTCGGACTTGTACTGTTAATGTTAGTGGCGGGGGAAGCAAGACCGTCGTGGCTAACTACACCACTCCGGCTCCAACCAACACGCTCAATGTTCAGAGCCGAGTTGATGGCAGTCTTCGAAGCGGCGCTTACATTAGTCGCATCTCTGGCACAAGTAACATGGATGGAACAACTCAGTACACTCGGACTCTTCAGAGTACTATTAGTACAACTTTAAGAGCTCCGAGTTACCACGAAGGTAGCCAGTTCAGTTACTGGAGCGGTTGTGATTCAACTTCTCAGCATGACTGTACGGTAACTGTCAGTGGTGGTTCCAACCGAACGATCACTGCTCATTACGAAGATTATTCACCGGCTCCAACCAACACGCTCAATGTTCAGAGCCGAGTTGATGGCAGTCTTCGAAGCGGCGCTTACATTAGTCGCATCTCTGGCACAAGTAACATGGATGGAACAACTCAGTACACTCGGACTCTTC
>Ga0265294_10002655_pt1 | contig 23365 bp, 22 predicted proteins | sample MunlanPumphouse3_FD_192504 | JGI IMG/M metagenome (GOLD analysis project Ga0265294, IMG submission 192504) | Groundwater microbial communities from a municipal landfill in Southern Ontario, Canada - Pumphouse #3 | ecosystem: Environmental > Aquatic > Deep subsurface > Groundwater | place... | reverse complement strand
TCTATTATAGGATCTAAGCGGCCATCAATAATTCTATCAAGTTGCTGAATTGTTAAGTTGATGCGATGATCAGTAACGCGATTTTGTGGATAATTATATGTTCTAATTTTTTCAGAACGATCCCCACTACCAATTTTAGATTTTCTTTCTTCGCCTTCTTTTTCTAACTTTGCTTGTAACATTTGATCATAAAGACGAGATCGAAGAATTCTTAACGCTGATGCTTTATTTTCGTGTTGGCTTTTTCCGTCTTGACATTGAGCTACAGTATTAGTAGGTATATGAGTAACTCTAACTGCTGATTTAGTGGTATTAACTGATTGTCCGCCAGGTCCACTTGAACAATATGTATCAACTCTAACTTCTTCCATATCTAATTCAAAATCGATATCTTCAGCTTCAGGTAAAACGACTACTGTAGCAGTCGAGGTATGAATACGGCCGCTTGATTCGGTAGCTGGGACTCTTTGAACTCGATGGACACCTGATTCATATTTAAGATATGAGTATACACTGTCTCCAGTAACCATGAATTCTATTTGAGAAAAACCGCCAGCTTCTCTAGGTTCAGCATAAAGTACTTCTATCTTCCAATCCATAGCTTCAGCATACTTAGAATACATTCTAAATAAATCTCCAGCGAAAATATTAGCTTCATCTCCACCGGCAGCCCCTCTAATTTCTACGATTACATTCTTTTCATCATTAGGATCTTTTGGTATCAACAAAAGTTCTAGTTCTTCTTCTAATTTAGAGATTCTCTCGTGAGATTCTTCAAGTTCCATTTCAGCCATTTCTCGGATTTCTTGATCTTTATCTTTGGCCATTTCTTTTAAACCATCTAAAGATTCAATTAAGCTCTTATATTCGCGAAATTTCACTACTGGTTTTTCTAATTTTGAATATTCTTTAGCTAGTTCTGTTACTTTTTTTATGTCAGTTGCTATACTAGGTTCTGCCATAAGTTTTCCAACTTCGACATACCTTTTTTCTATTTGTTCTAATCTATCTGTTAACATTTGATTCCCTTCTTTTAATCACCAGAATATGAATTAAATTTTGAAGTTTCTTTATTAAAAATCAACTTGAAATCTCCTGGTGTTCCGTGACGGTTTTTAGCAACCGAAAACTGTGTTAAATTTCTTTTTCTTTCATCATCATTATCTTCATCTTTAACATACAAAAAGATAATAATATCAGCATCTTGCTCAATTGATCCGGATTCTCTTAAGTCTGACATCTTAGGGCGTTTATCATCGCCTTTTCTTTGTTCTATGCTTCTAGACAACTGACTTAGTGCAACCACAGGAATCTTTAATTCACGAGCCATTTCTTTTAAAACTCTAGAAATTTCAGATACTTCTTGAACTCTGTTTCCTCGATATATTCCAGAACCACTTAGTAACTGTAGATAATCTACAATTACTAAATCTAAGCGATTGTTTTGTTTAAGTTTTCTACACTTACTACGAAGTTCAGTAACCTGAACAGTTCCTGAATCATCAAAATAAATATTGGTGCCTTTAAGATTACTTACTGCTGCTTGAAGTCTTTCCCATTCTGTAGAACTAAGATCAGCTTTTCTTAATTTAGTGTTAGAAATTGATGATTGAGCACTTAAAAGTCTTAACAAAAGTTGTTCAACGCCCATTTCTAAAGAAAAGAAAGCTATATGTGGTTTTCTTTCAAGTGTACCAACATTCAAGGCTAAGTTTAATGCAAAGGCTGTTTTCCCAACACCTGGTCTAGCAGCTAGAATAAGTAAGTCTGAAGGTTGCAATCCTAACGTGAAATTGTTCAAAGCTTTATATCTCGTATCTAAGCCAGTAACATTATCGACTACTTGTTCTCTCTCAGCTAACTTTGTTATGGTATCCTCAGCGATATCAGCTAAGTTTATGAAATCAGATGTTCTTCTGTTTTTTGTAATATCAAAAATTTCTTTTTCAACTTTATCAATAAAAAATGGTGCATCTTCAACATGTTTAGATTGATCGATCAGTTCAGAAAACTTTTCTTGTAATTTTCTAAGAACTGAACGGTCTTTGACTATGTTAATATACTCATTCAAATTAGCAGTCGAAGGAACAACTGAAGCAAGGTTAATGATGTAATCACGGCCACCAACCTTTTCCAAACTATTTATATTTTCTAGATAGGCTATTACAGTAACGATATCAATTGCACTGTTATTATTAAACAGTGTCAACATAGTCTTATAAATTATTTGGCTATTAGGGCTATAAAAGTCCTCAATTAAGAGTTTATCCGCAATAACATTCATTTCATTGTTATTGAAGAAAACAGATCCTAAAACTGACTCTTCTGCCTCAATACTGTAGAGCAATGATTCCATATTAGTTCCTTTCTTATTCTTGTTCTAGAACTTGAATACTAATTTTCGCTATAACGTCTTTGTGAAGTTTAATGTCCACTGTATAACTTCCTAAAGAATTAATGTTGTCGGTTAAATCAATTTTTCGTTTATCTACAACAATATTGTAAGTTTTCTTAAGTTCATCTGCTATTTGTTTTGTGTTGATTGAGCCGAATAACTTTCCTGACTCACCTATTTTAACATATAGTTTTATAGGACTATCTTCTATTTCTTTCTTTAACTCAAGTGCATTTTGATATTCTTTATTAGCTTCTTGTTTTTGTTTTTCAATTTCCTCATTTAAGCTTTTAATATTAGCGGTATTAGCAGTTATTGCATGTTTTGAGGTTAATAGATAGTTTCCATACCCAGTCGCTACTTCAATAACATCACCTTTTTTACCTCTACCTTTAACATCTTTAATTAATATTAGTTTCATAGATTCTTCCTCCTTAAAGTTTTCAGAGATTAACATTTCTATTTCTTGAGCTATTTTATCCGGAGAGGCATCTTTAATTTGAGCGGCAGCATTGTTTAAATGGCCTCCTCCGCCTAATTTTTCCATAATTATTTGCACATTGAAATTATTGATTGATCTTGCAGAAACGGCTACAGTATCATTCGAAATAAAACCAATTGCGAAAGCAGCAATTATATTATCGATTTCGAGTAATTCGTCAGCGGTTTTAGCTAGTTGTGTTCGATCTGTCAAATCATTTTTTTCAAGAACTGTTAAAGCAAAATGGCTATTAAAAATCTTAGCTCTATTTACTAGATTTGATTTTGTTTTAATATCATCAAGAGATTCTCTTAAAATAAGTTTTGCTTTTGATGGCTCCGCTCCAAACAATCTTAATTTTGCGGCTGATTCAAAAGTTCTAGCACCAGTTCGAACAGTAAAATTATTTGTATCTATCATCATTCCAGCTAACATGATTGTAGCTTCAAACGGATCGATTATTACATCTTCTCTGAAAAAATCAATTAATTCGGTAACTAATTCCACAGATGATGATGCATAAGGTTCAACGTAGTTCATCAACATGTCAGATATTTGATTATCTAATCTTCTATGATGATCTATAACTACTATATGCTTAGTCTTTTCTGTTAGAGTAGGCACATTAGACTGAACTGGTGAATGATGATCAACTAAAATAAGTAATGATTCGTGATTGATTTGATCTATTGCATCATCAGGATCAATAATATAATCTAACAGTTTAACGTATTCTTGATTCAACATATTTATTAGTTTAGATGTAGTTTGGTCAACATTATCAAAATCTAAAACAATTTTTGATTTCTTATTTTTTGTTAAAGCCATTTCCAACAAACCGATAGCTGCTCCAAGAGCATCTAAATCGGTAAATTGATGTGGCATTATATATACACTAGAACGTTCAGAGAAGAAATCTTCAAGAGCTCTTGAATTTACTTTCGCTGCGATTTTAGAACGCTTTTCGACTGTGTTTGTCTTACCACCGAAAAACTTAATTGGTTGATTTTTTAAATTAACAACCACTTGATCACCACCACGCGCAATGGCTAGTTTTAAAGCTTCTTCTGCAGCTTCTCCTAGTTCAGACGGTGTAGCTTCATAAGCAGCTATTCCGATAGAAAGAGTAACTCTAATATCGTTTTCACTAGCTATTTTACTGATTGTATTCAAAATATTAAATTGTTCTTTCATTAGATGGTCTAATTTTTTTCTATCAAACATGATAACTGATTTTTCAGGACGCAAATTAATGAAATAAATATCATTACTAGAGCACCAATTATTAAGCGATGACAATAATAAACCTTGAATATTTGCCTTAACTTGAAAATCTAAGTTCGATGTTGCTTCATTAAAGTTATCAAGACTCATTACACCAATTACATCAGAATAATCATAATATTTTTGTTTAATTAACTCTCTTTCAGTAACTTCAAACAAATATATTGTTCCATTTTTAGGATAGTGTACTACATCGTAAGTTTTATCGTAAACTTGTGTCATAAACTTACCAATACGTTTTGAAACATTTTCGTATAAGTCCCTATTAATAACTTTAATTACTCTATCAACTAAGGCATTCGAAAATATTTCCTTAGCATATCCGTTAGCATACACGATATTAAAATCTTCATCATAAAGCATAATTCCTATTGGAAGTGTAGAAAGCGCTATTTCTTCGCTATTAAATCTTTTCTTTTGTTGAGACTGAATCTCACGTATTTTATTCTCTAGTTCAGAAATTCTTTGTGTTTTAATTCTTGTCAAATGATCTGAAACTACAAGCCATAACATTAAAAGTAAAAGTAAAACATTATAGAAAACAAAATATTCTAATCCGAGATTTTGTAAAATCGGAAAAACTCCCTCCGGAAAAAGGAATAAATATCCTGCGACTATTAAAACCACAAAGATTATGAACCATAAGATAATTTTTGTTGTTTTATTCTTTTTCATTCGAAAACCTCGCTTGAATTCATAATAAAATATTATACCATAAACAGTATAAAAAATAAACTTGATAAGATGTAAAAAGGCACAACTTTAGAAAATTCAAACTTGCAAATAAAAAACCTACTTGAGAAGTAGGTTTATTAGAATCAGTTTACTCTTTAACGTATGGTAGTAAAGCCATGAAACGTGCTCTTTTTATCGCTACAGCTAAGTGTTTTTGATAATAAGCGCTAGTTCCAGTTACACGTCTTGGTAAAATTTTGCCTCTATCAGAAACATATTTTCTTAATAGTTCAAAATCTTTAAAATCTATGTATGTAACTTTATTTTCAGTGAAATAGCATCTTTTTCTATTTCTACGACCTCTTGATTTAAATCCTGGTCTAGCCATAATTCATTCCTCCTTCTTAAAATGGTAAGTCATCTTCAATGTTATTGAAGTTTCCTGTATCAACGTCATCATCTTGAGTTTTGTCATTATAATCATTTTCAGTTCCTTGAGACTTTGTGTCTAAAAATACTACAGAATCACAAACTATTTCAGTTACGTATCTTCTTGCATTAATTTTTTCATCCATGTAGTCTCTTGTCTGTAAACGACCTTCAATGGCAACCATTGAACCTTTATTAACATATTTAGCTACATTTTCAGCTTGTTTACGCCAAGCTGTACAGTTGAAAAAGTCTGCGTTTTTATCATTAGTATTTGATTGAAACGGACGATTAACAGCTAAAGAAAACGTGCATACAGGGATATTGTTTGGCGTGTATCTAAGTTCAGGATCTCTTGTAAGACGCCCGATTAATACAACTTTGTTAAACATAATATTCCCTCCTAAGCTTCGTCTCTAGCTATGACAATATGACGAATGACATCTTCACGAATTTTCATAACACGATCTAGTTCTTGAATAGCTTCTTTTGGAGCAACTACATCTAAAACAACGTAGTACCCTTTTGAAAAGTCAGCTATTTCATAAGCTAAATCTTTGATGCCCCATTCATTCACTTTAACTTCTTCAGAACCTAAATTTGTTAAAATTTTATTGAGTTCTTCAATTAAATTTTTTCTAGTTTGTTCTTCCAAGTTTGGACGAATGATGTACATGATTTCGTATCTTTTCATATCTTATACCTCCTTTTGGTCTTTTGGCTGCTATAGCAGCAAGTGAGATAAATCACAACGATGTATTATAACACAGTTACTAATCTTTGTCTAGAAAAAAAGGTTATGATTTTTTATATATAAACTTAATTAACTAACAGAGATTTTTGTGTATATTATTTTAAAAAAAACACCTTTCCAGGTGTTTTGTATGCATAAAATTTTTTATTCAGCTGCTTCGTTAGTTCCTTGGAATATAGCAACTACTTCATCGTAATAGCTAGCTGTTGTGTCTACTATCAAAATACAATTACCATTTTTATATTCACTTTCGTCTAAACCAGCAATCAATCCAGCTAAATGAGGACTTGCGGCAATAACTTCTTGCATTTTTTCTTCATTTTTGAACTCTAAGATAATTCCTACTATATCATCACCATTACTAAAAGCATAAGTGTTAAATCCTAGAACTGAAGCTAACACATTTTCTGTGGTAGTCGTCGCAGGTTCACCAGTCATTGTAGTGGTAATATCATTATAAGTTGTTGTTGTCATGGTTGTTGATTCAATAGTAATATTTAATTCTGAAACAATAATATCAATATCAGAAAACAATTGAACTCCATCTTTGTAATTATGTTCGTAAATGTTGTATCCAGCATCTTCAAAGTTTTTCGCTATTTTATTCATTGAACTACAAGCAGTTAAAGCCCCAATCAACAATACAAATGTAAATAATACTAGTAACTTTTTAAATCTTTTCATTCTACACCATCCTAAATATATTTTTATATATATTATCTCTTGAAAATTATATCTTATTCAAAGGTTTATGTCAATATTATCTTTGATTATGCTTTTTTGCGAAACGGAAGAATCATTGATACTTTTTCTTTGTATTCTAAATACCCAGGTCTATTTGATAATTTCTTCTCCATCATTGGAATCGAGATAAACATGAATAGTAAAATCATAAGTATTGGATAAATTAAATTAAAATTAATCACTTTTAGGTTAGAAAAATACATAATATAAATACCAACCCAAAAAGTTAGTTCTCCCAAATAGTTTGGATGTCTTGAGTATTTCCAAAGACCTTGATCTATACAAGATTTATTTTTAGTATGATTCATTCTAAACTCATACATTTGCTTATCTGCTACAAATTGAATAATTGGAGCTACAATTGAAAGGGCAAACCCGACTATAAAAATAAGATTAACACCTTCAAACAACATGATATCATGAGCGTTTATTAACTGTATGTATACTACAAGTGTAGGTATCATGTGTATTCCAAAAAAATTTGTTATCAAATAAATTTTTGGCGCTTGATTTTTTAAGTGAGTATATCGCCAATCTTGGTGCTTAAATCCTTGCCAATTTTTCCACCAATTATATGTTAGTCTAATACCCCAAAATAATATCGCTATCATTAATAGAATGACATTTAAAGAAAAGTTTTTGTATATTAGCATCCATTCAAAAGCTAACAATATTGGTACTACGCTCCAGTAAGGGTCATACATAGAGGCGTTTTTAGTTATCACACTTGATATAAAGACGATGATAGTCATTATTGTTGTTGATAACAACCCAGTCATAATTGGATCATAATTATTGTTAACTCCATAAGATATTACCAAAGAGCCAACTAAAAAAGCAAATAAATAAACAATCACAAAAACCCATAAAGTATTTTTTCTTGATAAAGACGTCAAATCCATTTGAAATAAACCTCCCCAAAAGTATGCAGTATTAAGATTGTATCACAATCGCTTTTCTAAATATAGATTAATTCCAAAAAAATTATAATTTTTCTATAATCTTAGAGAAAGTAAATTCAGTTATTTTATATTGAATAATTTCTCTTGAACCTGAAAAAACTTTTTTGTTAATCTCAACGTTATTTCCCACCATAATACCTATATAGGTTTCACCTACTTCATGGTTGTCAAAACCCAGAGGTCCAGCTATTCCTGATACTGCGATTAAAACTTCAGCAGAAGTTTTATTTTTTAAGCCTAGTAACATCTCACAAACTACTTGTTCAGAGTAAACTGAATGGTTTTTAATAGTTTGTTCGCTAACTCCTAAAACATTCATTTTAGCATTATTAGAATAAACAACATAGCTCATATCTAAAACTTTTGAAGCACCACTTACTTTTGTCAAAGAACTGACCAACAACCCTCCAGTGACAGATTCAGCAAAACTAATTTTATATCCTTTTTCACTTAATTTATTAATCAAAGTCTTGGATTGTTTTTTAATAATATCGCTATATTTTTCTTCCATAATTTTTACCTTCTATAAATTAAATCTAAAGTGGAAAATGTCTCCATCTTGAGCTTTATAGTCTTTTCCCTCTAAACGAAACTTCCCCATTTCTTTTGCTTTTGATTCAGAACCAGTTTTAATTAAATCATTATAGCTGATAGTCTCAGCTCTAATAAAACCTTTCTCGAAATCACTATGAATAATTCCTGCACACTCTGGAGCTTTCATACCATCTTTAAAAGTCCAGGCTCGAACTTCTTTATCTCCTGCAGTAAAGAAAGTTTTTAAACCTAACACTTCATAACTTGCGCTTACTAACTCATCTAGTCCTGATTGGTTAATACCTAATTCTCCCATGAACATTTCTTTTTCTTCTTTATCAAGTTCTTGAAGTTCTTGTTCGATTTTCGCGCTTATAACAACCACTCGAGCTTTATCTTTTTTCGCTTGAATCTCAACTTGCTTTACATATTCATTACTAGAATAATCATTAATTTCTTCTTCTGAAATGTTACAAACATAAAGAATTGGTTTAGCTGTTAGAAAAGAAAAATTCTTTATTAATTTAAGTTCATCTTCTGATAGTTCAAGAGCCCTTATTGGCACTTCATCTTTTAAAGAGTTCAAAATTCTATCCAACAAATTATACTCTTCAACTGCTTCATTATCCAATTTTAACTCTGCTCTTTTTCTAATTTTTGGCATTCTTTTTTCGATTACTTCAATATCCGCGAAAATTAATTCTATCATAATTGTTTCAATATCCCTTAGAGGATCAACACTTCCATCTACATGAACTACATTGTCATCGTTAAAACATCTGATGACTTGTACTATAGCATCAGTAGTTCTAATATGAGACAAGAATTGATTCCCAAGGCCTTCACCTTTAGAAGCTCCCTTAACAAGTCCTGCAATATCACGGAATTCAAATGTTGTGTAAATAGTTTTCTTAGGATTATACATTTTTGTTAAAACGTCTACTCTTTCGTCAGGCACCTCAACAACACCGATATTCGGTTCTATGGTAGCGAAGGGATAGTTGGCAGCTAATACTTTAGCTTTTGTTATTGCATTAAAAAGGGTCGATTTACCAACATTCGGTAAACCGACTATTCCAGCTGTTAAACCCATTATTTCTCCTTTAACTCAGTTAAATTAAATAGTTTTACAGTATTCTTAAAAGTATAATCTTCAATTACTTCTATTGTTGTTCTTTTAAGATCAGCTATTTCTTTAACTATATATTTTAAATTTTTTGATTCATTAGTTCTACCACGATGAGGTGCTGGCGCTAAGTATGGTGCGTCAGTTTCAACTAATAGATATTTTAAATCTATTTTTGTGGCTACTTCTTTTGGAGTTTTTGCATTTTTAAAGGTTACTGGACCTGCTAAAGAAATATATAAATTTAAGTCTATAAAACTTTTTACATATTCCCAAGGTCCTGAATAGCAATGCATAACTCCTGTTGTATCTTGATTTTTATATTGCTTTAATATTTCGTACGTATCATTTATAGCGTCTCTCATATGAATTACTACTGGTAGTTTATGTTTATTAGCTAACTCTATTTGTTTAATAAACAATTGCTTTTGTTTGGCTTCATGAGTTTTATCCCAATAATAATCTAGCCCGATTTCTCCAATCGCTTTAACTTTTGGATGATTTAGATTTTCTTCTAACCATAAGATATCATCTTCTTTATAGTGTTTAGCTTCGCTAGGGTGAATTCCTATAGCTGCGTAAACCTCATCATACATATTTGCTATATCAATAGCCATTTCAGAAGATTCTCTATCATAGCCAACACAAATAAAAGCTTTAACGTTGTTAGCTTTAGCTTTTTCAATGATTTCTTCTATTCTCGGAAATAACTCCTCGTCATTTAAATGTACATGAGAATCAATAATCATATCTTTCTCCCTATTAATTATAATTTTTTCTTAAACTCAAATAAAATTCAGTTAACTTTTCAGCTGTGAATCCGAAATATTCTTGAACTTCTTCACCTTTACCACTTCTTCCAAAGTCATCTATACCATACACTGTATCTGCAAATTGGTACCAACCAATGCTAGACCCCATTTCTACAGCTAGTACTGGTACATCATAAGGTAAAACTTGATTTTGATATTCTGATGATTGCTTTAAGAAAAGCTCTCTTGAAGGCATGGAAACTACTCTTATATTGATGTTTTGATCTTTTAATTTTTTTGCAGTATTCACTGCTAATTCTACCTCAGATCCCGTAGCTAAAAGAATAGCTTCAAAATCTTTAGATTCATAAACAGGATAAGCTCCTTTTAAAAATTGATCATAATCTAATTTGTAATTAACAGAAATATTTTGTCTTGTTAGTGCAATAATATTTGGCGTATTTTTAGCTTGCAAAGCATATCTAAATGCATGTCTAACTTCATTAGAATTAGCTGGTCTAAAAACATTAATATTTGGCATTGCTCTGAACATAGTAAGCTGTTCAACTGGTTCATGAGTAGGTCCATCTTCTCCCACTGCTACTGAGTCATGAGTAAATATAAAAGTTGAAGGTATATCCATTAAAGCGGCTATTCTAATTGCTGGTTTCATATAATCAGAAAAAATAAAGAAACCACCACTAAATGCTTTTAAATTATGAAGAACCATTCCATTGATTATACCAGCCATTGCGTGTTCGCGAACACCGAAATTCACGTTTCTGCCTGTTCTATTTAAAACATCAAAATCACCATTAATTCCTTTTACTTTTGTTGAAGATGTTAAATCTGCACTACCACCAATCATTGCTTTTGAATGTGGTGAAAGTGCATTTATTAATTTACCTATTGTTACTCTTGTTGCTTCATCAGCTTCAAGGACTTGAGGAATGATTTTTTCAAAATCAATAGTTACTTCATTATTTATAATATTAACTAATTCTATATAATCATTTGGAAATTTTTTATTATATTGTTCTAAAATATCTAGCCACTCTTGATATGCTTTAACTCCTCTTTTACCAAAGGTGTCAAAAAAATCATCGTAAGCTGTAGATGGTACTTCGAACTCTTTATAATTATAGTTAAATTCTTTTCTCATTCTATTGGTTTCTTCTAAGCCTATAGGAGAACCATGTGTTTTAGAAGTTGCTTGATTAACTGAACCAAAACCGATAATACTCTTCACTTCAATAAAAGATGGTTTATCGCTTTTTCTAGCAATTTCAATTGCTTTACCAAGGCCGACCAAATCATTAGGTTCAGCAACTATTTGATATTCCCAATTCATTGCTTCTACTTTATTTTTAATGTTATCACTAACCGCTAGTTCAACAGGCCCATCTAATTGAATATCATTAGAATCAAACAAGACTATTAGTTTGTTTAATCTGTATCTTCCTGCAATTGACATTGCTTCCATCGAGATACCTTCTTGAAGATCGCCATCACCACATAAAACATATGTATAATGATCTACAACCTTCATATTATCTTTATTAAAACAGGCCGCTAAATATGATTCTGCTAAAGCATTACCAACAGCCATCGCTATGCCTTGTCCTAATGGCCCGGTTGTAGAATCTACTCCCGGAGTATGACCATACTCAGGATGACCAGGAGTTTTGCTTCCTAGTTGTCTAAAATCTTTTAATTCTTCTATACTTAAATCATATCCAGCTAAATGTAAAGTTGAATACAATAGTGCAGAACCGTGACCAGCTGCTAAAAAAAAGCGATCACGATTAAACCAGTCTGGTTTTTTTGGATTTGAATTTAAAAATTTGGTATATAATTCATAAACTGTTGAAGCAGCTCCTAAAACAATCCCAGGGTGTCCTGAGTTTGCTTTGTTAATCATATCTAAACCTAAAAATCTGATAGCGTTAATTGTTTCATTCATTTTAATCACCTACTATTTTCTTTATTAAAGTTTCACAAGTATTATATCATAGTTTGATTATTTGAAAAAGATAAATAACCTAGATAAAAATCTTAATTTCTTAACATTTTTTAATTTTTATGAAATTAATACTCTTTATTCATTGAACATTAAAAATGAATTATGTATAATAGAACTACCACAATAAACAAGGAGATATTATTTTGATAAAAATTTTAAACCAATATCCTTTTGGTCAAGATGTAACAGACATTTCCCCTTTTGGAAACGGTAATATTAATAAAACTTATTTGATTAGTACCAATAGTAATAAAAAGTATATCCTTCAAGAAATAAATTCTAAAGTTTTTAAAAAACCTAAAGAAGTTATGAGGAATATAGAGTTGGTAACTGAACACATTAGAAATATACATAGAAAGAATAGCATTGAGTCAGATCAAGCTGTTTTAGAAATACTCTACACGAATGACAATCAATCTTACGTGAAATTGGATGATAGATATTGGAGAGCATATAATTTCGTAGAAAACGCCATAACTTATGAAACAACAGATGATCCTGAAATTTTTAAACAAGTAGGAATCGCAGTCGGAGCTTTTCAAAAATTTCTGAACGATTTTGATTCAGACCGTTTAGCTATTACTATTCCAGATTTTCACAATACTCCTAAAAGATTTTCATCCTTAAGCAAAGTAGTGGATGAAGATAATTATGATAGAGTAATGAAGGTTTTTAAAGAGATTCAGTTTATCAACTCTAGAAAGAATAAATTATCAATTATTGTACAAGCTCTTGAGAAGAAAGAAATACCTTTAAGGGTAACTCATAATGACACTAAATTGAATAATGTTATGATAGATAAAACAACAAATAAAGCTGTTTGCATTATTGATTTAGATACTGTCATGCCTGGTTCAGTCTTATATGATTTTGGTGACGCTATTCGAGTTGGAGCTAATAATGCTAAAGAAGATGAAAGTGACTTAAGTAAAGTAAGGCTTAATATGTCTTTGTTTGAGAGCTTTGTTGATGGATTTTTAGAAGAAACCCATAATATCCTTAATCAAAAAGAGATTGATTTACTTGTTGATAGTGTTTGGTTGATAACAATGGAAATATCGATTCGCTTTCTAACTGATTATCTTGATAACGACCAGTATTTTAGAACTGACTATCCAGAACATAATCTAGTTAGAACAAAAGCACAGTTAAAACTGGTAAATGAAATAGAAAGATATTATGAACAAATGAAGAATTATATTAAAAATAAAGTAAGCAAAATGTAAAAAAGCATCCAAAGGGATGCTTTTATTTTTATTAAAATTTAATTATTCAAGAATTGTAACTACTGAACCAGCACCTACAGTATGTCCACCTTCACGGATAGAGAACTTAGTTCCTTGTTCTAACGCGATTGGATGGATTAATTCAACTTCCATTTCAATGTTATCTCCAGGCATAACCATTTCAACACCCTTAGGTAATTGAATAACACCTGTAATATCAGTTGTACGGAAATAGAATTGAGGGCGATAGTTAGAGAAGAATGGAGTATGACGTCCACCTTCATCATGGCTCAATACGTATACTTGTGCAGTAAATTTAGTATGTGGTGTAACTGATTTTGGTTTTGCGATTACTTGTCCACGTTGTACCATATCTCTTGAAATACCACGTAATAATAAACCTACGTTATCTCCTGCTTGAGCGTAGTCTAATAATTTACGGAACATTTCAACACCAGTAACAACTGCTTCTTTAGTTTCTCTGATACCAATGATTTCAATCTTTTCATTAACTTTGATTTGTCCACGGTCTACTCTACCTGTAACAACAGTTCCACGTCCTGTAATTGTGAAAACGTCTTCTACTGGCATCATAAATGGTTTGTCAACTGGTCTTTCTGGTAGAGGAATATATTCATCTACAGCAGCCATTAAATCTAAGATTTTTTGTTCTTGTTCAGCGTCTCCTTCAAGAGCTTTTAATGCAGAACCAACGATAATTGGAGTTTCATCTCCTGGGAATTGGTATTCGTCTAATAATTCACGAATTTCCATTTCTACTAATTCGATTAATTCTGGATCATCAACCATGTCAGCTTTGTTTAAGAAAACAACGATTCTAGGAACTCCCACTTGGCGAGATAATAGAATATGTTCTCTAGTTTGTGGCATTGCGCCATCAGCTGCAGAAACAACTAGGATAGCTCCGTCCATTTGTGCAGCACCAGTAATCATATTTTTTACATAGTCGGCATGCCCTGGGCAGTCAACGTGTGCGTAGTGACGGTTTTCTGTTGAGTATTCAATGTGTGAAGTATTAATAGTAATACCTCTTGCCTTTTCTTCTGGTGCAGAGTCGATTGATGCATAATCTCTAACTTCTGAAAGGCCTGCTCTTGCTAATACTGTTGTAATAGCAGCAGTTAAAGTAGTTTTACCATGGTCAACGTGACCGATAGTACCAATATTAACATGTGGTTTAGTACGTTCAAATTTAGCTTTAGCCATTTTTATTTCTCCTTTTTTTATAATTTTCGCTTATTAGCATATGTTTATCGATATTATTTTATAACAATATCTATTTTTTTGCAATAATTAAAATCTTGTAGTACTAATTATTGCGCTTAGTTATAATTTCTTCAGCAATTGATTTTGGACATTTCTCATAATGTGAGAATTGCATTGTGAAGTTCGCTCTACCTTGTGAGTTTGATCTAAGTGATGTAGCATATCCAAACATTTCAGATAGCGGAACTTTTGAACTAACTTTTTGAGCATTTCCTTGTTTTTCTTGTCCTTCGATTCTACCTCTTCTTGAAGTAAGATCACCGATAACATTACCTATGTAATCATCTGGAGTAACAACGTCAACACTCATGATTGGTTCTAATAAAGTTGGACCGCATTTTTCTTTAGCTTGTTTTAAAGCCATTGAAGCAGCAATCTTAAACGCCATTTCACTAGAGTCAACTTCATGGTATGAACCATCGTAAAGAGTCGCCTTAACATCTAATAATGGATAACCAGCAATAACTCCACCAGGTAATGATTCTTGGATTCCCTTATCAACAACACTGATGTATTCTCTAGGAACTGTTCCGCCGACGATTTTATCAACGAATTCATATCCTTTTCCTGGATTTGGTTCAAATTTAACCCAAACATGTCCATATTGTCCTCTACCACCAGACTGACGAACAAATTTACCTTCGCAGTTTGCTTCTTGAGTAATGGTTTCACGATATGATACTTGTGGATTTCCAACTGTAGCTTCAACTTTAAATTCTCGTTTCATTCTATCAACGATGATTTCAAGATGAAGTTCTCCCATTCCAGAAATGATTGTTTGTCCTGTTTCTTTATCAGTATATGTTCTAAATGTTGGGTCTTCTTCACTTAATTTTTGTAAAGCTACTCCCATTTTTTCTTGGTCTTTTTTAGTCTTAGGTTCGATAGCTACTGAGATAACTGGTTCAGGGAACTTCATTGATTCCAAAACCACATCTTTCTTTTCTGAAGCTAAAGTGTCTCCAGTAATAGTATCTTTTAATCCTACTGCAGCTGCGATATCACCTGAATAGACTTCATCTATCTCAGTACGACTATTTGCATGCATTTGTAAGATTCTTCCTAATCTTTCTTTTTTACCTTTTGAGGTATTCATGATGTATGAACCTTTTTTTACTACACCAGAATAAACTCTAAAGAAAGTTACTCTACCTACAAATGGGTCTGTCATAACTTTGAATGCCAAGGCAACAAAATCACTATCGTCATCATGCATGATTGTTACTTCTTCATCTCTTGAATTGAATCCACGAATTTGTGCAACTTCAATTGGAGATGGTAAGTAATCTATTACTGCATTTAAAACGAACTTAATACCCTTATTTTTAAACGCTGAACCACACATTACTGGGAAAAACTTAACAGATAGTGTAGCTTTTCTAATTGCGGCTTTTAACATTTCTGGAGTAACTTCTTCACCTTCAAGAAAAACTAACATTAGTTCTTCATCAAAGTCACAAAGCACTTCAACAAGAGTATTTCTTCTCTCTATAGCTTCTGCTTCTAAATGACTAGGAATTGCTATTTCTTCGTAGTTTTCTTCAGCGTTACCATCAAAATGGTAAGCCTTCATCTCTACTAAATCTATAATTCCTGTAAAATCATCTTCAGCTCCTATTGGCCATTGTATCGCTTCTGCCTTTTCCCCAAGTCTATGATGAATTGAGTCAATTGCAGCTGCGAAATCAGCACCAATTTTATCCATTTTATTAGCGAAAACTAGTCTTGGAACTTTGTACTCGTTAGCTTGTCTCCAAACTGTTTCAGTTTGAGGTTCCACACCAGCTTGTGCATCCAATACCGTTACAGCACCATCTAGTACACGTAAGGATCTTGATACTTCAACAGTGAAGTCAACATGTCCTGGGGTATCAATGATATTTACTCTGTGATTTTTCCAGAAAGCTGTAGTCGCTGCGGCGGTAATGGTGATACCACGTTCCTGTTCTTGTTCCATCCAGTCCATTTGACTTGCGCCATCATGGGTTTCTCCCATTTTATGAATTCTACCTGTATGATACAATACTCTTTCAGTAGTTGTGGTTTTACCAGCATCGATATGTGCCATGATACCGATATTACGTGTTTTATCTAAACTATATTCACGTGCCATAACTTAAATCCCTTCCTTTAATTAAAATCTATAATGTGCGAAAGCTTTGTTAGCTTCTGCCATTCTATGCATATCTTCTTTCTTCTTAACTGATGCTCCTGTGTTATTACTTGCATCAATTATTTCTTTTGCTAGTCTTTCTTCCATAGTTTTTTCGTTACGAGAACGAGAATACTGAACTAACCATCTCAATCCTAAAGTTGTTCTTCTATCCGCTTTAACTTCTCCTGGTACTTGATAGTTTTGTCCACCAATACGGCGGCTTCTAACTTCTAAAACAGGCATAATGTTATTTAATGCTTCATTAAATACTTCTACAGGTTCTTTACCAGTAACTTCTTGAATTCTTGCAAACGCGTTATATAAAATATTTTGGGCAAGATTCTTTTTACCATCAATCATGATGTTATTAATCAATTTTGTAATCAATTTTGATTTGTAAATTGGATCTGGCAAGACGTCTCTCTTTACGATTTTACCCTTACGAGGCATAAGTAATTCCTCCTTTCAAAATTCTTAAACTTAATATTTTGTTTTTATTCTTATTTTTTAGGTCTCTTAGCTCCGTACTTAGAACGACTTTGCATTCTTTTGTCTACAGCTGTTGTATCTAGTGTTCCTCTAACGATATGATAACGAACACCAGGCAAGTCTTTAACACGTCCACCACGAATCAACACAACGCTATGTTCCTGTAAAGAGTGTCCGATTCCAGGGATATATGCGTTAACTTCACCACCATTTGATAAACGAACACGAGCATATTTTCTTAACGCTGAGTTAGGTTTTTTTGGAGTCATAGTCGCAACTCTGACACAAACACCACGTTTTTGTGGAGAACTAACATCAGTGTATTTTTTCTGCAAGCTGTTGAAGCCGATGTTCAATTGAGGTGACTTAGATTTTTTGATTTTATCTTGACGTCCCTTCTTGATTAACTGGTTAATAGTTGGCATGTACATTCCTCCTTTCATACCCACACACCCGGGCGGTGCGCTTGTCTCATTTTTATAAGGTTGCAGGGCAACCTATCGATAAATTATATTATAAAGCGAATGTATTATACACCACTAAACTAGGTGTGTCAAGTTTTTATTACCTAGATAGTTTTTAACCTCTAATATTATATAATATTTTATAAAAAAATCAAGCAAAAACTTTTGATTTTTACTTGATATTTACATATATTAAGATAGATAACGGTTACAAGTAAATTGCTTTCAAAAAAGATAGAATATTTTTCTTAATTACACTATTTCCTTCTACCCTTAATACGAAAATTCTTACTGAGATATACAAAAACAACCACTAGAATAATTGCTACTGATGTTAACGAACTGACTACATCACTAGCTGAAAATTCTTGGGATTCATAAAAAAATAAATAAATGTTCTTAACAATAGCGTAAAAATCTTTCAAAAATAGCAAGATAGCTACTACAAACAATATTTTTGATTCAGTAATTGAGTTCTTAACATTTCTTGTATCAATAATATTTTGTAAGAACTCATCATTTTGTTTATAGTTTTTAAGAACATTATCTATATCAAACCGCTCTTGTATTTTATCAGCTATTGTTTGCGCACCTTTATATCGATAGATATTAACTTGCCAAATTGACAGAGTATTCGCAAACTCATTGCTAAGTATTTCGTAATTCTTAACGCTGATTCCTTTATTTTTTTCCAAAGCCTCAGTAACTTGATTATTTGACCTATAAATAGCGCTTAGTTTCATTACCAGTATTTCTACAATAAATATCAACAAGCCTTCGTATTGAATCTTGTCTTCACCTTCATCATGAAGAACCTGATATATAACTGATTCTGAAACAAAAATATCACTGAAATCATAAACAGCTACATTATCAACAGCTAAATCATGATATTTTTTTGAAATAATTTTTGTATTATATAGATTTGAATCATTTGTTTCAGTTGCCATATAGTATAAAATATCTTCATAATTAGCTTTCTTATTTTGAATCAAACATGTTTTGGCTTCACCGTTTTTAATTATTTTAAAATTGCGAAGTAAAAAATCATCCAAATATGTAAACCTATCATCTAAATCTACCAATATCTCTTCTCTAGTAATTTGATCTAAAACGTTTGTGGGATTTCCTTCGAAATTGCAGATAACTCCAGTTAACACTGAAAGCTTTGTTCTTTCACAAGCAGTCAAGAAAAACTTAATACGTACAGTGTCAATTGCTTCTCTTCCCTTTGGTGCGTCACCAAGAATAGGAGATTCATATTCCCCTAAATAATATCTATCAAAAGAATTATACACCCTGTCTACTAATTCAGACATTGCGATTTCACGTAAGCTAGATATGTATTCTTGAGCGTATTTATCTTTTTCTTTTAAATTAGTACTTGTCGTTTCTATATGATAATAACTCTTATCTACATGACAAGGAATCAATATAAAGATATCACTCTTCATTTTCATTGTACTCCTTTAAAAATGATTGGTAATCTCCTATATAAAGTTTAGCACTTCCTTCTTCCTCATCATAAATCTCTTTTACAATTTCGCATCCATAGCTTCTCAAAATATGTTCTCCAGCACCGGAAACAGCATATCCAGAAATATCAGAGATAAAAAAGCCTTCATCATTATATTTTTTTATTCTGTCTTTAAAAGATTTGGTTATTTTCTTGTATAAACCTAACCCCTTATACTCTGGATCAATAACCATTGAAATAATAAAAATGTGATGATTTCTTCCTTTTTCAAAGGTTTCCATATCCTTAGGTATTATATTATTATCATATAAATTATCACTTTGTAACATTCCTTTAAAAAACACATCAGTCACCGGGAAAAAGCAAAGATATCCTATAACTTTATCTTTAGTCTGTAATAATAAAAATGACTCAGGAACTTTTTTAAACCTTAGTGAATCACTGTCAATATTTCCTGCCATAGCTTCAGAGTAAACGAGTTTATCAAGATGATATACTTGTTTTAATTTTTCTAAATCAAACTTCCAAGTTTGCACCACTTTGTATTCTTCCATATAACCCTCACAAGCAAATTTTTATATAATTTTATCATAAATATAGAAAAATTGAAATAGGATGTGTTTTTTATTAAAAAAAAACTTAAATTGTTTAAATCTAACGTAAATATATATTTATAACATCTTATTGCTATTTTAGAAACAAAAACATATAATATTATCTAGTTATCATATAATTGATAATTTAAGGAAGGGAAGTATCATGAAATGCATTATTTAGTGGCTGAAGTTTTTGGCAACAAACATCTCATTGGACTTTTGATTGTCATTATCTTATTTACATCTATCTATCACATAGCATTTAAAAACAAGTCAATAAAGACTAGAAAAATGCTAATTATTTTCTTAATTATTTTTTATATTTTAGAAATAATAAAACTAACTTATATTACTATCGGTGAAGGCAGTTTTCCTATTTATCAATTACCTTTACACTTGTGTTCCTTACCTCTTTATTTGTATCCACTATTAGTCTTTTTTAAAAATAGTAGATTTATAGAATCTTTCATTAAACCTACAGCTTATAGTTTGATTATGATTGCTGGAATTATGGCACTTGCCTTACCGACTAACATTTTAGGTGGTGCTGACAAATGGTTACCTTTAGGAGACAATATTTTACCAATCATTTCTTTTGCTTTTCATGGATTAATGGTCTTTTCAAGTTTAATGCTTATTAAATCAAAATACTATGTTTATAATAAAACAGACTATGCTAGAACCATGATTATCGGTATTATATACGCAACAATAGCCATGATTTTCAACTTAATTCTAGATAAAGATTTTATGCTTTTAAACAAAGCTACTGGTTCTCCTCTAGGATTCATTATGGATATTTCAAAAGTATTATATATACTATCTATGGTAGGAAGTTTTGCAATATTAACTGGTTTTGTGTTCATAATAACCAAGAGTTTAGTTATTAAAAATTCCGAGTATAAAACAAAAGAAAATTATATTTAAGCGAACTTAAACATTTTAAAACGGATACTTATATCCGTTTTTTTTATAAAAAAACTGATTAATTTTTAATCAGTTTTAGTGGTATTATTTAATTATTCACCTTTAAATGCTTTTACAAGATCATCTGTACTTCCGACACCTAAAGGCCATAGTAACATATTTTCATATGTAAAATCTGTAAATTTATCTAAATCTTCGATGTCGTTTAATAAAGCTTCAGAATTTGTATATTCTATTAATAAAGCTACTTCAAGAGCGCTAGAGTTATAAACTACAAATATATTCTTGATTTCTTCATTTTCCTCACCATCTAATACGGTTGCTAATTGGTCAAAACCTTCTACATCTTTTGAGTCTACGACAGTATAGCCTGCTTCTTCCAAATTATTTTTAACATCCTTGAAACTGCTACAAGCTCCTAATGTTAATACTAATCCTAAAAATACCAATAAACCTAAAATTTTCTTCATGTGAATCTCCTAACTTTCTTATTTATGTATAATTCTGAATAAATGTTTTCCTTAATATTATACTATTTTAATAATAATAACGCAACTTAATCATTTTCTAAATCCCATAAAATATCCGAACTAGTCTTTTCGGTTTCTACATAAAATCTCATAGAAGGACCCATGTCTTCTATTAAAGTGTTATCTGGGTATTTGAGTAATTTAAATGACACAAAGAAGTCACCTATACATCCTCCAATATGGGTTCCGATTAGTAAAAACAGCAATAGTAAGTCGACCCCATTAAGGAAAAAGATAGGTACAATAAATAAAATTGTAAATACTATAAATGGAGCTAATCCTATAGTTAGATATGGCTTTTTATAAAAATATACACCTGGCACTGATGCTGAAGCAGCCATACCATGAAAGCCAAACTTCACTTTTTCTTTAGTATAAAATTTATATACAATTGCATGGACTATTTCATGTGCGAAAATATATAAAAGGCTCAATAAAATAAATATCAACATTTTTAAAGAAGCGTTCCCTAGTTCTTGTAAAGATAAAGATTTATCCGTGAATTTTATGATCAATAAATAAATAGACATTACTAATGCGAATAGAACAAAACTATATATATTTAGTTTAATAAGTAACTTTTTATCTTTGATAATATCCAACTCATAATCAAGAACATACTTGTTTGGCAACTTTGCACAACTTTTATTTTCCATATATTATTATAAATGTACCCTTCCTTTTTTCGCTTTTGATTCATACATCATCCTATCGACATCTTCAATTAAGCCTTTTACTGAACTATATATAGAATTATCATATATAGCGGATCCATGGCTAAAACTAATTTCTGTAGGAAAACTCTTTACCTTACTTATCTTTTCTAAAGAGGAATTAAGATTATCTAAAGCTGCTTGTATTTCATCTTTATTTTCCACATACTTTAAAACCACAAACTCATCTCCACCTATTCGAGCTATATAATCATTTCGACCAAAACTATTCATAAGATTTTCTGCGAAATGACTTAGCGCATCATCTCCAACCAAATGTCCATAGTTATCATTTATGTTCTTAAGACCGTCTAAATCAATTACAGTTACACTTAGATATTTACCTTTTTTATTTACTACATTTACATTTTCAATATATGTTTCAAAAGCACCTTTATTCATTAAACCAGTTAGATAATCAATAGTTATCATTCTCGACTGTACAAAAATATAAAGAATTACTAATGATAAAGATAACATAGGCCATATCAACAACAACCCGTAATTAAAAGCTTGAATTAAACCGCCTATCATTGGTGGCACTGGAAAGAATATTAACGGAAAAAATTTATTATCATTAATTCGATTGCGTTTTGATATCACTATAAAAATCGGCACAATAATATAAAAATACTGTAATACTATCGAAAGCAAGTACAAACCATCTCGAGTATAAACATTGCTAGAATCAATCGAAAAGTATATTGGTAAGAATACACTCAAAATTGATAATACAATATTAAGAACAAATGGAATCAAAACTATTAAATACCATCGATCATAAACCATCGGTTTTCGGTATAGCATTCTTCGTAAATAACTCATCCAAACTAGTCCAATTATTGAAGGGACAGCAAATATTAAAATTGATGCTATATTAAGTATAATCGCATTAAAAACTCCAGGTATTCCATTAAGATGTTCGTGAGTTATATCTAACAAGAGCATAAAAAGGGTTAATATTGTTATTTGTCTGAATCTTTTTTCAGCCATATAATTTTCTTGTGGTTGATATTTACCGCTAACAAGAATAGTAATCAAAATAGCAATTGCATATATGTATAAATAGAGTACTCTTTCCATAATAACTCCTTATTTATAAGACCTATACTTCTTGAATATTATACCATTTATTGATTTTAATTTGAATAATAATTCATGAATATTTTGTGTTAAAGAGATGATTTAATTTTAAAAAGCTAAAAAAAACCTACAAAAATTTTTCATTTTGTAGGTTTTTTATTTAGAAAGATCAGCCTGGCAATGACCTAGTCTCGCACGTAAGTACTACATTCGGCGCTGAAGTGCTTAACTTCTGTGTTCGGTAAGGGAACAGGTGTGT
>Ga0265294_10002654_pt1 | contig 23369 bp, 4 predicted proteins | sample MunlanPumphouse3_FD_192504 | JGI IMG/M metagenome (GOLD analysis project Ga0265294, IMG submission 192504) | Groundwater microbial communities from a municipal landfill in Southern Ontario, Canada - Pumphouse #3 | ecosystem: Environmental > Aquatic > Deep subsurface > Groundwater | place... | reverse complement strand
TTAACACCTCGTTTTGTTATTTGCGTTGTTTGCACTACCACAATAACTTACGAGGTGTTTTTGTCAAGCACTATTTTTACCTAATTTACTGCCACCCAGGAGCTTAGACACCTAGGAAAGATTAGTATTTATTATTGTAAGCTCCCTCATTGGAGGCAATCCACAGTATGTTACTTTATAACCTTTCGTACAGCTGATTCTCTGCCCCAAGCCAAGTTGGACATCTTGTATCATGAACGTGAGCAATGGCTGTCTGAACATCCGGAACCAATATCAGAGCAAGCGATGGCAGAATACCACAAATTATTTACCCGGAAAATCGAGCTCTGGCTGGATAATGGATATGGTAGCTGCATCCTTAAAGATGAGAGTATCAAGCAGATAATCATAAGTGCGCTAGATTATTTTTCTGATATACGTTATCGACTATGGGAATATACTGTTGCCGCCAATCATGTTCACCTTCTGATTGAACCAATTGGGGATCATCAGCTTTCAGACATCATGCACTCCCTGAAGAGACACACGGCAAGACATATCAATAAGCAATCAGGAAAATCCGGGGCATTCTGGCAAAGAGAGTACTTTGATCACATTGTAAGAAGCGAAGCACAGCTTTTCAAGTTTGTACAATACATCAGAAATCATGACCCTGGGGCAATATATGAGAAGGGAAGGCGTAGAAGCAGCAAGGGTGGAAGCAGTTTGTAACTGCTTAGGGAGTGTGGAAGCAGTTTGTAACTGCTTATTAATTGATGTGCGGCTACAAGCCGCACCCACATTGCAGAGCAAAGAAAAGGAGTGAGCCGAAGCTCACTCCTGATTGCATAAGTAGTATATGTACTATTTCTTTACGGTGAAAGAATAGATACTGCGTTGATTGGATTGCACTTTCCAACCCAGCATGAGATCGGCTATAGCGGAGGTTTGGGCTTCTTCAAGGGTACCCATCAGATCCGTAACGTTCGCAGCTTGAATCTTGCCGCGTTCGATAAAGAGATCCACCTTCACTGCAGCTTGCTTTACACTGCTCAGGGAGGAAACAATCATATTTCTGAACTCATCTTCGAGGGCTATGGGAATACCGATCTGAGTAGTACTGTATGAGCTTTGGCTATCTACAGTTCTTACCACCCGGGTTTGTTTTCCGGCTTCACGGAATTCCAGATCCCAATCGTCAATCTGATCCTGAGAGTATTCAATACCCAGGATCTTGAGCTCGGTTCTGCGGTTTCTTTGGCGACCTTCGGCTGTATCATTTTTAGCAATGGGCTTATCAAAGCCGTAGCCCACAGTTTTGATGCGGGAGGCATTGATACCATTGGCGATCAGGTGATCAGCCACGGCCTTGGCTCTGGCTTCAGAAAGCCGGAGATTGCCATCACGTCCACCGATATTGTCTGTGTGTCCGGAAAGCTCGATTTCCAGGGAAGCATTAGCCTGCATGGTGGCAAGCACAGGTTCCAGGATTTTCAGGGAAGCGGGAGTAAGCACTGCTTTGGCAAATTCGAACTCCACATTTTCCAGCTGGAACACAGCTTCTTCTTCCAGACGTACCAGGCGGAAATCCTTGACTATATCGTGTTCATCAGCAGGGATATCCAGAGCTCCGGAAACCTGCATGTAATTGGATTTTACCACACGGTAATCAAAGCTTTGCTGACGTGGCAGGGTTACTTTGTAATCCCCTTCGGCATTGGATACGACACGGTATTCCACTATTTCATTGGCTTTGGGATAGGACCACACCAGGTTTGCGGCAAGAGGACGGCCATTGCTATCCAGAACTTTTCCATAAACCAGCACGTCATTACCCAGAGATACCAGGCGAATCACCGTATCGTAGTTATTAACGCCTTCGGGCAAAGTAATCACTTCTTTCCGCGGGCCGTAATTTGGTTCATTAATATTGTATTTTACCTTGCTTACATTGGGCACATGCAATTTGAAGTTGCCATTGTCGTCGGTTTCCACGAGCACTTCATTGAGTTCACCATCCAGCACATAGCTCCAACGCAAAGTGCAAGGAACAGGTTTATCATTCTCGTCCAAGACCTTACCATTGATACTCATCTGCATCTGCTCGTCGCCCATCGCGGGGGAGCAGATGATATTGACGAATACTTCGGGATTATCCTCAGGCAGAGCAACCGGAGCTGTAGCTTTGCTGTATCCGGGATGATTGACTTCATAGCTGAGGTCCTGGGCATCCCCGGGCAGATCAAAGCTGAAGTTACCGTTTCTATCCGAGGGCACAATGCGCATAAAGGTATCGCCATCTATGCTGTAGATCCACATTACATCGGCTTGCAGGGGCAAGCCATCCAGATCACTCACCGTACCATTGATTGTGTAGGCATCGATGGGTCCCATAGCTGCGCCACGCTTGGCGGCAATCATATCCTTCACTCTTTGCAACAAAGCAAGATCCAGATAATAGATATCTTCCTGACCCACACCGCCATGACGGTTTGAGGTCAGATATGCGAATTGTCCATCAGGAGCAACCATGTAATAACGATCATCCTTCACGGAATTGATGATGGGTCCCATGTTCACGGGAGCAGACCACTGAGTCCATGAATCTCCCAGACGCTGGGATACGAAGATATCGTTTCCGCCAAAGCCGGGATGGCCTTTGGAGGCGAAATACAGATAGCGCCCACAGGGACTGATGAAGGGTGATTGTTCGTCATACGAGGTATTGATGGTAGCACCGAGATTGATCGGTTCGCTCCACACGCCACCACGTTTTTCCGAAATATACAGGTCGTGATTGTCATGATTCCCATGGCGATTGCTGGTAAGCACCATTACCTGGTTTTGGTACACATAGGGCTGCAGGTCATAGTATTTACTGGACACTTCGCTGATAAGCGAAGGTTTGGACCACTTGCCGCTATCAGTCTGAATGCTCTGGTAGATATCGCCATTGGTGTTTGATTTGTGATAGTATCCAAAGAGGTATGCGGTTTTGCCGTCTTCGGAAAGTGATGCCAGGGATTCATTAAAATCCGTGCATAGTTCTTCCACTTCGACTGCAGCTTCCCATACCGAATTCTGTTGAGCTGATACAAAAATGTTTTCTTTGCGGTAGATGCTACGGCGCAAAGAGCTGAAATACATGTATTTACCATCAGGTGTTATTACGGGAGCATATTCGGATTCAGAGGTGTTGATTGCGCCCCGCAATTTACCCAAAGATACTGCAATGGGAGATTCCTCCTGATACAAACCTGCTTCATGGATCATTTCCAGAAGATCCGGCTGCACCAGTTCCTGGGTACCCAGAGAGTTTTTGCCATACTCCGAAAGCCAGTAGTGAGCGTCTTTATACTCACCAAGGGCAAGATGAATCTTGCCGCGCAGAAGAGCATAATCCAAGGTATTGCTTTCTTCTTTGTCCAGAATAAAGAGAGCTTGTTTGGCTGCAATGTAATTGCCCAGTTCATAGTTCTGCTGAGCATTTATAAAGCTGCGACTTTCGGATTGGGCAAAAGCAAGCTGGCACGCAAGGAGGATCAGTAACCAGATAGTAAGTTTCTTCATTGTGTCTCCTTATTGGCCACAGCTCCTCCGGCGTTGAGGTGCCGAAGGAGCATAGCCATATTGTTTATCGCATACCAAATGCTGCAGGCTTAGAAGCGAAGCAGCAAGGAATAAAGGTGGTTATCCTTTTGATAACTTTCTTTAGCCATTTGATAGGCGTAGTTCATTTCCAACATTTTGAAGCGCAGTCCAAATCCGGCGGAAAAAGCGCCATCATTGATTCCGGCACGGATGCCGGCCTGGGTGTTGGAAAGGATATCTGTCCAGGTTGCATTTTCCCTGATCCGGATTCCGGAAAGCGAGGAACCGATCTCATTGTCGTCCTTCACGCCCAGCCAGTATTCGGCTCCTACTTTCAGGGTAGACTCTTTGAAATCATCATTGCCTGAAAGGTCAGCAGCCAGAATCAGTCCGGGAATCGGGAACGCGGCAATGGAGGGAACCATTTCGCGGGGAACCTTGGTACCTTCACCATCGTAATCAGAGATGACGTCGCGCACGGCGAAGCCCATATTGAAATAACGATTGAGGTGGTACATCAGGCCCAGATCCAGGCCATATCCGGTCATGGATTCATCATCCATGGTGGTTAAGTACATTTTGGGAGTAATTCCCATATTGAGTTTGCCAAGCTTGGCGGCATAGCTGATTCCAATGGCGTGATCCGCAGAATCAAAGGCAGAGGTTGCCTGTCCTTGATCATTGTAACCATCGATGTCGGATACCGAGGCACCCTGCCAGAATGCAGCTACATAGCCGGTGGGAATCATGAATCCCAGGGCAACTGCATTGTGGCCCTTATCCCATTCCATCCCCTGTCTTGTGGAGGTGGTTAATTCGATTCTCTTCACATCTGCCAGAGACGCCGGGTTCAGGTAAGCACTGGAGACGTTATCCAGAAAGGCTCCACCAGTACCACCCATACCGATTGAACGGGCATCGATGCCTAGGCGGGTAAATACCGCTGCCGAATTATCCTCAGCAAAGACAAAAGATAGCGAGGCCATCAGTATCAGGGCGATCAATATGCTTTTTATATTCTTCATTTTTTCCTTCCTTTCAAGGATGGAAGGGAGGGGGGTTGCCCCTCCCCTCGCTTCCTTTATTTCCTGATAGCTATCTTTACTACCTTTTCAACTGTCTTCATGCCGTCGTTGGCCATGACACGGGCAAAGTAAGTACCACGTGCCAGTTTTACGCCATCGTTGTTACGACCATCGAAGACGATCTCGATTGTGGATTTACCGTTGGTCTTGCCAGCGTAGTTCATGCTGCGTACTTCGCGTCCTGCGAAGTCGTAGATTCTTACGCTCACCGTGGCGGAATTGTTTACACTCACCACGAAGCGGGCTCCGGTATCAGCATCTGCGGGGTTCGGATATGCGTGAGCATTCGAAATCTCGAGAGCTGCAGGAGGTGTGGGGACATCGACCACTGAGAAGTTCACACTGGCCATAGCCTCGTTACCGGCATTATCCACCACGCTTACGCGAACGATGTAAGAGCCGATTGCGAGATCTGTGAGCTGATGTGAAGTTTCGGTAATTCCAGCACCTGTTTCAACAGCAGCACCAATCTGCAGTCCATCGGGTCCGATCACTACCAGGCGACTGGAAGCGATTCCGGAGCCTGATTTTGCTTTCTTACCGGGGATGAGATCGGCAAACTGAGCTTCAATCACAACCTTGGTGTTTTCGTCCACGCGAGTGATCTCGGCACCTTCGGCAGGATTGAGGATGTTTACTACAGGAGCATACTTATCGACGTTATAGTAATAGTTGGCCACGGTTTCGTTGCCATACTGATCATTTACGGTTACTTCCAGTCTGATCGAAGTCTGATCCTCAGGAATCATGTTGCCGTTTACAGGAACAGTATATACGCCATCCACAGCGTTCACTGAGAGCGGACCCATCAGCAAGGCTTCGGAAGGATTGGCGAATACGCTGGCAGAAACGGTCATGTTGCCCTGACCGGTTACCTGGAACTGGAGGTTGTTCATCTGATCGGCGATCAACCAGCCATTGTTGTATTCCACGAATTCCACAGCAGGACCGTTTGCGGGACCAACCATGAAGTTTCTGGTAACCATGCTCTGGTTGTTCGCTCCATCTATGGCAACCAGGACGATGGTGTAGGTTCCCAGCTCAGAGGTTTGTTCGCCGGAAATGCTTTCGGCAATCACCTGAGCAGCAGGAATATCTACATCTTCGAAGAGGTTTGTGCCAGCAGGAGTGAATACAGAGAGTTTCACTTCGCTAAGTCCGGAACCTGCTCTATCCATGCGGTTGTTGCGTGCTTGAGTAAGCACTGAACCCTTGGTAGCTACCTGATCAGAGACCTGAGCCAGGATGTTCACCAGAGCGTTCTGCATGAATACAGCGTTTTCGGCAGGACTGGTAAGGGTAATCTGCGGGGCGTCGTTATCAATGCCGTAGGTCTGGTTCGAAGAAGAGATCACTCCCAGAACACTGGTTGCGGTTACTTCGAGACGAACTGCATACTGACCGGCAGGAATGATGCCACCCAGCAGGTTGATGCTGTAGTCGTTACCACTAGGGGCAGGAGTTACAGGACCTTGGATGATGAAGTTTCCGGGCTCGGCATAGATATTGGCCACTACGCTTTCGATACCAACGTTACCCTGAGCTTCCACAGAGAAGCCAAGCACGTTGTTTTCGCTGCTGTTCAGCCAGTAGTTGTCGGTTCCGTTTACTCCGTCAAAGGTGATGTAAGGAGTGCCACCGGTGATGGTGAAGGTATAGGACATTGTTCCCACGTTTCCGGCATTGTCGGCAACGGTGGCTACCACAGTGTGGAGACCGGGATCAAGACCAGTTTGAGGAGCGGTAAAGGCTCCGCCGCTGATCGTGCCATTCAGAGCTACGCCATCAAGGGTAACTTCCACTTCATCAAGTTTGAGACCACTGGCACCGGTGTAGTAAACCAGATAGTCATGGTGCCAGGTATCATCAGCAGGTACATATACCCATTCGCCGGTTTCCTGGGTAGCGAAGCCTTGCATATCCTGGAAGCCAACTGCGATGGTTACGGGGGTGCCGTAAGGAAGCACAGCGGATTCATAGGTTACAGGGAAGCTATCCGGATTGATGGGAGCGCCCACAGGGGATACTGCCCAGACAATCGGAGCCAGGTAATCGATGCCATAGGTCTGCTGAGACATGGTGGCTACATTGTAGTTATCTTCAGCAACCACTGAGAGGCTGATGGCGTGGGCGTTTGGAGCTACAGAGTAACCGAAGTTTACACTATAGCTGTAAACATTGCCGTTCACGCTTTCAGGGCTCAGCTGCATTTGCTGAATGAGGTTGTTGTAGTTACCGTTCACAGGATCGTTGATCATCTCTTCGAGACTAATCATCAGGTTATCCTGAATCTCACGTCCGTCAGGAGCGATCACGTTGAAGGTGAGCGGAGTATTTTGAGTAGGATTGATCCACCAGCCATCTTCAAAGCCGGTGAAGACAATGCCGGGGCCTACGATATTCACACTGTAGTTCGCATTCACAGGGGCAGCAGCCATTTCCAGGTTGTTCTCAGCGGTCCAGGACGCGCTCAGATCCATGGTCTGACTCCAGTTATAACCCAAGGTCAAGAGATCTTCATCAGTGATATTGTAGGTGTAGGTATTGCCGGCAACAGTCATGCTGCTCATCGGGATATCCAGCACTCCGTCAAGAGTGAGCTGTGCATCCAGGACACCGGTTTCGGCATCGGTGATGGTGGCAACTATGGCTCTGTTGTCATTGGTGATCTGGCTTCCGGTTGCAAGGATCACAGGTTCGGTGGTATCTACATGGAAGGTTTGTTCAGCACTGGCTTCAAAACCATTCTGTTCGATTACCAAGCGTACAGTGTGTTCGCCTGCTTCCAGAGCGGCAGCGGTGTAACCAATCATCCCGGTAGCAGGATTGAATGCAGCTGTAGGTGTTACAGGCACATCATCCAGATACAGGGCAACATTGGTAAGGGCTGCGGGAATGATGTATCCATCGGTATCCATGCCTTCGTAAACGAAGAATTGGATTTCAGGATCATCGGTGGTCCAGAGGTTTGCACCCACTGTGTGTTCCGGCTCGATCGAGCTGAACATCGCATTGATGCCTACTCCGGTGTACTGGAATACGCTTACGATGGTTCCGGAAGGAACACCAGGTACACTTACGGTGCCGTCTTCATTATCGACTACGGCAATCGGTGCACTCCAGGTTCCGGTAGTGGCATCATAAGTCATGGCGATCAGGGCACCTTCAGCAGCCGGAGCTGTGATATCGATGGTGAGATCGCTATTTACCAGGTTACCCAGGTTGTCCTTCGCGAAGAAGGCGTGCTGCGGGCTGAGGGCTGCAAAGTCATCGGCCACAGCCATGGCAGGATCAACATCCTGGAAGTAGCCGAAGCCACCGGCAGGAACGTTGAAGCTGATACCGTTATCGCTGGCAGTGCCGGCATTCACGGTTTCCACTACGGTATTGACAAGCTGAACGTTGCCATTGTTATCCAGTACGGCAGCCCAGAAGGCATGGGTTCCAGGGTTATTGATAGCGATATCAACCACCTGGTTACCATTCATCATGTAGGGCTCGCTCATTACCGGAGCACCACCCTGAAGGGCAGTAACAATCGGAGCATCCGCAAAGGTTTCTTCCACGCGAAGTTCATTCTCATAGAAGATACCAGCAGCGATGGCGGGATCTACCACATCGAGTCCAGCGGTCGCAGCATTGTAGCTTACGGCCAGCTCAGGCATCGGTGCATCATAGTTTCCGTTCACCACAGCTCTGAGAGCGGTAGCGGCATTCATCAGTTCAGCATTGAAGGTTGCGCTATAGTATGTGCCCTGGTTTACGGCATCGGCAAAGTGATTCCAGGCAGTACCATTGAAGTATTCAAAGGCTACCGTGGCAGGAATGCCGGTGTTCGGCCAGTCTTTTACTACAGCGTAGATTACGTCGTTATTAGCTGTATCGGCATCGAAATCCATGGCGGTAATGATGGCGTAAGCCTCAAGACCGGCAGGAGCTACGATGGTTACAGGAATGATAGCTGTGGCAGTGCTGTTTCCAGCTCTGTCATAAGCTACAGCCTGGATTTGATGGACGGTGTTGATCTCGAATCCGGTAGTATCCCATACGAAGGTATAGGCTTCACGGTTTCTGGCACCAACGATTATCTCGCCGATTACATCAGCGCCACTGTAGAATTCCACTTTTTCGATTCCGGAAGCGATCTGATGGATCTGACCACCGGTGATGTCATAAGCAGAAGCCACGATGGCAGCCTGAGTACCGAGCTCGATATTAATCGGCTGGGTAAGATCAGTTTCGCCATTGATAGATACCATCGCAGCATAAGGAGCTCCAGTATCAACCAGGATGTTCTGAGCCACATCGAGTTCGATGAAGTTTGCCACAGGTACTGCAGCATCCATCACCACGATGCGGAAGTTATAATAGCCATCCACGGGAACGCCTACGTTGGCAAAGGTAGCCACGTAGTTAATTCCATCTTCTGTGGTATAGTTTGCTACACCAGCAGGAATCCAGGTAGGCTCGATATCGGTATTGTGCTCAAGAGCTACGGCGTTTTCAACGATCTCGTCATCGCTGTCAACGGTGAAGTTGACCACGAAGTCGTTACCATTGAAGTAACCATTGGTCTCAGGCATGCTGGAGTTTACGGTAACGGCAATGTCGTTATCCACAGTTACCAGTACCTGATCTGCAATCACGGGATAGATATCACGTGCGGCAGCTGCACGAACAGCGATGTAATATTCGCCGCTGGGCAGATCAACCAGGGTGTCGTAGATATGAGTTGCGCTGTTGTTAACTACGTTTACATAAGCTACAGAAGTCCATTCTTCAGCGGCTTCTGCACGGATCATATACTCAACGCGCGGGATAGCGGGATCATTCACATTCACCACTACGGGGATGTTGTCTCCGTGCAGGCGAGGATCGATGATGCCGGTAGTAGTAGGATTGATTCCGGCCACGGTGATGATCTCGATATTGGTGGTGTGATCGGTGATCACGAAGCTGCGGATATAGTTGAAGCTATTTCCGGCTACATCGTTTACCTTGGAGCTTACCTGGTAGGTTTCGCCAAACTCGAGAGTTTGCGGAACATCCCATTCTAAAGTCCAGGGATCAGCGTTCACGACGGTCGCACCCAAAGTACCGGGCATGAAGTACTCGACACTAAGGATCTCGGTAGCCATCGGATTGGCAGCCAGCACTACAGTGCTTTCGCGTTCCAATTCGCCTTCGAGTTCCACGCCGTCCTGAGTAACTACAAGGTTGGCAGCAGGCAGGTTGCTGACGTCAACCACAGCTTCATTGGTATTGCCAAAGATATCTGTAGTGATCACTTTCAGCTCGCCACTTACAGCCACATCGGTTCCGGTGTAGGTATAAGGTGCAGATACAACCAGCAGGTTGTTATTCATCTGAGCAGGAGTCCATCCGCTTTGAGTATCAAAGGCGGTGAAATCATCAGCTCCATTGAGTTTTTGTTGGAATTCCACGCTTACCAGATCCTGAGGAGTAGTGCTGGTATTAATGGCAGCATTGATGATGGCAGTGTGATCCACACCATCAGCCTGCAGAGCAGCTTCCCAATCCACGCTTACAGCGCTTACGGCAGGAGCGAGAGTATTCACGATCCGTACGAATTGGCTATTAGGCATTACATCTGCGAGCGGAGTGGTGGTTCCCCACTGATCAAGAGCCATGGCTATGATCTGCACATCATTGTTATACAGGTAGTAGGGGTAAACAGTCCAATCAAAGCTGAAGTCGCCTTGTACCCAATCGGTCTGGAACACACCCTGGCTGTTGCCGAAGTGCATCCATTCTGATGTGGGGCTGTTACCATTGGCAGCATCTACATAGCGGTACATGTAAACCACGCCCTGAGCGTATTCCGCATTGGCAACAAAGCCAGCTGCGTCATCCAGAGCAAGGGTATAAGTCTCGCCACGTTCCACTTCAGAGTTCACGGTACCGAGTACGCTGAAGTTTGGCACGATGCTGTAATCGGCACCGTAGATGTGAACCGTGATTTCGGATTCACTGATGCCGGAATTGTAATGACTGAGTGTTTTCACCTGATAATCGCCGCTGGGCAATCCCTGGATATCCCAGGTAATGTGGTATTCGCGTTGATATTGGTCTAAGAAGTTATCATCCACGAAGCTCCACTGTTGACCCTGGTTATCGGTTCCCAGAGAGTTCCATACTCCAGCCACTGCATCATACCATTGGAATTCCACTCCGGTAGGAATATCGGATTGGTGAGCCAGGTAGGCATAGATATCCAGAGGCTGCGGATTATTCTGATTGGTTCCCAGGATTTCTTCTACCTGAGGAGTAGCCAGGTTCCAATTCACATAGTGATTGCGAGCCTGGTATCCGGCAGTAGCGTCATCATAGATATAGTCTGTTAGGACCATGATCTTGGTAGTATTGGGAACACCATAGGTGAGTGTGATATTGAAGTTAGTTACGTTTGAGGTGTAATCCTTGAGATCTGTAAGGGTCATCTGAGCCACAAGATTCAGATCGCTGATGCTTCCATTGGTGAAGTGATCATCAAAATCACTGGGAATCCAGGTAAATCTGAGGGTATGGTCATCAACCACAGTGTACTCGGTTACGGTATCTCTTACCACGCCATTCAGAAGGATATCCACGGCCAGGGCACCGGTGGTGGCCGGCAAGCCGATCACATCGGTGTAGTCCACTTCAAATACGATGCCATCGGCATCATTGTAGGCCACGGTATTCTGAACATTGGGCATCATGGAGAATACAGTATTGATTACAGGAGCCTGGTAATCCAGATACAGGGCGCTGAAGGCACCATTATAAGCAGGATCATTTCTCATGCTCCAGGTATTTCCGGCAAAGTCCTCAATTACCAGTTCCAGCTCGTAAGCTGCATCCGGAAGGTTTACCAGATTTGCCGTAGGAATTGTGTATTGCTCCACCGCACTGTCGATGGTGGGGTTAGGTACCACCAGGATGTCGGTAGAGGTTTGAGTAGCTGTGTTATAGAGGCTAAAGGTAAGATTTGCCACATCGTTAAAGTCGCTGAGAGTGGAAAGAACATAGTTCAGATCCACCACTACGTCGGCGTTCTTTTCGATGGACATCTTGCCTTCGAACTCATCGTGAGTGAGGTTTGTTACCACAGCCTGCGGAGCGGTAGTATCAACATAGAGCTGTACATAGCCTTCGCTCATCAGATTACCCAAAGCATCAAAGGCTGTTGCTTTCAGATACATATAAGGAGCGCGCGCGGGCGGCATGGTAAAGGCAAAGGTATTTTGCAGAGCCACAGGGCTGATATTGCCTACAGGAGTGTAGGTGCCATCAAGCTCGTAAGCCCAGGCCAGATCGAGGCTGGCTACATTTGCCACATTGTTCAGATTCACGATCACGTTTCCGGTGAAATCGTTGTAATCCATCGCCATCGCATAGTAGTTCAGGTCTGCAGGATCAGCGATCACATCGGTGTTATTCACTTGATCAAAGACAATGTAAGGTCCTACCATCACGGTAAGATCAATAGCATTATCCAGTTCGGCAGCACTGAGGATACCATCGTAAGTGTTGCCACCAGCATCGGCATAATCACCTTCCACATTACCCAGAGCATCGGTCATGGAAACCACAAAGTTGTGGATACCTTGATCCAGCATGTTTACGGGGATTTGGAATTCATACAGGCCTTCATCATTTTGAGTGGATACATAGGCCGGCCATTCCCATACTGCCATACCCGGGCGCTTCTGATACAGAGCAAGCGGGAGTTCGGCATCTGCGGAGGTGGCATTTACATAGAGGCTCAGCACAGATCTGTCTGTGCCATCGCTGGCTATATTGATGTAATTGCCGGTTAGTTCAGTAGTCTCAAGGTAAGAAATACCCTGGGATACATGGCTGAACGCCGTGGTGGGAGCTTCGTTGTCCACTGCAATCACGATAGGAGCAGTAACTGTATTGTTACCGGCATTATCGGTAGCAGTAACTCTTACGAATACATCACCAATGTAGTTTGCACCCAGATAGCGATCCGCGATGCCACCCTTGATATTCCAGGCGGCGATGCTCCATACTCCGTTGTCATAGGCAGGAGTAAGGGGTCTCACGTTTCTGTAAGTGCTGCCATCAATGCTCCATTCAAAGCCGATGGTGGCAATTTCAGTATCGATATCATAGATCGGGTTTACGCCGGTAGCGCTGAAGGATGCCTGATGTCCGGCAGCCCAGGAAACAGGGCTTTCGGCAGAGGTATCGGCCAGCGTAAGTGCCGGTGCCAATTGATCCACGATGAAGGAGGCAAAGGGACGATTTGCTTCGGGAAGCTCAATACCAGTAAAGCCACCGACCGGGATAAACACGGCGCGGAACTTGAACTCGTGATCTTCGCCAGGATTCATGAACGCTGTGATGTCAGAGTTCTGAACGGCAAGACGTACCTTGGCCACATTGTTTTCCACCAGAATCAGATTGCTGGGAATGTAACCACCAGTGAAGTTATGGTTTTGCTGAGCATTATCATTGATCAGCGGATTGTAGGTAGCTACAACCGCGCCGGTGCTGCGATCCACGATTTGGGCTTCAAAGCCTACCTGAGCGATTCCGTTCAGGGGATCGTTGCCGTTTTGGATCAGAGCTTCCACAATGAGGTATTCATTCAGCGGATTGGCATTGAAGATGCTGCCATCGGCAATCTCGGTTTCGGTATTGATGCCGATGCGATTGTACATCTTGATATCTGCGATAGCATTGCTGCTGTCGTTTTCGATATTGATGGCGGGGCCGGCCACTGTGCTGCTGTTACCAGTGAAATCGGTAGCAGTAACGGTGGTGGTGTAGCTTCCCAGAGCGGCAAGATCAAAATCCCATACCAGAGTATTGGTGATATTGGGGTTCACAACCGGCTGGGTGATGACGGCTACAGAGCTGCCTTCAGCATCGAAGATTTCCAGGCTTACTTCCACAACGTCTCTATCGGTGAAATCTACATTCACATTCAAGGTGTTGTTGTGGTTCTGGTAATCAAAGGTTTCAGTAATCGTAGTCAGATCCGGTACAGGGATCGGAGCCACATTATCGTTAACCATTATGTAATGATCATAGTTATACAGATCGCGGGTCTGGGTAATGGCACTGGCACGCAGGATAAATCCGCGATAATCAGTTCCACTGTAGGGCAGTTCACCCACGAACTTGTATTCGTCGGCATCCATATTCCAATAGGTATCATAAGGGAAGACCATGTCGGTAGCTGGATCGAGGTGGGAAGTGAGCTCAAAAGCCAGGTCAGCCTGACTGAGATCGCCACTGTTGTCCACATCGTAGTACAGACGGAATTCCACACCTTCCAAACCGGCTACTTGAGAGCTGGTATTGGCAATGATGCTTACAGGACCTTCGGATACGTTTACGTTTGCGTTGTTTTGGACCCCGTTGATGTAGAAGGTCATTGCAGCAGGTTCGTACTGATAGTCAAAGGCTTGATCAGCAAGATCCACACTGGCACCAAATGCATCGCTGAGGTTGGTGATCGAGATGAGGTAGCGTCCATTGGCAAGAGTAGTTCCGGCATAAGGTGCGCTGAAGGTGATATCCACATAGCCACTGCCATCGGGATTTACCGTGAGAGCAGAATAAGCCATGCTGTTCAGAGCAGCAGCAGCATCCGGATACTGGCTGGGATCGTATTGATAGGTGAGCGGATGAGCATCAAATACTACGTCCACATCATAGAGCCCTGCATTCACTGCCAGAGGCAGATCGGCAAAGTTCACTCTGATTCTATCCCAGTTCTCAGCCCAGAAGAAGTTACCATCGGTATTATCTTCAAGCATGGTATTGCCAAGATACAGCTGCATGCTGGCAAGTACCGGTGCTTGAGCATCGATATTTACGTTGTGAGTGATTTCGGCAGTTTGGCCATAGACATTCTGGTAACCAATGGTAAAGATAGCATCGGTAATGCCCATATCCACAATATTGCCTGCCGGAATGGTCCAGGTAGCAGTATGCGTACCGGTAATCACGGGAGCAGGAATCGAGGTAAACAGACCGGCAGGATCGCTACTGAGAGTGATCCAGGGGCTGATATCCAGAGGCAAGGCTGCCACGAAATCTTCACCGAGATCATTCAGATCCACTTCCACTACCAGATCACGCTGAGGGCTGATGAGATCAGCAACCAATACTCCGTTCAGATCTTGAGTCTGTACTACTGGAGCATCGGCCATGAAATCCATCATATCTACAGCAACGGTGAAATCACGATGATGTTCGAAGATTTCAGCATTGTAGGGGATTCTCTTGGTATTGGCAGTGAAGGTGATATCGCCGGCTACCAGGTCTGCAGCTACTACGGGCTCAAATACAGCCACCCACATACCGGCTTCAGGAGCCACGGCAGGGCGAATAGTGTATTCAGCAGGAACAGTAACATTTACACCGGCAGGAACATCGATCCATACTTCGTCGATATATTGTTCAAACTCGGCGTCGATGTAAACTTCGATTTTGGAGTTTACATTCTGTCCAGCTACAGGTTCCACCACTGCTTCTTTCCAGCTGCCGTCGTAGATCTGAGTGAAGTACTTGGCGTCGCGGATAAGCGGCACGATGGGGCCTTGGTTGGCGATTTCTACAAACTTGTCGGCCACTGCGGCATGACCTACAGGGTCGGCAAGAGTGATCACGATGGTTTCAGAAATGGTTCCGGGATTGCTCAGAGCAAGCAAGCCGCTCACATAAGCTTTCCACATGCCATTTTCAAAGGTGATGTCATCAGCAGCCACTGTGTAGAGCGGGCCAACGGCATCGATGAAGCTATCAAGATTAGCGATTGTAACTTCAGGTTTTGCGCCTGCAGTATATTCGTGTTCGTCGGTGAACAGGATAGTGATATTCACTTCTTCACCGGGCACCACGTAGTTATCGGTAACCGAAGATTCACTTCTTACTACCACACCATCTTCCACAAAAGCGGGAGCGCTGCGGTCGATCACGATCAGCTGAGCGCCGTCGAGATCGGTGTTGATCCAGGTGGAAGTGAAGGTCTTGTTTTCGGTGGTGGCATCATCGTAGGTTACGAGATAGGTAACCCTGTATTTCAGACCAAGGGTTGCGGCAGTGGTATTGGGATCGATCTGCAGGTCATTGAGCAGGTACCATCCATAGGCGTCCGCGGGGTCGATCTGAGTGAGGGCATGCCAGTTTACGTTCGAATCGTCAGTCTCGGTGGGATTATTGATCTCTACCAGGACGGGAGCGATGGAGCTTACACCGGCTGCACGAGTGGTATTCAGCACAATCTGGAAGCCCAGGTTTTCACCGGGTCTTACATAGGGGCTGGTTTCAGGATTCAGTTCATCACCGGCAAACTTTTGATAAGCAATGATGGACTCTGCCATTCCGTTGTCACTACCGGCATCAAAGCCGATGGTGATGACGGGGGCGTCAGCTACATAGAGGTTGGAATGCACAGGGGCATTGGCAGTGCCGGCATAGTTCTTGTGGCCGGTAAGGTCTTCCACCTGTTGCAGCTGGATATTCAGGATGGATGAGTTGTCGATCGCGGCAACGGGGCTCAGTTTCCACTCTTTGGAGAGAACATTGCCAACCGTGACCTCGTTAAATTCGGCAACAGTCCAGCCGTCAGCGACGGGGGTTGTTACCCAGCCGGCACCAACGCCATTACCGTCATTGATCTGCAGTTTCAGATAAACGTGTTGGTCTGCAGTCCAAGTTCCGGGGGCAGGAGGATTCAGGGCCAGGTTTATGGTATTGTACTGATCGCTGCCCGGAAGTGTACTAATGGTTTCATACGCGGGAGCTGCGGCACCCACAGCCACGCCGATTTCATAATAGGAATCTTCGTAGGTGGGGACTTCTTTATCTACCTGAACCATGGAGAACGTGATGAAGGGAGTGAGCGGAGCCACATTGAATCTGTAGTCAATCTGGATCGCTTCGCCGTCATCGTAGGCATTCCACACGGAAGCGTAGTCCGGAGTGGATTCCCATACAGCTAGGTAAGGATAAAGGGTTACTATTCTGCCATCAGTAAGAGTAATTACGATGGGTTGATTGTCCGGAGTATCAATGGTGAGAGATGTCGGAGCATCCCAGTTTTCCGGAACGTTATCGGTGATTCTGTCAAAATCAGCTTCGATTGCCACAGTGGCGGGGTCGCTGATGCTGACAAAACGGTATTCTGTGATCAGATCGTGTTCGGGAGCAAACCAGCCATTGGGGGCTCTGCCCACGCCTTCGAAGCTGCGAGCCACTTGTTCGGTAACACCGTATTGATCAAATACAGGCGCACCCAAAACGACCATGGCATGGGTTTCTTCGTCGGCATGGTAGCCATAAATGGTGTGAGTGTTTGCAGTGAACATGGCTTCGCTGTAAAGATCGGTAGTGTTGTACACGAGATCCAGGTTTGTTACGTTGTACACATAAACCAGGTATCTGTCCGCACCACTGTCGTCCACAGAGGCAGCCACTACAGGATCAAATGTGATGGTTCCATACATCGGATCCAGAGCGATCACGGGTTCTACGAGATCACTGAGGTTATTGGGATACTTCACTCTCGCCATCACCTGCAGGTTATTCATTTGAGCGAGGTCGGGCAGCAGGTAATTGATGGCATTGTCAAGATCGCCATTCACATGGAAGCTGATAGCGATTTCTGGTTTGGTATCCACATTGATGCTGACGTTGTCTGTGGGGTTATAGGTAAGGACTTGTTCGAAATCCCCACCGGTTACAGGATCAGCATAGTGCATCACATGGCCGCTGATAGTGGCAGTGATCACTTTACCATCAATGTCGCCTCCAACACCGTAGAATACGTAGTCAATGTGTGTGCTTAATCCATTGACATCGAATATATACTGGTCAATCGGATCGCCATCGGCATCCAGATCGATCACCAGATAATCGGTTCTCAGAGGAGCATCGAGATCAAACGATACCTGAAGGTGATGGCCAGGTACAAACCAATTTGAAGGATCAGCGTTATCCAGGCTGAGATCCATGATCTGCAAGTTGCTGATTACCGGTACAGTACCGATATTCAGATAGCTGATTACTTCAATATCGTTTCCTACTCTGTCTGAAGCGGTGAATACTACTTCCAGGCGAGATACATCAATGGTTTCATCGATGCTAACATCCCACCAGACATTCCCACCACCGGTTGAACGGGTAGCGGTAATACCAGTAGTATAGGCCACACCTTCGGATCTGAATTCCAGATTGGTGGTTTTCCACCATACTCCGACATGTTCATCGCTAAGGCCATAGGTTAGCGCAGCAGGAACATTCACATCGATGATTGAGGGATATGTAGCATCAAAAGTTGCCACAGGATCCAGTTCATCGGCGATCAGTTGGTTTGCGCTTACAGCCACCTCGGTGTGAGGAATCAGGCTGCCTTGATCGTACCAGTTATAGGTAACGGTAACCACTGCACTCAGGTTTTCCAGGTGAGAGATTACTACGTCTTCAAATACATGATTATAAGGAACGGCAGCGGTTCTGCCCAGGGGAATAACTGCAGTATCCACCACAGCATTGGCCTGGCTTGCATTTACCAGTTCCACTTTAATTTCGGTGGCACGGTTGGGATCGGTAACTTCGAAATCAACCTGCACATCGGTTCCAGGCTTGAAGTGAGTAGCTTGTACTGCGCTGTGAGAATCAAGAGCAGTAAGGCTTACAGCAGCAGGAGTGGGAGGAGGAGCGATATTCAGATAGAAATCCTGCACTACTTCATTGCCAACTTTATCATAGGCGGTTACGGTTACGACCATGGCGCTTGCATCGATGGTATCGGGCAAGCTTACGGTCCAGGAAGCTGTTCCCACTACGCTGAGATCCACTGCGCCAGCCGTAGCTTCAACAGTATCAAAGGCGATAATGGGATTCACAGTCCAATCCACATCGGAGAGGAGATCTGTGATATCAAAGCTAAGCACTGTATCCACGCCGGCTTGAATCTGAGCAAGCACGGGATTCATTACCACTGCAGCCACATCGGTATCACCATTTACGGTGATGCTTCTGCCGGTGCTATAGTAAACAGGAGTAGTGGTTAGTTCTTCCGTGGATTCGATCAATACACCAAGATCATAGGTTCCACCGGTAGCCACATCGTCCATTGCGCTGAGGTCAAGGGTCCAAGTGATGGTTTTGGCTGTGCCTTCTACACCATCAACTGGAGTGCCAAGTACTACGGCGCCAGGCAATTGGCTGAGATCTACACTGTAGTTCGGAACCACAGCGCGGGTATTCAGTCCGGAAATCCAAGCTTTCAGGGTAGCGGTTTCCACCACGTTTCCGATATAGCCTTGAATTACGTTTGCGGCTGTTCCGGCTTCATCATATTCAACGCTGCTGACAGACTGGTTGTTGGTAAACTCAAGTTTACTGATCCAGGGTCTGTCATTCAGGATGTCAAATGTGAAATTGATTTCAGAGGAGTCGTTGCCAAACAGATCTGAGGATACAGGATAGATGGGATCGTTGTAACGACCGGGGTTGCCGGCGTTATCCCAAGGCATGCGCAGGACACAGATGTTGTCCAGCAGTTCGATGGGATCGTCCACACCATTTACCTGTACGGTGATCTGATAAGTGTTCTCTCCAAGATCGGCTACGCTCAGCACTGTGGCGCTAACCACATTTGCACCAGCCATCAGGGGGTTGCCATCGGCATCCGTGATCGCTGCTGACCAACCGGGGGTGGTGTTCATAGCATCACCCAGGATGTTCAGATTGTCTGTGCGCAGTTCTTCGTTGGCTTTCAGCACTACACTGAAGGTATTGCTAAGGTTCGAGATCACTGGGCTTACGGCAAGTGTAACCGTCCGGGTAGCATGATCATAGGTATAACCATCATGCTCTGCCACAGAGGGGTTCACGTTGTCGATGATCAAGGCATCGGTAGTGATCTGATCTTCTACTTCCAGATAACCGTCATCGGCATACTGGGTAGCAGTTACTACCAGTTCCACATCGATACCGCCCACTGAGTTGGGATCAATCAAGGGCTGCAGATCATTGGTAAGTCCCGGGAAGGGAATTACATGACCAACAAGAGATGTGTTTGCAGCCAAATCACCGGTCTTGCTCCAGAAATCGCCATCAGTATTAACCGCGCGAAGGGTCCATACCAAGGGATAGGTGGAAGCAGGAACATCGATGGTAACCATGGTTTGATCCACAATACCGTCATTGGCAGGGTTTACCAAGGCATTGTAAGTCCAGGAAGCATGACCGGGAGAGATTACGTCCTCGGCTGCGACCACGGTACCGGGTGTGGGATACACTGCTGCATCCGGAATCACCAGGTTGAACTTTTCTTCCATGGTAGCCACTCTGGGATAATCCGCTTCGCTGAGGTCAGGCTGCGTAATTGTGCTGATCACGGTTACGGGCAGGTATTGGGCACCACTGTCGGGTCCGAATATCCATTCGCCGGCTTTATCAGCAGCCAAGCCATTTACATCAGCATTGCTGATAGTGATGGTAACCTTGTGATTATCATCAAAATCAGCCGCGGTTTTGGTGATCACACCAAGACCCAAAGCGCTGAGATCCATCATGAAAGCATCGCCTGTTTTCAGGTAAGCCTTATCGTTCACGGTTACTTCGATTACGATTTCATCGAGGCTGGCCGGATAATATGGTTCGGCTTTCAGATAGAAGTTATGATCCCCGTCGCCATCAAATGGGGCAAGAGTATAGGTGCCACCATCATGTTGGGAGGTGATCAGAATATCCTGCACGAGGGCAAGATTGGAAACATAAGTTTCTTCCGTAACGCTGAGCCTGGTTTTCAAGGGAATGGGAGTGGAGGCTGCCACGTTACCGGCATTGTCCTGAATGTAGGTTACTATGTTGAAATTACGCTCGTATTCGCCTGCGGTAACAGTATAAACAGGTTCGAAGTCCTGAGCATTCCACACATAGTTCACTACCTGGGAGTTATTCACTGTGCCGGAAAAGAAGGTAAGATCAGCCGGCATGGTGGCAGGATCAAAGGCTACAAAAGGAGTCCATTGAGCCAATGCGGGATCCCAGTACCAGGTGTCGTTGTTATCTTCAGTAAGGATGCTCCAGTGAGAACCCCATTCACGACGCATGGGATTGGTATCCACGATGAAATCGCGACGTGCCTGGAAGCTGAAGTTTGCTGTTGTGCCAGTAGTCCAGATGTCCTGAGTTTGATCCGGAAATACCACATCACCGGTGAAGTGATCGGTATGTACTGTGCGCACAAACTCTGCCGGAGCATCATTTACGATTCCGTTCACAAAGGTCATGGGGCTGTTGTCAACCACCACGTGAACTCTGTTCAGGATCACTTGGGGATCGCCAGAACCATCCAGCAGACCGGCATGAGGCGGGAATTCGTCGGCAATATAATACATGGAAGAAAGATCCACTGTATTACCAACTTCATCCCAGGCCTTCCACAGGGTTACACCATAAGTGCCATCGGCTACAAATGTGTCTGCTGCGTCTTTGCCATCCCAGCTGATAGTGAGGGTTCCGCCAGCATAATTTACAGCGGGATCGCCCACTTCATAATCACGGAAGAAGGCTGTTCTTTCTGCCTCAAAGCGGAGCTGGATACCATAAAGATCTCCAGGTACTCCCCAATTGGCCAGATCCAGCATCAGTTCCATGTGATCCGGGCTATCATCAAAACCGGCCACGGCTGTTGAGTTCGGAGAGAATCTCAACCAACCGGTAAGCGGGTCGTTATCAAAATACAAATCATGGTCGGTAACCGTGAAGGTGGGGCCATTGAGATCCGCAGTAATGGGATCGCCATTGACATCACCGGATACGGTAACTTCAAATGCAAAATCGCTGATGTTTCCAGTAGCTGTTTGCAGCTGCACAATCTTGATAGTAAGATCGGCGCTATAGGCAAGAGCTCCGTTTTCGGGAGTGTATATGGCATCGATGAGATCACCGTTTACCACATTATATTCCATCAGGGTGCCACCGGTAAAGGTTTGGCCCCAATCGATCCATGCTTTGGAGATGCGGGTATCAAAATTCGCATGCACCTGAATGGATTCACCCAGATTCAGGAAGCTATCCCGTACTTCACTAACTACACTAAGGTAAGGTGCCGGCGCTACGAAATCTGTGGCGCTGGGCAGAATGTTATCGATGGTTATGGGATTCGAATCCGCAGTTCCGGGATTCGGGTTTCCGGTTTCGTAAGCATAGATACTTACAGGAATGGTGGCGGATTCAGCACCTGCTACCACTGTGTAAGAAGCACCCCAGGTGTCTCCGGATTGAGCCATGAGAACCATTGTTCCACCAAAGGGGGTGAAGTCTGCATTGGCGCTTATGATATCGGGATCTGTGAAGGATACCACTATGGTGGATCCAACTATCGCAGCTCCGGTAGGACCGGGCGTATTGATAGTTGCTGTTACTTCAAGATCGCCAATCTCTGCAGCGATATTATTGACGGTAAATGTCACATCATCCTGTGTATACTGCTCTCCACCGTTTTTAGCAAAGGCTCTGATCCAGACCGTGGCATTGGTGCCATCTAATGTTCCGGACATCACGGTATATTGAGCTTTCCATTTAGCATCCACATTGTCCCAAGTCATATCGAAGTTGTTGGGTCCGCCAAATCCGGTGAAATTGGCTTGAGCAGATACGATTTCCGTAACTGTGCCAATATCCGGATCTGTCAGTTCCACATTTACAACTGATCCGATTACTGCCTGGGTTGCTCCACCCAAACCGGGATTGATGAGATTGACTACAATGTCGGATTCATCAAAAACCCTGGTCTGAGCGAACAATGACGATGATGCGATTACAAATAGCACTACGAATAGTAGCGCACTGCGAACTTTGCTGTTCATTTGCACCTCGCTTTTCCTTGTTCTTCGTTAATACTTGGTATATAACCTTTGTATGAAGCACGAATACACTGCGCTTCACGTTTTACTAAATTCATTGTCTCTCCTTGTGGCCGTACTGCAGAAAACAAGCAGGCGGTCGCATTATTATTCTCGAAAATTGATGTATTATGTAAGGCTTGCATTTTGGAGGTGATACTCTGTATGATGGAAAAAGCAGCGATAAAGCTGGGTGAGTAAATCTTTGGTGCCATGGCAGCCGCCACATTGATGCCCAATGGTACCCCGGTGCCAGAAGCGAATACCTTGCAGCCTAATCTCCCGGAGTCTTTACAAAACTCCGAAACCCTGATTTTTGAAAACCGGATACTTCTCATTACACTTGTATCCTATACCCTGTTTTGCATCGATCTGCAGGCCCAGAGCCTTGCGCCCGATACCCCATAGCATGATGGAAAATAAACAAACGAATTACGCATTGGCACCTCTCTGATACATTATTGTATATCTCTTACACACTGCACTTTGGGCGTGTGCTCGGTTCGTGTTTCGGTTTCCGGTACATACATGTTCAGGTTCATAGTTTATGAGCTTTATAACTCCTTTTTCAACTTATACTTTATCACGAGAGCAAGACAATAGCATTGAGATAATTTGTCAAGCACTTTGATGCGATATTTCAAGACTTTTCGCCGTCTCTTGTTCCTCCTCAACATTATAAAAAGACCATTGCATAAACTCCTGATGCTTGTATTGAGATGAATTTGTTCTGCATCCACCCACTGTTTTCTGTCTCAAAGTGACTATTTCGGTCATTTTTCCTGTTTTATCCCCTCAAAACCCCTCT
>Ga0265294_10002653_pt1 | contig 23390 bp, 20 predicted proteins | sample MunlanPumphouse3_FD_192504 | JGI IMG/M metagenome (GOLD analysis project Ga0265294, IMG submission 192504) | Groundwater microbial communities from a municipal landfill in Southern Ontario, Canada - Pumphouse #3 | ecosystem: Environmental > Aquatic > Deep subsurface > Groundwater | place... | reverse complement strand
TTGCGGAACATTTCTACTCCGGTGACGACTGTCTTCCGCGGGGCTTCGGTCAAACCAACAATCTCTACTTCATCCCCAACCTTGACCATACCTCTTTCCACACGACCTGTAGCTACTGTCCCCCGACCGGTAATCGAAAAAACGTCTTCTACAGGCATCAGGAATGGCTTATCTGTAGCCCTTTCCGGTGTGGGAATGTATTTATCTACTGCCGCCATTAATTCAATAATGGCATCTGACCAGGTACTTTCCGGTTCTTCCAGTGCTTTCAAAGCCGAACCCCTGATAATAGGGATATCGTCTCCCGGAAACTCATATTCAGTAAGCAATTCTCTTAATTCCATCTCTACTAATTCTAATAATTCCTCATCATCAACCATATCCACTTTATTCAAAAAGACAACAATATAAGGAACCCCCACCTGACGAGCCAGCAGAATATGTTCACGGGTCTGAGGCATCGGTCCGTCTGTAGCCGACACAACAAGGATCCCTCCATCCATTTGAGCCGCTCCGGTAATCATGTTCTTTACATAATCGGCGTGTCCCGGACAGTCCACGTGAGCATAATGCCTGCTCTCTGTTTCGTATTCAACGTGTGAGGTGGAGATCGTAATCCCACGTGCCTTCTCTTCCGGAGCTTTGTCGATCTGATCATAAGCGATCAGCTTTGATAACCCTTTCTGTGACAAAATTGTCGTAATCGCAGCAGTCAAGGTTGTCTTGCCATGGTCAACGTGACCAATTGTCCCAATATTTATATGGGGTTTTGTTCTTTCATATTTTGCCTTGGCCATTGATAATCCTTTCCTCCTTTATAAATAGCGATCGAACTTAAAATTATGTAGCCCAACTTGATGGACCATTTCTGCTCAACATATTTTACAATATTTCAAGAGGTCTGTCAAATACTTCACTTTATTATTGCCCTGAAATAAAATGGTGGCGGCGCAGGGACTTGAACCCCGGACACTGCGGGTATGAACCGCATGCTCTAGCCAGCTGAGCTACGCCGCCACAAAACCTATTGAAGATAGACTATAAGCAACTTGGAGCTGACGATCGGGATTGAACCGATGACCTTATCCTTACCAAGGATACGCTCTACCGACTGAGCTACGTCAGCAAGATTAACTTGGTTGCGGGAGAAGGATTTGAACCTTCGGCCTCCGGGTTATGAGCCCGACGAGCTACCAACTGCTCCATCCCGCGACATTATAAACATTATTTAACCGGCTCTTCTAGCAAGTGAGCCGGTACCACTAACGAATTATATTATATAATAAAACAAAGAGCGAGGTCAAGTATCTTAACCAGCTTTTTATCTTTTAAAACGAAAAAAATGTTTTCTCAGGCAAATTAAGCTTTTATAAATTATTGGGCTTATTGCTGGTCTCGCTTCTCTAAATAACGTTCGAGTTTTCTTTTCACTCTCTGGAGAGCATTATCAATAGATTTGACATGGCGTTCTAAGTCTGCCGCAATCTCCTGATAACTCTTTCCCTCCAAATAAAACATCAGCACCTGCCATTCCAGCGAACTTAAAATCTCCCCCATTTTTTCCTCAATATCACAAAACTCTTCCCTGTTAATAATTAATTCTTCCGGATCCGTTATTTTAGTACCCGCAAGAACATCTAAAAGAGTACGATCTGATTCCTCATCATAAATAGGTTTATTTAAAGACACATACGAATTTAAAGGGATATGTTTCTGACGAGTAGCCGTCTTAATCGCTGTAATAATCTGTCTTGTTACACATAATTCCGCAAAAGCACGAAAGGAAGATAACTTGTCCGAACGAAAATCACGTATCGCTTTATATAAACCGATCATCCCTTCTTGAATAATGTCTTCCCGATCAGCACCAATCAAAAAATAAGAACGAGCCTTCACCCTAACAAAATTTTTATATTTGTAAATTAAATATTCCAGTGCCTTATTATCACCATTACGGGCTAAATCAACTACATACTCATCCTCCAAAAATTCAAAAGAGTCCAACCTTTCTGACTGTACACCCAAACTCATCAGATTATCGCCCCCGTCTCTATACTTGAAAATTCAGAAACCCCAAGCAAAAAGAGCAAAAAGATCCAACATTCCACCTTTAAGTTGAATTTGCCACAACCGCCAACCTGTCTACTGCATTAAAATTATTATAACTGAACCTTCCAGCAAACGTCAAGACCTTCTTGAACTTCTTGACGATAAACTTTCCGCAAACATACCAACTAAACTAAGCCGCGTTGTCGGATAATTTCATAAAAAAGCAAAGCTCCCGCAACAGATACATTTAAGGAATTAACCTGCCCCAGCATGGGAATGCTCACCAAAAAATCGCATTTCTCTTTAACTAATTTGCCCAGCCCTTTTCCTTCACTTCCCAGCACAACTGCCAAAGGACCTTTTAAGTCTGCCTCAAAATATTTCTGCTCAGCCTGAGAGTCTGTCCCTACAATCCAGTAACCCTTTTCCTTCAACCTGTCCATGATTAGCGGAAGATTTGGCACCCGAGCTACAGGGACATACTCCACTGCTCCCGCCGAAGACCTCGCTACCGCAGCCGTCAAAGATACAGAACGATGTTTGGGAATAATCACGCCATCAACCCCTACCGCCTCGGCTGTTCTTAAAATCGCCCCTAAATTCCGCGGGTCTTCCAAACCATCCAAAAGCACTAGAAACGGGTCTGTCCCCTTTTGCAGGGCTTTTTCCACAATTTCTTCCCAATCCACATACTCCTTAGCCCCAGCCTGAGCAACAATCCCTTGATGAATATTGCCAGGAACTAAAGAATCAAGCCTTTCCCTAGCGACAAATTGATAAGGGATCTGCCTTGTTCTAGCTAAAGACATAATTTCCTTAACTGAACTTTGCTTAAGCCCCTGAGCAAATAATATTTTACTAAGCGGTCTCCCCGCTTGTAAAGCTTCTAATACAGGGTTCTTTCCGGCAATAAATTCCACATCATCCACCTAGCTCACCCTCATTTCTCGACAAAAGATAAGTAATAATCTCCTCTAATCTCATCTCTGCCCCTGACAAAAATAAATAACCGATTAAAGCCTCAAAGCCGGTACTTAAACGATACTCACTCACTCCCACATTTTTCGGAACATGGCTTTTCGTGTTCCGCCCTCTCCTTACAATATATGTTTCCTCTTCAGTTAACATATCCTCCAATTGATGTAAAAAATCCGCCTGGGCAACTGCATTAACTAACGAAGAGGCCTTACTATGAAGCTTGTCCACTTTAACCAAGCCTTGCTTAACTAAATGTAACCTTACATACAGTTCAAAGACGGCATCACCCACATAAGCCCAAACCAGAGGCGGTAACTCCTTAGGGTTTTGTGCAAAATTACCCCACACAATTAAACCTCCTTTTGTTTTTCCACCATCTACAGATATTTCCATCTGACCCCCTGAGATGTATCTTCTAAAACTAAGCCTAGATTTTTCAATTCATCACGAATCAGATCAGCTGTGGCATAATCCCGGCGACTGCGCGCTTCTTGGCGTACCTTAATTAATAACTCCAGCAACCCGGTCACCAGTTGAGGTTCAGAAGCAGAATCATCTAGGGAATCCGTTTTCCCCAATTCCAATCCTAAAACCCTTGCTAACTCCACATATTTTGCTTCCGCTTTTCGTAAGAGTACCCCTTCTTGCGTATCAATCGCCCTCCCTAGCAAAGCAGAATGCAGACTGTTTAACACTCTAGCGAAATCGAAAAGAACCGCCAAGGCCAATGCTGTATTAAAATCATCATTCATCGCCTCTCTAAATCGCTGTTCAAAAGCGAATAAATCCTCGGCAAATTTTGACCAAGCTTCTGCCGCAACCTGCCCCTGTCCTCCTGCTTGTCCCTTCGTTTCCTGTAAAAGGCGATAGGCCGTCTTTAGTCTGTCTAAGCCTTTCCCCGCTACTTCAAGCTTTTCCTCATCAAAATCTAAAGGACTGCGATAATGAGTGGACAACAGATAAAAACGCACTACCTGTGATGAATACTTCTTCGTAATCTCGCGCAGGAGGAAAAAGTTTCCACGTGATTTAGACATTTTTTCTTGCTTAATCGTAATGAAACCATTATGCAGCCAATATTTAGCCATCGGGGCATCATGTAAAGCTTCCGACTGAGCAATCTCATTTTCATGATGAGGGAAAATTAAATCCAGCCCACCGGCATGAATATCAAAACTCGGGCCTAAATATTTCGTAGACATTGTTGAACATTCGATATGCCAGCCTGGTCTGCCTTGTCCCCAAGGGCTTGCCCAGCTAGGTTCTCCTGGTTTTGCCTTTTTCCACAGGGCAAAGTCACCGGGATGTCTTTTGCGCTCATCTACATCTATCCGCGCCCCAGCTTGCAAATCATCTAACGACCGTTTAGAAAGCTTCCCATATTCTTTGAACTTACTCACAGCAAAAAAGACATCACCGTCAACGATATAAGCATAACCCTTCCTCACCAAACCATCAACAAAAACAATAATCTCCTCCATATTTTGACTGACCCGCGGATGAACCGTCGCTCTCCGTACATTAAGCGCATCAGCGTCGGCAAAATACTCCTCAATATATTTTTCCGCCAACTCTAAAGGCGGCATTTCTTCCTCTTGAGCCCTTTGAATAATCTTATCGTCAACATCCGTAAAATTTTGAATATAAGTGACCTCATAGCCAAGATACTCTAAATAACGGCGTACTGTATCAAAAACCACCAAGGGGCGAGCATTACCTAAATGAATGAAATTATAGGTTGTCGGACCACAAGCATACATTCGTACTAACGGCGGCTCTAACGGTAAAAAAGCTTCCTTCTGTCCTGTCAGCGTATTAAAAACTCTTAAACCCTCTTTACTCACTCTTTCTTCGACTCCTTTTCTTCTAATTTAGCCTCTAGTTCTTCCACTCGTTTCTGTAAATTTAACAAGACATCTAAAACCGGGTCCGGCAACTTGTTATGTTCCAAATCAACCTGAACCTGGAGCTCTTTCTTCACTACCCGGCCCGGCACGCCTACCACTGTGGAATTTGACGGAACTTCCTTCAAAACAACAGAACCGGCCCCTATCTTGACATTATCCCCCACTTTAAAGGAACCCAAAACCTTCGCCCCGGCACTAATGACCACATTGTCCCCAATCGTCGGATGCCGCTTTCCCTTTTCCTTGCCTGTTCCGCCTAAAGTTACACCTTGATAAAGCGTTACATTATCCCCTATTTCCGCTGTCTCCCCAATCACGACACCGGCACCGTGGTCAATAAAAAAACCTTCGCCAATCTTGGCCCCGGGATGAATTTCAATCTGGGTAAAAAACCGATTCACCTGCGAGATAAAACGGGCTAACAGAAACCACCTTTTCGTATAAAGTTTATGAGCTAAGCGGTGCAAAATAATGGCATGAAAACCAGGGTAGCAAAGGATTACTTCCCACACCCCTTTTACCGCCGGATCGCGTTCAAAAACTACCTGAGTATGCTTCTTTAACCAACCCAAGATTACCATCCTCCCTTTTTGAAGTTCGAGGTTCGAAATGAATTATTAATTATGCATTGTCTTTTCTAACCTCTTCCCGATGCGCCGCAAAGCTAAATCTTTCCCTAAAATCTCGATAATTAAAAACAAATCAGGTCCATGCTGCTGTCCAGTCAATGCCACACGAATCGGCATATAGACAAATTGACCCTTTAATTTTAACTCCTTCATGATTGACTTCAGCAAAGCCTTAATCGTCTCCGGAGTCACCTCTTCTAAAGCAACTAGCTTATCCCGAAAAGTTCTAAGTACTAGGGGAAAAGTTTCCTGTTGTAATACTACTGCTGCTTCTTCATTTTCGATGGTTACCTCTTCTCCTACGAATATTTTGGCTTGTTCTGTTACTTCCTTAATCGTAGAGAGACGCTCTTGTAAAGCGGTCATCACCAATTCCGCCCATTCCTTTTCTTTCTGTGAAGGTTTTCCCGAAATATAACCGGCTTTAATCAAGTATGGCAAGGCTTGCTCTGTTAACTTTTCTACCGAGCTTTCCCGCAGATACATTCCATTAATCCACCGCAGTTTTTCTATATCAAAAACAGCGGGGTTTTTAGCTACCCTCTCCAGAGAAAACTCTTTAATCAATTCTTCTAAACTAAAGATTTCCTCTTCCCCTTCCGGAGCCCAACCTAAAAGAGCTAAAAAGTTCACTACCGCCTCCGGCAAGTAACCTTCTTCCTTATACTGCACGACCGAAGTCGCTCCATGACGCTTACTCATTTTACTGCGATCTTTGCCCAGAATTAGCGAAATATGAGCAAACTGCGGCTTCTCAAAACCGAGGGCTTCATAAAGCAAAATCTGACGCGGAGTGTTGGATAAATGCTCTTCCGCCCTAATCACATGACTGATTTTCATTAAAGCATCATCAATCACCACCGCATAATTATAAGTGGGAATACCATCGGACTTTACAATTACAAAGTCCCCGACTTCCTCACTCTGAAAAACAACTTGTCCTCGCACGAGGTCATTAATCACAATTTCTTGTTCTTCAGGAACACGAAAACGAACAACAGGCTTACGTCCTTCGGCCTCATATTTCTGCCTATCTTCAGCGGAAAGCAAACGGCATTTCCCGCTATACTTGGGATTACCGCCTTGAGCCAAGGCCTCCTGCCGCTCCTTTTCTAATTCCTCTTCCGAACAATAGCAATAGTACGCCTCTCCCCTGTCCAGCAATTTCTGGGTATATTCCCGATAAATATCTAATCTTTCCATCTGCCGGTATGGTCCATACGGTCCTCCGATATCCGAGCCCTCATCCCAATTCATCCCCAACCACTTGAGAGAAGCAAAAATATTTAATTCTGATTCCCGGCTAGATCTCTCGCGATCCGTATCCTCTATCCGTAAAACAAATTTTCCACCTAATTTTTGGGCTAATAAAAAATTAAAAAGTGCAGAACGAGCACCCCCAATATGCAAAGGACCCGTAGGGCTAGGTGCAAATCTTACCCGAAATTCTTTCATTAGTTCAAATCCTCCCTTATCTAGAGCCAATCTAGAGCCAATCTCGCGACTGCTCACGCTTATTGACCATCATCTATTTTTTATAATCATTCCTCAACATTTGTTTTATCAATTAAAGAACAGGCATAAGCAGCCAGACCTTCTTTTCTCCCTGTAAAACCGAGCCCTTCCGTCGTCGTAGCCTTGATGCTTACTTGTTCTAACGCTATTCCCAAAACCATAGCTAATTTTTTTCTTATTTCTTCCCGATAAGGTGCCAGTTTAGGCGCCTCAGCAACAAGCGTACAATCCACATTAGAACAAAGATAACCCTGGGATTTAAGCAGGGTTACTACTTGCTGTAATAAATCTAAACCGGAAGCATCTTTATAACGCGGGTCACTATCCGGAAACAAAAGCCCGATGTCCCCCAGCGCTGCCGCACCCAGCAAAGCATCCATTACTGCATGAGTAAGGACATCGGCATCGGAATGCCCCTGTAAGCCCTGCTCATAAGGAATCTCCACGCCTCCTAAAATCAACTTTCGCCCTTCGGCAAAAGCATGAACATCATAACCAAACCCAACTCTCATCGTTCCTTACCCTCTCCTAGATTATCTTCTTCTATTAGTATCTTTATTTTCTTTCTTGCCGTGCAGTGTTAAGATATTTAATTATTTTGTCTTTAAATTCATGGATTTCTCGCCTATCTTCCTGCAATATTTTATAAATTATTTCCGGATCTACATCCCAATATGCGTGTACTAAGCGATTGCGGAATCTAGCCATCGCCGTCAAATTTAAAGCAAATTCCGGTGATAAGATACCTAATTCACCCAGTTTTAAAAAAATATCGGCATAACTCTCCGGTGCACTGATATTTGATTTGCCTGCCTCCAAAGCAATAATTCTACTACCGATATTTAAAGAACTTTCTATAGCCAATTGCAAATAACGTTCACAAGCGCCCTGCATAATAACATCTTTTAAAAACTCATCTTTAGATTTTCGAGAAAGGTCATCTAAATATTGCAGATATTTGTGTAATAGTTTAAGCTGTTCCACAATTTTTTCATCCATTACCTAACCTCCAACTCCTAACCTTTTTAAAAACTCCCGATTAAACAAAGAACGGACAGGAGCAAAATCAAGATAATTCATAATTACTCTTGTTTCAAAATTAATTCGCTTTTCCGGATTAGAGCAAAAAACAACTCTTTTATTTTTGATCACACTATATTGAAAACGCAAAGGAGCTTGATTTAAATTAAGCGAATCAATTTCTTCTGTCCCTAATATTTTGATAGCATCGAGCAAAATTTTAGTTTCAATCTGTGCATCTTGCAGGTCATCTGCCAAAAGAAAAGCAAGGTCAATATCACTTAAAGGGGTTGTTTTTCCTTCATGACCGGAACCAAATAAATAAGCAGTTACCAAATCGGGAGCATATTTCTCCAATGCTTGCCCTAATTTTTTTATTTTTTCTTCAAAATTGCTAAAATCAACTTGCTGATATTTTATCATCAAATATTCACTCCAAAAGATAATCAACTTCCATCTTATTATATCCCATCAATAGTTAAAATTCTACCGGTGTGTCTTGGTGTGTCAACAACCCCGTCTCCTTGACACCCTCTCTCGCAAATATACGAGGTCTTCCGGAGTCGTAATCTTCAGATTATCATAATCGCCCTGCACTACAAAAACAGGCACCCCCAGCCTCTCCACTAATGAAGCATCATCAGTCCCCACCCATCCTGCAGCTTGAGCTTCCTGATAAGCTTTAACAAGCACTTCTTTTTTAAACACCTGAGGAGTCTGTATTTGCCACAAAGCCTTACGCGGAGGAGTCTCTTGCACCATAAAATCGTCCTTAACCACCTTAATCGTATCCTTAGCCGGTACCCCTACTATTGCCGCACCCTTTTCAAAAGCCGCCCTCAGCACATCCGTAATCACCGGAGTAGAAACAAGTGGTCTTACCCCATCATGAACAACTACCCATTCTATATCTTCAGCTAAAGCTAAAAGCCCCTGATAAACAGAATCTTGACGTTCTTTCCCCCCGGAAACAATCTTCGTAACTTTAGCAAAACCATACTTATTAATAATCTTTTGCCGGCAATAATCTATAAATTCCTCTTGAGTCACCACTATAATATTATCAATTAAAGGATGACTCTGAAATTGATCAAGAGTATAAGCCAAAAGAGGGCGGCCATTAATCTCTAAAAACTGTTTGCTGACACGCCCTCCGATTCTTTTCCCCTGCCCGGCAGAAAGTATTAACGCAGAAACCTTAGCCAATGGCATCCACCTCATACAAAGTTCTACTATCATTATATTTAGGTTTTGCAAAAATCATCCGTCCGGCTGCAGTTTGCAAAACGCTAGTAACCACAACATAAATGGTCTGATTAATATGTTTTTTCCCGGCATCCACCACAATCATCGTCCCGTCATCAAGATAACCAATGCCCTGTTTAGATTCTTTGCCATCTTTAATAATCTGCACCACCATTTCTTCGCCCGGAAGAAAGACCGGTTTTAAAGCATTAGCCAACTCATTAAGATTAAGCACCCGAATACCCTGAAGTTCAGCAACTTTGTTCAAGTTATAATCATTGGTAAAAATATCCGCGCCTAAAACTTGGGCTAATTTCACCAGTTTGCTATCCACTTCCTGTATATCCGGAAAATCCTGTTCATAAATCCGAACCCGCGCAATCAATTCTTTGCGCATTTTATTAAGAATATCCAATCCCCGTCTGCCCCTATTTCTTTTTAACTGATCCGAAGAATCAGCGATATGACGTAATTCTTCCAGCACAAACCCCGGGATGACCAAATCCCCCTCCACAAAGCCACTTTTGCAAATGTCAGCGATCCGGCCATCAATAATCACACTTGTATCAAGCACCTTGTATAACCGCCCGGCTTCAAATTTAGCAGAAGCAGATTTATCCTTATCCTTTCCGCCAAACTTAGGGAAAATATTAAAGATATTTAATAATTCCTCTTTCTTTTTATAACCAAGACTAAGCCCTAAATAACCAAACAAAATACTGCAAAAAATAGTCATATAGCTGCCTACAAAAGGAATTCGGGCAAGGGAAGAGCCTAATAAACTAGCAATGATAAGTCCGATAATCAGACCGATAGCCGCCCCTATCAAATCGCCCAAAGGCATCTTTTGCAATTTTTTTTCGATCCACTCTGTCATCTGCACAACCTTAGTGATAAGCCTTGGTGCAAAACTATAACCTAATAAACCTAATACTATACCGGGTAATATAATAATCGTCATCCGCAAAATAACGTTAGACGCAACTAGCCAACCACTATTCAACAAAGCATAGCCTATGGAAAGGCCTCCTGCCAAAAAAAATAAGACCACAATTACTCGGGCTACTTTCCTAAACAAATTTTCACCCCCTTTATAACCTGCTTTAATTATTATACGCAAGCATTCTTATTTAAGCAAGTTGACAAGATTTCCCCCTAAAAAGATAAAGGCGCCCCGAACTGACGCCTTTATGTTATGCTAAATATTGTTGGAGAAGATTTTTAATATGGTCTTCCTCCTCGTCCTTAGCCAAAACCAATTCACTCAGTAAAATCTGGCGTGCACTATCCAGCATTTTCTTTTCGCCGGTAGAAAGTCCTTTTTCTTTATCTCTCGACGCAAGATTCCTTACTACTTCAGCTAAATCATAAATATTACCGCCTTTGATTTTTTCCATATTGTTCCTATATCTTCTATTCCAATTATTAGACATAGGCGAATCCTCTTGCTGAAGAACATTAAAAACCTTTCTAACCTCCTCACCATTAATTACCTTTCTTAAGCCGATTGTATCAACATTATTGATCGGAACCATTACTTTCATTTCACCGATCGGCATCCGTAAAACATAATAATTACGCTTCTCCCCTAAGATTTCCTTTTCTTCGATCCCTTCAATAATGCCCGCTCCGTGCATAGGATAAACAATTTTATCCCCTATTTCAAACATAGTCTTTCACCCCCCAGTCCCAAGAGAGCTGATAGTACTATTTTAACAAAAATAAACTTGCATGTCAAAAATATTTATTATATATCATTGTCCCCCAGATAGTCAACAACTATTCAACAAACTTCTGCTTCGCCTACATTGACAAAATAAGAGATTTTTCAGTATAATAGCCTTAGGATATTAAGATACGAAATAAAGGGGTGTTCATATTGGCACAATTTAATTGCCAAGACTTTGAGAAAACTGTATCTACCTATCTACTTCGTCATCAAAGTATTTTAGACCTTCTGGCTAAATGTCAAGAGTCATCGGCACGAACTAATCGCGCCGTAACAAAATCCGTAACAAATTGTGGCTGTATAAACATCAATGCTCAGAAACAACCTTTCCCACCTGAAGCAGATCTGCAAGACCTGAAAAAATTTTTTTCCAGCCACCTCCATGGTGAGCTTTGCGCTGCCTGCCGAGAGATCATTATTGATGAACTTGGCAAAAATTTATTTTATATAACTGCTCTCTGCAATACACTGGGGATTAGTTTAGAAGAAATTATAAAAGAGGAAAATAACAAGGTAAAAACTTTAGGCAGATTTAATTTAACTTAAGCTAAAGGGGAAACATAAAATTATAATAAAGATATTTTAATCTTAAAAACGCCGGAATAATTACGGCGTTTTTATACTAAAACAAGACCCAGCGCCTCTTGAAGAGTCCTTACTTCGCTAATCTCCAAACCTTCATTTTCAGCCCGAGAACAGCTCGACTTACTGCCATAAGGAATCAAAGCATGAGAAAACCCTAACTTTTTAGCCTCATGGAGACGCTTTCCCACAAAAGGAATACTTCTTATTTCCCCGGTCAGGCCCACCTCCCCCATCACCACAAGATTAGGTAAACAAGGTCTGTTTTTTAAGCTTGAAGCCAAAGCAACAGCAATGGCTAAATCTAAAGCCGGCTCCTGTATTTTGATACCGCCGACAATATTGACATACGCATCTTGCTGGCTAAGATTTAAACCTACTCTTTTTTCTAAAACCGCCATCAGTAAATTAACCCGGTTATAGTCAGCACCCGTAGCCATCCGTCGCGGCTGTCCAAAAGCACTATGACTAACTAAAGCCTGAATTTCTACTAATAAAGGACGTGTACCTTCAATACTGGCTACCACCACAGAACCAGGTGAGCCTACGGGCCTTTCCGCCAAAAAGGCCTCGGAAGGATTAGTCACTTCAACTAAACCTTCATTTTGCATCTCAAAAACACCTAATTCAAAAGTAGAACCGAAACGATTTTTAATGGCTCGCAAAATCCGATACTGATGATGCCGCTCCCCTTCAAAATACAAAACCGCATCAACCATATGTTCTAATACTCTAGGTCCGGCGATACTCCCCTCTTTCGTCACATGCCCTACAATAATCAGCGGAATATTCAACCCTTTCGCCAAGGCTGCCAATCTACCCGTAGCCTCCTTAATCTGCCCAATACTACCCAGAGCGGAAGACAACTCACTACAAAAAACTGTTTGAATAGAATCGACAATTACCAAAGCAGGCTGCAAAGTCTCAATCTCCTGTTCCAGTAAATCGAGAGCAGTCTCTGACCAAATAAAAAGATGCTCTGCCTGCAAACCTAAACGAGAAGCCCTCATTTTAATCTGTTGTGCAGATTCTTCACCCGAAACATATAAAACCTTTTCTGCCCTCTCCGCAACATAATCAGCCGCCTGCAGAAGCAAAGTGGATTTGCCAATCCCCGGGTCGCCGGCAAGAAGAACTATTGAGCCTAAGACAAGTCCTCCCCCTAGCACTCGATTTAATTCAATCATCCCCACATCAATACGCTCTACTGCAAACTTTTCTATGGTCAAAAGAGATTGCGGCTGTTGCATATCTGTCTTTATTCTTGGCTTGCCTGAGATAGTTTTGATGACTTCTTCCACCAGGGTATTCCATTGCCCACACTCAGGACACCGGCCTAACCAACGCAAAGTTTCAAAGCCACACTGTTGACAAATAAAATTACTCTTAAGCTTGCCCACACGTTTCACCTCATTTCACTCGCTCTTAAGCACTATTTCTTCTTTATATCAGTTATCAATACCCACCGTCCTCGTTGCCTCATCCCAATCAACCTTAGCACCCAACCCTTCTGACACTATCCTTAGAGGAACCATTGTACGGTCTTCAATAATCATGGCTTGAGTATCCATGATGAAAGGCTGTCCGTTTAAGATGTATTGGCTTTGACCTATAATAAGCTTAATCATGTTGGAACCTTTAATTAAAGTAACTACTTGGGTAGAATCATCCCAATCAACTGTTGCCCCGAGATTTTCCCCAATAGCACGGAGTCCGATCATGGTACGACTCTCTTTGTTGATAAAGCAGGGTATAGGGGTTTGAGGTATCTGCCCATTTACTCTGATGGTTATTTGAGCTTGAGTATTAATCCTATTATGAATAATTTTGGCCCTATTATAAATTCTTTCTGCATCTTCTCCTTTGGCAATAGTTGGCTGATAATCATTTCTGTGTTGAACAGAAGATATTAGGCAAGGAATAAGTTTGATTTCGCTTTTTGTTATTTGATCACCTTTAAATTCAAATGCTTGTTGAAAAATAAAAGTATCTTGATCAGGCGGATTGCGGTTACCACCATAAACAAAGTTACCTAAGCTATAAACAATGTATTTGCCATTATAATTCTCAATTTCCTGGATTACGTGGGGGTGATGTCCTAACACTAAATCTGCACCACGATCAATGGCATAACGACCTAATAACTTCTGCTCCGGTATTACATCACTATATTCTTCACCCCAGTGGAAACTGACAATAATTAAATCTGCAGACTCTTTAATTTCAGATAGATCATTTTGAATTTGTTGCTTTAAAACGGAAAGATCAAGGCCTTTTTCTAAAGGACCATAAGTATTGTATCCTAATAACCCAATTTCTCTTCCCTTGATGGCAATGATCGCTTTATCTTCATAACCAAAATAATTAATACCTGTTTTCATTAAACTTGCTTTAGTATCAGAAAAACCCTTTTCTAAGTAATCAAAGGAATGATTATTAGCTAAATTAACTGCTTCAATACTACCTTCTTTTAATATATTGGCAAACCGGGGAGGCCCCTTGAAAAAGAAGGCCCTATCCTGATGTGATTTGTCCGGTTTTTGATTATAATCTGTCAGAGCATTTTCGAGATTAGCAATTGTTAAATCATCATTCTCTAAAATATTTTTTACACCACTAAAGAAATACCCATATCGTTCATTCTGCTTTTTAAATTCATCAAAAAAGGATCCTTGATACTTAAACCTTGTATCTGCACCAATTACACAATCACCTATCGCACTTATTACCAGAGTAGTCACTTTTTCATCCAGTAATTCTTTAGGATTATGAATTACCCCATATTTAGCTCCGTCCGCATCATCAAAATGCCACCATTCAGCCTTATACCCTTTAAAGCCATGCTTTTCCATAGCTTGCTCTAATAATAAGGCATTAGCTGCTTTCTTAACTTCAACATCACGATAATCTCGATCGGCCATACTGCCAAATTCATCAAATTCCGTTGGCATTTCAAGCTCCGTGCCATCACTATTGACTAAGGTTACATCAACAGCCATTCCCCTTGAATGGTTTGAATATTTTTTATAGGGATTGGCTACAAAGCTTGGATTTGGACAGGCTTTCCATAATTCAAATTGGGCTTCGGTTGGCCTAAAAGCATCCCAAATTTTTAGACTGTATCCTTTATTTAATAGCTCTTCTTGCACTTGCTTTAACTTTTTAGCCGTTCCTAATCTTAGATAAGCATCATCAGTAACGTAAATTTTTTGTTTAGTGAAATTATTTTCCGTTGCATACCTCATCTCAATAAAAACATTAGGAAGATATGCTCGGAGATCCACTAAACTGTGATTTTCTGCAGAGGCAAAACATGGTATTGCAATAAAGAGAAATAAAATCGTTAGGAAGAAACCTGCTATCATATTCTTCATATTATTAAAAAATTTACTCATATAAATTTTTCCTCCAATATAATACATATAAATCATACAATATATTGTTAAAACAAGCAATTATTTCTAGGAATATGGGATAGGGCACACTATCTAATATTAAAAAATGGGGTTGACCTAGTCACTACTTAGGTCAACCCCATTTTCTTTTATTAATTTTAAAACCTCTTAGCCCTAAGCCTTTGCCTGCTCAGCAACACGTACGGTAATCTTATTATCCTCTACCGCATCAACAACAACTTTATCTCCCTTTTGAAAAGTTCCTTTCAACAATTCCTCTGATAAACAATCTTCAATCTTCCGTTGAATAGCCCGTCTCAACGGTCTCGCCCCAAAACTAGGATTATAGCCTTCTTGGATAATTATTTCTTTCACCCGCTCTGTTACTTCAACTTCAATTTCTTGTTCTGTTAACCGTTCAATAACATCATCAACCATTAACGTTACAATCTTTTTAAGTTGCTCCTTATGCAAAGCATGGAAAACAATAATCTCATCAAGACGGTTCAGGAATTCCGGTCTAAAGGCTTTCTTTACCTCCGCCATAATCTTATTTTTCATCCGTTCGTACTTATCTTGGGCATCTCCTGCCGTGACAAAACCTACGGTTGTTTCTTTACCAAGCGTATTGGCACCTAAATTAGAGGTCATAATGATTACGGTATTGCGGAAATTAACAGTACGGCCCTTGGCATCAGTAAGCCGACCATCTTCCATCACTTGCAGTAATGTGTTAAACACATCGGTATGCGCTTTTTCTATTTCATCCAAAAGTATCACCGCATAAGGCTTACGTCTGACTGCCTCCGTTAGTTGCCCTCCTTCATCAAAACCTACATACCCTGGCGGAGCACCAATTAAGCGCGCCACCGTATGTTTCTCCATATATTCCGACATATCCAGCCTAATCATGGCCTCTTCATCACCAAAAAGAATCTCCGCTAAAGACTTGGCTAACTCAGTCTTCCCTACCCCTGTAGGTCCGGCAAAGATAAATGAACCAATCGGTCTCCGGGGATCCTTGAGTCCGGCACTAGCCCTTCTAACTGCTCGAGAAAGAGCCTTAATGGCCTCATCCTGACCAATAACTCTCCGCCGCAGTAACTCTTCCATCTGCAAAAGACGTTGTGACTCTTCCCTCGTTAACTGTTGCACAGGTATCCCCGTCCAACTGGAAACCACCTGAGCTATTTCCTCCTCAGTAACATTTTGGGTCTTCTTACTCTTTTCCTGTTCCCATCTAGCCTTAAACTCTGCTAATTCTTTACGCAGGTTCTGCTCCTCGTCTCGGAACTCAGCCGCCTTTTCATATTCCTGACTAATAATCGCCGCTTCTTTTTCTTTATTCAAACTTTCCATCTTCTGTTCTAAGCCATACATATCAGGAGGTGTGGTAAATCCTTGTAATCTTACCTTCGAAGCTGCCTCATCGATTAAATCAATCGCCTTATCGGGAAGAAATCTATCTGTAATATATCTAACAGAAAAATCCACTGCCGCTTGCAAGGCTTTATCTGTAATCTTGACCCGGTGATGAGCTTCATAAAGGTCCCTTAAACCCTTCAAAACTTCCAAAGTATCCTCTTTAGACGGTTCTTCTACCATAATCGGCTGGAAGCGACGTTCTAGGGCGGCATCTTTCTCGACATATTTTCTATACTCATCGATTGTCGTGGCCCCGATGGCCTGCAATTCACCTCTGGCTAAAGCAGGCTTAAGAATATTAGCCGCATCAATGGCCCCTTCGGCAGCCCCCGCCCCAACAAGTGTATGCATTTCATCAATAAAGAGAATGACATTCCCATTTTCCCGAATCTCTTCCATTATTTTTTTCAAGCGTTCTTCAAACTCGCCCCGATACTTAGAACCTGCGACTAAAGCCCCCATATCTAAAGCCACAACCCGCTTCCCTTTAATCGTTTCCGGCACATTCCCCTTCACAATCTGCTGAGCTAAGCCTTCGGCAATAGCTGTTTTTCCCACACCGGGATCACCGATTAAAACAGGATTATTCTTGGTTCTCCGACTTAAGACCTGAATCACTCGTTCAATTTCTTTAGCCCGACCAATCACCGGATCAAGCTTCCCTTCCTGCACTAATTCCGAAAGGTCACGACCATATTCATTTAAAGTAGGTGTTTGCTTATCTTTACTTACACCGGCTTGCCCCGGCATCTTTTTATTTACAGGTATCGCTCCACCACCTAAAAGCGAAAAAACCTGTTTGCGGATAGCATCAGCCGTCACGCCCAAATCGAGCAAAACCTGAGCAGCAACCCCTTCCCCTTCTCTGACCAAACCTAGCAAAAGATGCTCCGTACCTACATAATTCACACCCCATCGCATCGCCTCATCATTCGCCAATTCAATCACCCTTTTCGCCCGCGGGGTAATACTCGTTTTCCCTGTAATCACATGACCCGGAGAGACTAAATCTGTAACTGTTTTACGTACTGTATTTAAATCTAGCCCTAGATTAATTAAAGCCTTCGCGCCAATCCCTTCATTTTCACGTAATAAGCCAAGCAAAACGTGTTCCGTGCCAATAGCCGGATGTCCTAAAACCTTAGCTTCTTCCCCAGCCAAATAAAGAACATGCTGGGCACGTTGTGTAAACTTTGAATACATTATTTTTCCCTCCTTTAAAAGCAATGCATAATGCCTAAATCATTTAACACTATCAACGGAATTTTTTAGCAAAAAGCTCTGCCCTTACTCCATCTCTTTCCTGAGCTGCCATAGTTCTCCCTGTATATCTCTGAATAAAAGCAGGTTGAGCCAAAACTAACAACTCGCATAGATTAAGTTTCCGCAATTCTTCCTTTAAAAGCCCCAAATCAACACCCATTCTTACATCAGACAAACAGTTCAAAGCCTCCTGCGAATTTAGAATTGCTGCATTTTGTAAAACACCAAAAGCTCTGCCTACCCGATCTTTGATCTGGAATGGACATTCCTGAAGTAACCACTTTCTGGTTTTCTCTTCCTTCGCCACAATTTGTAAAGCCAATGTCGTTAAGTTTTGGATGATTTCTAACTCTGTTTGCCCTAGCGTAATCTGGTTAGAAATCTGATATAAATCACCAATTGCCTCTGTCCCTTCCCCATAAAGACCACGTGCCGTAAAACCTAATTGTCCTAAAGAGCTAAAAACCCTTCCGGCCTGCTGTGTCAAGACTAATGCCGGTACATGAACCATCACGCTAGCTCTTAGCCCTGTTCCCACATTAGTCGGGCAAGCAGTCAAATAACCTGTTCTACTATGGAAAGCATATTCCAACTCACTTTCCAAAGCGTCATCTAACTGATCAGCGATCTGCCAAGCCTCTTCCAACTGCAGACCTGGGGAAAAAACCTGTAAGCGGAGATGATCCTCTTCGTTAATCATAATACTAATGGCTTCATCCCCATTAATCAATAATCCCTTATTCCCACCTTCCTCACAATGTTCAGGACTAATCAGATGTTTTTCCAGTAAAATCTGTCTCTCAAGGGCAGGTATTTCATTTAACCGGTAAAAATATAACTTTTCCTGCCCCCGATACCCTAAATTTTCCGCAGCGTTTTTAACCTTTTCCAAGACAGTAAAACCATCAGTTTCATTTTGGAAAGCGGGCATCGGTATTTTTTTTAAATTCCGAGCTAAACGCAGACGAGAGCTAAGAACAATATGATGATGAGGACCTTCTGCCTTCGTCCAATTACTTTGCGCCCGCGCCACAATTTTTTCAATCATCGTTACTGCTCACCTGCCCTTGCTTAATTTTACCTTCGAGCTCTTTAATCCGATCTCGCAATTCTGCTGCCTTTTCATACTCTTCTTTTTCTACCACCTGGCGTAATTGATGTTTTAAATCACTAAGCTCCCGACTAATCCGCAAAGAACTCCCCATCCGCTGGGGAATTTTGCCCCGATGAAGAGTGGCTCCGTGAATCTTCCTTAAAGCAGGCTCTAAATAAGAGGAGAAATGCTGATAACATTCACTACAACCCATGCGCCCCAATTCAGCGATTTTACTGTAAGGGATCTTACAATTAGGGCAAACATTTTCCCGCACCTTCTCCTTAGAAACTAATGGCTGATTAAAAAATACTCCTAAAAGGTCATTAAGGTTATATAGTGGAATTTTCGGGAACTCAATCTTTACTTTTTCCTCCTGAGCACATTGTTCACATAAATGCTTCTCCGTTTTTTGGCCATTGATATATTGCGTGATATGAACATTAGCCAAGTTTTTCTGACATTTTTCACATTGCATTTTTAATCCCCCTTTACCGCTAATCTTTTCGGCATAAAGTTGTTAAAACGACCTGCATTATTTTAGCTCTAATGATATCCCTCTCGGGCAAATCAAGAGCGAGCGTCTCTCTATTAATAATCGCTTTCAAAAGATTATATTCACGTGTTGTGATTAATTGTTCCTCATAAAAGCGCTTTAAAACCCCCTCAGCTTCCCCTTGCTCTAAACTTGGCTCTATCTCCTTATACACATTTTTTAAGACATAATGAGGAAAGGCGTCCCAAGAGATTTTAATAATTCTGACGTAGCCACCGCCCCCCCTTCTGCTTTCGACAAGATAGCCCTGAATAGGAGTAAAACGAGTACTTAAAACATAATTGATTTGCGAAGGAACACAATTAAAAAACTCTGCCAATTCATTACGCTGAATCTCAATCGCCTCCTGATGTGTCAAAAGACTTTTAAGATATTCCTCGATCCGCCTGACGAGACTCATTTTTCCACCTGACCTTTACTGACCTTCTGCTTATATTATATCAACTTTTCTATAAATATATGCAACTACCAATTAACTGCAAAAACAAGGTATGTTTCCAGATAATAACCTATTCTTTACAATTCCTCACCTTTCCTCACCTTTGCGCAATTATTCTTTTGCTCTTAAATTAAAAGATCACGGAACGGCGAAAGCACCGTTCCCTACTTAACAAGCATTCTTAATTTTATCGTAAGTATTGGTAATTTTTCTTCTAATCCTTTGAATGGCATTATCAACAGCCTTCGGTTGTATGGCCAAAGCACCGGTAATTTCTAAATAACTAAAACCTTGTAACCGTAGAAGCAAAACATTTTGTTCTAAACAAGTAAGTTTTTTTTGCAAAAAAGCTATTAATTCTTCTACCCCTTCCTTTTCCAGAAAATTGTTTTCCGGTGTGTCCTTTTCATTCTTAAGCAAATGCTCCTTGGCATAGCGAGAAGACCCAAAACGAGTACTATCATCATCATGGCTATTACTGTGAATAGAAAGCGCATTATTCAAAATCTGCCTTTTTTTTCGATTAGAACGACTTACCGCGGAATTTAACTCTCGCTTGATACATAAAAAGGCGAAATTACGAAATTTGACATTCTTGTTAAAATCATAGGCTTTAATCGCTTCTAATAAACCAATAGTGGCTTCTTGTACTAAATCCTGCTGTTCACCATCTTTAAGAAAATAATTTTTACAAAGATAATAAATAAAGCCACGATAGTCCTTAAGTAATTCTTCCTGGGCTCTTTCGTCCCCACTTTGAGCTAATTTCAAAAGCTCTGTTTCATTAGAATACCAGCTCTTCTTCATAAGCGTACACCCCTAAATCGTCCTCTTACAACAAATTATCACAATTTACTACATAATAGCATCCGCTTTTTGTCCTATTTTACTAGGATTAACGTCCTATTTTTATCTGCTTTTGATAAATCGAAGCTGTTTTATTCACTTTTTTGCAACTTTTGTTAGAATGTACCGCAAAAACATATTAAAAAAACCTGGTTGATTACCAGGGAGAAATTCATGGCTCCTCGAGTAGGATTCGAACCTACAACCCTGCGGTTAACAGCCGCATGCTCTACCGTTGAGCTATCGAGGAATATTTAATTATTCTTCTAAGCAATAAATATATTACCATAGCAATTATACAGTGTCAATAAAAAAAGAGCGTGTGTGTAGTTATTCTGTCTTTATTTTTTAAAAATGGAGCGGGTGATGGGAATCGAACCCACGTAACCAGCTTGGAAGGCTGGCGCTCTACCATTGAGCTACACCCGCAAATGGCTCCTCGAGTAAGATTCGAACCTGCTTTTATCTTTTCATTATGCATTGTATTAAAAGTGATCCTAGCAACGACATACTCTCCCGGATCTTAAGATCAAGTACGCAGCTGCGCCGAAGGGCTTAAATTGCTAGGTAAAACGTGATCTGCTTCGTATTACTGCGTTGTTCTGCGGTCTCGGTGTGCTCATTTACATACGTTGGGGACATTCCTGTCCTAATGAACAACCTGCACTTCAGCAGGTGTGTCCCCTATCCTTATGCCATTCCGCGCACCTCGCCTTGAACGCCTTGTTCTACTCGCACCTAACGCTTTACCTAGCAATTTAACTAACCTGCCACATCCCACCAGATAAAACACAATCTATACATACAACGTTATCTACTCTATCTTTTATCTTTTCATTATGCATTATGCATTATGAATTGTATTAAAAGCGATCCTAGCAACGACATACTCTCCCGGATCTTAAGATCAAGTACCATCTGCGCTGAAGGGCTTAACTGCCGTGTTCGGGATGGGAACGGGTGTGGCCCCTTCGCTGTTGTCACTAGGATCATTCTTTCAAAAATACACAGAGAAAAGAAAGTTTCGAGGAATACATTTATTAATTAGGTCAAGTCTTCGGCCTATTAGTACCGGTCAGCTCAATACATTACTGCACTTACACCTCCGGCCTATCAACCTGATCATCTTTCAGGGGCCTTACCCGGCACTTAACTCAGTGCGTTCTCGGATTAACATCAAACTTAAATTTGGACATCCTTCGTTCTCTGTTATCATCTTCTTACACACTCAGTTAAGTGCCGGGGGGAAATCTCATCTTGGGGTGGGCTTCGCGCTTAGATGCTTTCAGCGCTTATCCCTGCCAGACATAGCTACCCAGCAATGCCCCTGGCGGGACAACTGGTACACCAGCGGTCTGTCCAACCCGGTCCTCTCGTACTAGGGTCAGCTCCCCTCAAATTTCCTACGCCTGCGATGGATAGGGACCGAACTGTCTCACGACGTTCTGAACCCAGCTCACGTACCGCTTTAATGGGCGAACAGCCCAACCCTTGGAACCTACTTCAGCTCCAGGATGCGATGAGCCGACATCGAGGTGCCAAACCTCCCCGTCGATGTGAACTCTTGGGGGAGATAAGCCTGTTATCCCCAGGGTAACTTTTATCCGTTGAGCGATGGCCCTTCCATGCGGTGCCACCGGATCACTAAGCCCGACTTTCGTCCCTGCTCCACTTGTGGGTGTCGCAGTCAAGCTCCCTTTTGCCTTTATACTCTACGCGCGATTTCCAACCGCGCTGAGGGAACCTTTGGACGCCTCCGTTACTCTTTAGGAGGCGACCGCCCCAGTCAAACTGTCCGCCTGACACTGTTCCCAACCCCGCTTTAGGGGCTTAGGTTAGAATTTCAGTACCTCAAGGGTGGTATCCCAAGGGTGACTCCACCAAAACTGGCGCTCTGGTTTCTATGTCTCCCACCTATGCTGTACATGACGCACCAAAATCCAATATCAGGTTGCAGTAAAGCTCCATGGGGTCTTTCTGTCCTATCGCAGGTAACCGGCATCTTTACCGGTATTACAATTTCACCGAGTCCCTCGTTGAGACAGCGCCCAGATCGTTACGCCTTTCGTGCGGGTCGGAACTTACCCGACAAGGAATTTCGCTACCTTAGGACCGTTATAGTTACGGCCGCCGTTTACTGGGGCTTCGGTTCAAAGCTTCTCCGGCACTTAACTACTTGATAGTAAACTATTAGTTGGTTAAGTGCCGGATAACCTCTTCCCTTAACCTTCCAGCACCGGGCAGGCGTCAGCACTTATACGTCAACTTTCGTTTTCGCAAGCACCTGTGTTTTTGTTAAACAGTCGCCTGGGCCTCTTCTCTGCGACCCGGCACTCAACTCAGTACATATTACGAGTTTGGCTTTGAACTTTTCTTAGTTTAGCTTTCGTTCTCTGTTTTTCTCGCGTCTACGCACTCAGTTGAGTGCCGGGCACCCCTTCTCCCGAAGTTACGGGGTCTTTTTGCCGAGTTCCTTAACGAGGGTTCTCTCGAACGCCTTAGGTTTCTCACCCTACCTACCTGTGTCGGTTTGCGGTACGGGCACTTCTACGCTCGTTAGCAGCTTTTCTTGCCAGTGGGAGTTACATTGCTTCGGTACTTTAGTTTCCCTCCCCATCACGCCTCGGTATTTTTGCAGGACGGATTTGCCTATCCTGCTACCTCGAGCGCTTGGACGCACTTTTCCAGTCGTGCGCTCAATTTACCCTCCTGTGTCCCT
>Ga0265294_10002651_pt1 | contig 23400 bp, 29 predicted proteins | sample MunlanPumphouse3_FD_192504 | JGI IMG/M metagenome (GOLD analysis project Ga0265294, IMG submission 192504) | Groundwater microbial communities from a municipal landfill in Southern Ontario, Canada - Pumphouse #3 | ecosystem: Environmental > Aquatic > Deep subsurface > Groundwater | place... | reverse complement strand
AAGAAATCTGCGTAATCAGCGTAATCTGCGTGCTACCATTTTGATTCTAAATTCATTATCTGTGAAATCTGTGTAATCTGTGAGCTAAAAATTCAATCCTTGTTTTAATGGAACTATGTATAAAAACTAATATCAGGATTTTCGGGGAAATTCAAAGTCCCAGTTTCAATCCTTGTTTTAATGGAACTATGTATAAAAACTTTGATTTTTTGCTTGACAAATCGGGAAAATCCGTTGTTTCAATCCTTGTTTTAATGGAACTATGTATAAAAACAGATGAGCTTGCCATCAATACTATTTTTTCTATCATCGTTTCAATCCTTGTTTTAATGGAACTATGTATAAAAACATTATTTCAAGCAACGGATTATAATCGCCGAAAATGTTTCAATCCTTGTTTTAATGGAACTATGTATAAAAACTCACTGATTCTGAATTGAAAAGTATCACAAAAGCCAGTTTCAATCCTTGTTTTAATGGAACTATGTATAAAAACAATATCCATATGAATCTTTTCAAAATACACTTATGTTTCAATCCTTGTTTTAATGGAACTATGTATAAAAACCTTTTTTTTCAATTTCTTTCATCAGTCCCAGCCCTGTTTCAATCCTTGTTTTAATGGAACTATGTATAAAAACGAATCACATACCAGAGCCGTATAAAATATGCCTTCCGTTTCAATCCTTGTTTTAATGGAACTATGTATAAAAACTCTCGTTTTTTACTAGGTTTTACTAGGGAAATCCAGTTTCAATCCTTGTTTTAATGGAACTATGTATAAAAACGAGATTATGGGAGCGGCTTCATTGTCATATTTTAGGGGTTTCAATCCTTGTTTTAATGGAACTATGTATAAAAACTTCAATGAATGTCTACTATCTATACAGGATAACTTATGTTTCAATCCTTGTTTTAATGGAACTATGTATAAAAACCCATGGAACTATCTCTTTAAGGGTCTCTACTTCTATGTTTCAATCCTTGTTTTAATGGAACTATGTATAAAAACAGGCTATGACATAGCGATTTTCCGAGAAATCCAGATGTTTCAATCCTTGTTTTAATGGAACTATGTATAAAAACGCTTTTTGGGGTGGTTTAAGCAGAAAGAAATCTGGTGTTTCAATCCTTGTTTTAATGGAACTATGTATAAAAACAACCACATCCACATTTGCATCGGATTTCGGAGTCATGTTTCAATCCTTGTTTTAATGGAACTATGTATAAAAACATTTCTGGATAATATCCATTTCAGAGATTATAGGAGGTTTCAATCCTTGTTTTAATGGAACTATGTATAAAAACCGTCCTCCTTAATCTCAATGGCTCCTTCAAAATTAGTTTCAATCCTTGTTTTAATGGAACTATGTATAAAAACAATCCTGAAGGAAGGGACGAGAATTAGTCATATCCAAGTTTCAATCCTTGTTTTAATGGAACTATGTATAAAAACTATAAATATATGAAATCGCATATCCTCGTTCCCACAGTTTCAATCCTTGTTTTAATGGAACTATGTATAAAAACAGGAACTGAATAGTACTAAATTGGAATTGGATGAACTGTTTCAATCCTTGTTTTAATGGAACTATGTATAAAAACGGTGTACAACTTGTGCAAGTTGATGCTGTGATTGAGTTTCAATCCTTGTTTTAATGGAACTATGTATAAAAACCTATTTCATCCTGTTCCTGAAGATCAGACTCAGATTGTTTCAATCCTTGTTTTAATGGAACTATGTATAAAAACTTTAGGTATGACTTCATTGGTAGATTGATTATCATGTTTCAATCCTTGTTTTAATGGAACTATGTATAAAAACTGAACCCGAAAATGCCGAACCTATTATCGGTTCCAGAGGTTTCAATCCTTGTTTTAATGGAACTATGTATAAAAACCTTGATTTTTTCATTTAATCACCTTGTGATATGTCTGTTTCAATCCTTGTTTTAATGGAACTATGTATAAAAACTGGGAACGAGGATATGAGATTTCATATATTTATACTCCTGTTTCAATCCTTGTTTTAATGGAACTATGTATAAAAACAATGGGCTCGTAAAAAACGCCTCCTTTCCTCCTCTACGTTTCAATCCTTGTTTTAATGGAACTATGTATAAAAACCATGAGGATAATGAATAATATTATCTACTTCATCTAGTTTCAATCCTTGTTTTAATGGAACTATGTATAAAAACGCAGGTGGCATTTATCTCATTGGTGAAGAAACCAGGTTTCAATCCTTGTTTTAATGGAACTATGTATAAAAACTAATAGTTTCATACCATGATTTAAGATGGTTTGGATGTTTCAATCCTTGTTTTAATGGAACTATGTATAAAAACCTTTCCGTTTCCAGCCCGGTGCTTGCAGTGAAATCATGTTTCAATCCTTGTTTTAATGGAACTATGTATAAAAACATTAATGGGGATACAGCAGCTAGCGGGACAACGGATGTTTCAATCCTTGTTTTAATGGAACTATGTATAAAAACCCCGAACTCATCAAAAAAAGAATCCATCGTAGGTATGTTTCAATCCTTGTTTTAATGGAACTATGTATAAAAACTTCATCTGGAATGAATGCATTACGAGGGTAAGAGAAGGTTTCAATCCTTGTTTTAATGGAACTATGTATAAAAACGAGGATGAGATGATGGAATTGGGTTGGAAAATCGCGTTTCAATCCTTGTTTTAATGGAACTATGTATAAAAACAAGAGAGAGATTATATAGCGAGTAAGTCTTCTTTATAGTTTCAATCCTTGTTTTAATGGAACTATGTATAAAAACGAGAATGATTATTCCAACTTACATTCTAGGAGCATGTTTCAATCCTTGTTTTAATGGAACTATGTATAAAAACCAGGTCCACACGCTAATACAGAAAGAACTGGAAAGGTTTCAATCCTTGTTTTAATGGAACTATGTATAAAAACACTGGTTGCAATTCAATACTGAAACCGGAGATGTTGGTTTCAATCCTTGTTTTAATGGAACTATGTATAAAAACACTGAGGATGAGATGATGGAATTGGGTTGGAAAATCGCGTTTCAATCCTTGTTTTAATGGAACTATGTATAAAAACTTCATTCCATCGCCTTTATTCGTTCCGGAATTGTACGTTTCAATCCTTGTTTTAATGGAACTATGTATAAAAACAAGAGATTTGAAGATGATGATTGCATTACACGGATGTTTCAATCCTTGTTTTAATGGAACTATGTATAAAAACATCGTATTAAGCTTTCTCAGCAAAAAAAGGAGAACGTTTCAATCCTTGTTTTAATGGAACTATGTATAAAAACCGGAGTTTTAAGTCGAATTGACACTATTGAACAATATGTTTCAATCCTTGTTTTAATGGAACTATGTATAAAAACCGGAATATGCACAAGCTATTGCAGAGCAGGGGATGGTTTCAATCCTTGTTTTAATGGAACTATGTATAAAAACTGTTGAGCTGACGACTTTATACCCAGATTTAATTTTTGTTTCAATCCTTGTTTTAATGGAACTATGTATAAAAACACCCATATTAATTGCTTTTGCAGTAAAAATTCTTGGTTTCAATCCTTGTTTTAATGGAACTATGTATAAAAACGGAAGCGAGCCCCCAAATGAAACCGCCTACCGGTATGTTTCAATCCTTGTTTTAATGGAACTATGTATAAAAACTTGATTTATCTACTATTACTATGGAAGATATACATGGTTTCAATCCTTGTTTTAATGGAACTATGTATAAAAACTGTATATGTTTTGTTCCTGGAAGGAATATTTTGTCAGTTTCAATCCTTGTTTTAATGGAACTATGTATAAAAACATTTCAGATTTGCTCGATTTACCATATGAAGATTGTCGTTTCAATCCTTGTTTTAATGGAACTATGTATAAAAACTCATTGATCTGATCTTGATGATCATCATGATCTTGATGTTTCAATCCTTGTTTTAATGGAACTATGTATAAAAACCTTCTATAAAAAATTTCCAGAAATAAAGAATCCTTTGTTTCAATCCTTGTTTTAATGGAACTATGTATAAAAACTTTTCACAAGAATTCACAGACTTTTTAATTGATTTCAGTTTCAATCCTTGTTTTAATGGAACTATGTATAAAAACCTCCGCTTATCCACATTGGCACTGGGACGCCCTGTGTTTCAATCCTTGTTTTAATGGAACTATGTATAAAAACGTTTTGAATTTTGAAGAAATTTGGAAAGATATAAACAGTTTCAATCCTTGTTTTAATGGAACTATGTATAAAAACCATCAGGATCTCAATTTCCTGATAGGTGTCCTCAGTCGTTTCAATCCTTGTTTTAATGGAACTATGTATAAAAACTCAGAAAAGGCTGAAAGAGTTTTCAGTAGAGGAAAGTTTCAATCCTTGTTTTAATGGAACTATGTATAAAAACGGTAAAAACGAGGTAAAAACGCCTGGAAAACTTCCAGTTTCAATCCTTGTTTTAATGGAACTATGTATAAAAACTAAACTGAAAAGGATTTCGGCAGGAACTGAGAAAAGTTTCAATCCTTGTTTTAATGGAACTATGTATAAAAACTGTAAGCTTCCTGAAATTCTTTGTGCCCCGATAGCGGTTTCAATCCTTGTTTTAATGGAACTATGTATAAAAACTGTATTTGGGATTACCGATTGATTGATGATAATGTGTTTCAATCCTTGTTTTAATGGAACTATGTATAAAAACACCGTTAGCTTGAATTTTTTGTAAGTTATTTAGTTTGTTTCAATCCTTGTTTTAATGGAACTATGTATAAAAACAAGCACACCTACCTGGTGGCAGGTTTCGCAGATACTATGTTTCAATCCTTGTTTTAATGGAACTATGTATAAAAACCCGACCTGATGGTGCCGTGCCTCTCGCTTTCACAATGGTTTCAATCCTTGTTTTAATGGAACTATGTATAAAAACCTTACAATTGATATAACTGACTACGTAAATGTCGAGTTTCAATCCTTGTTTTAATGGAACTATGTATAAAAACAGCAAGGACTTACTCGTTGGATTATAGAACATATATTGTTTCAATCCTTGTTTTAATGGAACTATGTATAAAAACGCAATGGCTTATATACATACTTACTTACGTAGTAAGTTTCAATCCTTGTTTTAATGGAACTATGTATAAAAACAGTTGTCATACTGATACAGTGAGAGCATCACAAGAGAGTTTCAATCCTTGTTTTAATGGAACTATGTATAAAAACCGAAGTAAATATGAAATGGTATGAAGCCGATTGGTTGTTTCAATCCTTGTTTTAATGGAACTATGTATAAAAACAACGATAAAAAAGAGAATTGGAAAGTGTATTCATAGTTTCAATCCTTGTTTTAATGGAACTATGTATAAAAACACGAGCAAGAACTTCTTCGGTGGCTATATTGCCATTGAGTTTCAATCCTTGTTTTAATGGAACTATGTATAAAAACATGCACCATTCGTGAGATTGAGACTGTGTCTCTGGGGTTTCAATCCTTGTTTTAATGGAACTATGTATAAAAACTACACATTCGGGCAAGAATTAAAAAACAGAAAGAGGGTTTCAATCCTTGTTTTAATGGAACTATGTATAAAAACATTGTCATTCCAGAACAGGAAAACGGCAATCTCGTGGTTTCAATCCTTGTTTTAATGGAACTATGTATAAAAACAAAAAAACTAATTTCAGCGGTAGAATACATAGCTCGGTTTCAATCCTTGTTTTAATGGAACTATGTATAAAAACGCCACCAGTGTTTTAGGGAGTGAAAAATGAACTATCGTTTCAATCCTTGTTTTAATGGAACTATGTATAAAAACCATTGCAATGCGGTTCAAAGTATAGCGTCGCCGCAATGTTTCAATCCTTGTTTTAATGGAACTATGTATAAAAACCGCTTGAAAGAACTTGAAAATATTTTAAGTAAAAAAGTTTCAATCCTTGTTTTAATGGAACTATGTATAAAAACAAATCGGAATGAGTATCTCTCATTCTACTTCTGATAGTTTCAATCCTTGTTTTAATGGAACTATGTATAAAAACTCAATCTGGATATACATTCCTCATCAGAAAACATATAGTTTCAATCCTTGTTTTAATGGAACTATGTATAAAAACCTCAGATGCTCGCTGGAAAAGTTCCGAACATAGAGGTTTCAATCCTTGTTTTAATGGAACTATGTATAAAAACAATCTTTTCGCTTGCGACCACCTTAGCAATATTTATGTTTCAATCCTTGTTTTAATGGAACTATGTATAAAAACCCATCTCCAAGAAATTGGGATTGTTTAATGTTGTGGAGTTTCAATCCTTGTTTTAATGGAACTATGTATAAAAACTTACTTTTCGTATCATTTTAGTTTTTATCCTCAGTAGGTTTCAATCCTTGTTTTAATGGAACTATGTATAAAAACAAATCTGATATAATGGGTGAATATCTGGAAAGAACGTTTCAATCCTTGTTTTAATGGAACTATGTATAAAAACAAAATATTTAATGAACTATTTAAAGATTGCACACTGTTTCAATCCTTGTTTTAATGGAACTATGTATAAAAACTAAAAATTAAATTTGACTGGGAGGTCAAAAATGAAAGTTTCAATCCTTGTTTTAATGGAACTATGTATAAAAACCCATAGGAGTAGAAATTAGGAATTGGGGGCATCTGGAGTTTCAATCCTTGTTTTAATGGAACTATGTATAAAAACGGTTTATTTTAATAACGGAAAATGGGAATTATCCGAGTTTCAATCCTTGTTTTAATGGAACTATGTATAAAAACTTTTAGATGATATTTTATATTTGAAGCATTGACAAGTTTCAATCCTTGTTTTAATGGAACTATGTATAAAAACAATATGAAATTATTAAATGTGAATTTAATATGGCTAAGTTTCAATCCTTGTTTTAATGGAACTATGTATAAAAACACCAGATAATATTATTATTGAACCTCAGCTGGAATGTTTCAATCCTTGTTTTAATGGAACTATGTATAAAAACTTATGAAGTTTATCGTTAATATTTTCTGTTCTTATAGTTTCAATCCTTGTTTTAATGGAACTATGTATAAAAACTGAACATAGATCCATATTTCATAATGGTAATGAAAATGTTTCAATCCTTGTTTTAATGGAACTATGTATAAAAACATTCACCCGTTGTCATTGAAAATATTAACTGCACAGTTTCAATCCTTGTTTTAATGGAACTATGTATAAAAACCCAAAGAAGCCTATCTGGATAGGGATTGATTTCAATGTGTTTCAATCCTTGTTTTAATGGAACTATGTATAAAAACTTGGAAGGTTTGTTAATAGATTATTTATTGCAATATGTTTCAATCCTTGTTTTAATGGAACTATGTATAAAAACAGTTTCAATATTAATTTCATCGCCATTTTTATTGGTTTCAATCCTTGTTTTAATGGAACTATGTATAAAAACTGATTATCTCCAGTTTCAATGCTTCTTTCTGTTCTTGTTTCAATCCTTGTTTTAATGGAACTATGTATAAAAACTGGATTTGTTATTTAGGAGGAAAAATGACCAGAAAGTTTCAATCCTTGTTTTAATGGAACTATGTATAAAAACAAGGAACTTGCGTTGTCTCCATCCTGTATGTTTATGTGTTTCAATCCTTGTTTTAATGGAACTATGTATAAAAACCTCAGGTCGTTCAATACCTGAGGAATTACTTCTGGTTGTTTCAATCCTTGTTTTAATGGAACTATGTATAAAAACGTTAATAAAATATTTCCAGCTTTCTCTCTTTCTGAGTTTCAATCCTTGTTTTAATGGAACTATGTATAAAAACTTCTTGGATACTTAGTCGTCGGTATAATAATTTCAGTTTCAATCCTTGTTTTAATGGAACTATGTATAAAAACACAGGTAAATTTCGGTGATATACTTTCAAGCGATAGTTTCAATCCTTGTTTTAATGGAACTATGTATAAAAACTGTTATCATAATACATTTGCCTTAATATTTGCTTTTTGTTTCAATCCTTGTTTTAATGGAACTATGTATAAAAACCTAAATACTGGAGAAAATAGGTAATTATCCACAACATGTTTCAATCCTTGTTTTAATGGAACTATGTATAAAAACACTTTCGGGAATACCCTGAAGAACTGATTGAAAAATAGTTTCAATCCTTGTTTTAATGGAACTATGTATAAAAACTCTTCATAACTAAATGTTTTATTTGCATTATCTGCTTGTTTCAATCCTTGTTTTAATGGAACTATGTATAAAAACAACATTTTTAATAATATTTCGTGCTCTGAAGTCAAGTTTCAATCCTTGTTTTAATGGAACTATGTATAAAAACCTATCTTTTTATCTAAGTGCTACACACATAATATAGTTAATATATCAATTTCGGCAATCAAAATTGCTGTTAAATTACAATTAACCATATCCCGAAGCATTAAAAAAATACTCTCGGGAGTGCACTAACACTCTATATTTCTATAAAAGAACGATAAAACAGTAAAAAACACAATAAATAGTTCTCAGGCAACGCAGATATTTCTATAGGTACAATCTGAGCATTTTACTTTAGAATTAGATCCTTTAGGATAATATTCTAAGTTTATAATTTTGAATATTTCGTCAACTAAAATAATGGCTTTATTTTTCATATTATCTGTGATAGTAATTTCTTCTAGATGATTATTGGATCTGGTATAGACAATAAAAGCTTTATTAACTGGAATATTGAAATTTTCAGAAATTAACAGTGCATAAAGCGTTTGTTGATATATATGTGTTTTAAAGATTTTATTTTCCCAGAAGGCGTATTTATAATCTAAGGGTGCAGCAGTTCCATCGTCCAGAAATAGAACTTCATCCACTTTCCCGACTAATTTAAGCTTTTCGGAAGTAAGATATACATCAATTAGTTTATCAATAGCGCCGGCTTTTTTTCTTAAATAATCCTTATTTTGTATGATTTTTAGCTTGTGAATATCTCTACCTTTATTTACTAGAGCTCTTCTATGTTCGTGTTGTTCAACTTTTATAACATTCATATAATATACATAACGAGGGCAAAAAAGATACTCTATCAGTTCGGAAGGGGTTATATATTGAAAATCATTCATAGGAAAAACGCTTTTATTTCGTCAGTTATTAATGCAGGGTCAAAAGCCTGTCCGAGTAATTCACAATTATTAAAATCTTCACTACACATAGGGAAAATATATACTCTATCAACTTCTGGATTGATAAGCTCATTAATCTGACAGCTTAACTCTTTACATTTAGTTTTATTCATATCTCCGAGGAATACAGAATACTGCACTCTGTATATACCAGCTTTTTCACAACATTTAGCAACTTTATTGCGGGTTTTATCCTTAACTATATCATACATAACCCAGGTTAGCATTATTCTTCTCCATCATCTTCAAAGCGACTATTTATGAAATTATTTAATTTTTTGTTAATAGATTTTTCCAGGTAATAATCCCTTTTTTTTATAAGAAAATTAGCAAAAGCATGGGCATCCGTTTGAATCATATCAATTTTTTTTCTATTTTTATTACGATAACGGATGATAGTATCGAAGTTTTCGATGAGTTCTGGAGCCAGGAATTTTTTTCCTTCGGAAGTAAGAGACACACCTTTATGCACCGGTTCAATAAATTCGGGAGAGAATTTATGTCTTGAAAAGATATAAAAGACAGGTTCATCCACTAATATGCGGTAGGGTTCAATAAAATCAAATACAAAGGATTTTTTATTATAATTATCGCTATGAAATATACCGAGATAGGGATCAAGACCAGCAATAATTAAAGCTCGTTCCACTTTAGAATATAAGATACCATAACCGTAGTTAAGCATAGCATTAAAAGGATCTTTAGCAGGTCTTGAACTTCTACCTTCAAACTTGTAATTGAGAGGAATTAACTCGGCAAGCACCGAAAAATAATTTTTGGAAGCGTTGCCTTCCCAACCCATAAAAGAGCCAGTTAGATCTTGAATATTCCCTTCAGAATTCATTATGTTAATTGCAGCTTTTACCATATTATCCATTTTATCCTTAAAAATGTTTTTATCCACCTCTCTTTTAGAGATTAACCTTTGCAAAAATCGGTATTGATTCATAATCTTAATACAAATCCAATCTTTAATGAACTGTAGACCCGTATCATCAGAAAGCATTTCTAATTGACGTCTACGAATTAATACGGTACTTCCAATTTTAGGAAACCAGATTCTTCCATAGGGATTGCCATATTTATCCAAAAACACGATGTCAATGTTATAATCCATTGCCAGTTGAATGGCATCAGTAGTTATGGTAACCGCATTGGAAATAATGATGGAAGTAACTTTTTCCGGTGATAATCTCACTTTTTTATCTTCAACCAGGATTTCAAATAAGTCATCCTTTTTTCTGATAAAACTGCCATAGGTATTTAGATGTAATTCCATTATAAAGAAAGACAGGATGAAGTTTCAAATGAATATATATTTAAGCCAGAATCAAAATTATAGAATTCCGAGATATTTTCTTTTTCTACAAAATAGATATGATCATCCAGTTGTTCTAAGTTAATAGAATCTTGAATAGTTTTGATTTCGTTATTAGTTAGATTAATTTCATAAGAACTGAGAATGCGATAGTTTTGTTTGATGTTATCCCTTATTTTGAAGAACTCGTTTTTATCACCTTTTAGTTGTTTTAAGCTATTTATATATTCCATAATAGAGTTTTTAGCTTGAGTGGCAGTATCATCTGCAAGCAGATATAAAGAATAATTAGCATAGTCATTTTCAATCAACTTAAAATTCTTTATAGGAATTTGATTTTTAAAATATTGATTATAGTTTAGATCTTTAATAGCCCTTAATATAGCTTCACCTTCAGCTCTAATATCTAAGTTTTTATAATAATCTTTCACGATATCATCAAATTGAATGCTGGTAATGTTTGTATAATCCTCAAGAATTTCAGCGGTTTGTTGTAGTAGATACTTATCATAAATTAATTTACTCAATATATGCTTTTCGTCTTTCAAATTAACTACAAACATTTGTCCGCCAAGCTCTCCATATTCATTATGCCTATTACATCTTCCAGCAACTTGAATAATGCTATCCAGAGGACCAAAATCACGATAAACTTTCTGGAAGCTAAGATCAACTCCAGCTTCAATTAATTGGGTAGATACAAGAATCACCTTATTTTTCTTATCTTTTAATAAGTTATTAACTTTTTCAATGATACTTTTACGGTGTTTAGGTATATGCAAGGTAGTTAAACAAAAAATCTGATAATCTTCAGAATAGTTGGATTTGATATAATTATAAACTTCAATAGCAGAGCGTTTTGTGTTCATAACAATCAGAACAGATTCAGCATCTTCCAGATTAATAATATCTTTACAAAAATCTTTTATATCTAGCGCTTTATTTTGGTCTAGAGGTGAGATATGAATCCTAACGCGATTAAAGTCTGGAATATCAAATAGAGAAGATGGTGCTAATTCAGTATATGAATTTGGCGGATAAATATGTGGTTGCGTAGCAGTACAGGATAAAATGTAAGTATCAAATTTTTCAGCGAGCACTTTAAATAGAACTTGTAGCAAGCAATAATATTTTGGAGGTATATTCTGGACTTCGTCTAACAGAATAATAGCATTGATGATATTATGTAGCTTCCTAATCATATTATTTTTATCGCTGATTAAGGAATGGAACAACTGCACGAAGGTAGATATTACACATCCCGATTCCCAGGCTTCAATAAAGAAGAGGTTTTTGGGTAATTCTTCCTGGTAATAATTATAATTTGTTTCCTGATTTTTAGTTTCAGTGTAGTCAACGAGGTGATGATGCTTGACGATATATTTATAATCCAGAGGTAAAGAATCTGAAAGATTAGATTTCAGGACATTTTCAAATTCCTGATAATTCTGGTCAATGATTGAAGTATAAGGAAGACAATATATAACCCTGCGAGATTTATTTTCAAGATATTGTATGCAATTAGCAAATTCCAGACAAGCAAAAGTTTTTCCACTTCCAGTAGGAGCAGTGATAGAATATAGTTTTTGTGAATCAGATAGGTTTGGGTTATTTTTGATGTGATCCAGGAATTGATTTCTCAAAGATGTTAATTTATCAGGACTTTGATTTTTTTCAGCGATTATTTTAGAAGGAGAGTAATTAAGTTTAGAATAAATTTCTTTAACTGGGAGGAAAATCATTCTACTTGCACTATGTTTATCAGCATCTATAAGGACGGAGAACAGTAGATTTTGAATAAGAAACAATTCTATAGCTTTTTCTCTATCATCGCCAAAAGTGTTTTCAGGCAAATCATCTATTTCATCATAAATATCCTTAATCTTTTCTTTGGTTAAAGAAGGTAGCTGAATATTATGTTGATTTAATAGGGCATTCAAAACCTTATCCTCCATCAGACTGGTCTTTACACTTTCATAAATTTGGTGAGTGATATAAGGTGAGTCATTATGATCTTCCCCAAAGGCAGTTAGGTCGCTATGATGTTTCTGGATACATTTATAAGCCTGAGGGGCAAAAAAGGAATATTCTTTCCAATTTTTAAAATTGATATAAGCGATAATAGCAGAGACAGAGCTATGTTGAGAATTGCTTTTTGAACCGCCTCTAATATATTCCTGAAAAAAATTTGAAGCTTTACCCAGGTCATGCATCAGACCTATTTTTTCGGCGATATCAGCTAAATTTTCTTTAGTGACTAAACTTAAATTTAGTGAAAGGTCCAGAATTATCTCTTTAGATTTATCAGCAACTTCTCTAAGATGTTTATCTAAAGTTAATTCTGGATAACCAGTCCTTGCAGGATGAGAAATTATAATATAGCAATCCTCCTTTTTCTCTCATCGTTCAGTTCATAGACATTGTGAAATTTACCTGTTATTCTATTCCCATTAATATCTACAACGATATTGCCAAAACGGATGGTCTGTCGGTATTCTTTCTTTTTCCCTTTTTCTAATCTTTGTTCCAGAGGCATTCTTTCCATAATCAAATCATATTTATCAGTATCTATATCTTTAATCTGTTCCATATTAATTGCTGAATCTAAATAATCCGATTCTGGCACAAGACTGATATGATCATAACAGTTAATCAATTCAAGATTTGCCAGGAATTGTCTCTGACCTAAAGCAATCCCATATCCAAAATCTCGTTTTTGTATTTTATCTTTCAGTATTAGAAAACTATTTTCTTCACTTTTACTGTTAAAACAAAGATAAATAAACCATTCCAGAATTCCATCGCCTCGTGCTTTTAGCAATTCCAGTCTACATTGCTTATGCATGGAAAGGTCATTGATGATCTTACTTTTGTCTGAAGCATAATTCAGAGTTTGAAAGATTTTTAGATAATTATTACTATTCGTTAACGAGACAGCTATACCTAATTTATCAGAGCTCATCAAATCATAATAATTATCACGAGGTATTTGTAGTATAGAAGCCAATAAACCACAAATAGTGGTTCTGGGTGGCAACATATAAGTTAGCGATGAAGCATTAGTATAAAATTTTCTGAAATGGGCAAATTTACCACTAAGCTTCAGCTCTAAGATCTGATCTGTATTTAAGGGAATATTCATAATTCCCCCTAATTAATAAGGAAGTTTATGTTTCCAATTCTCCTGAACGAAAATCTTTTCAAAATCTGGAATAGAAATCTCCTCATCTTTCCAGTAATGAATAGCATTAATCTTATCCTTGTTCTGATTTAAATAGTTAATTAAGGCACTGATATCAAGTTCATAATCTTCAGGTTTTCGGATAAGTCTAAGATTTTCAGCAATGGAGTGGATGGAAGATTTGACTTTAATCATACTTCTAAGGTCTTTCAAAAATTTATCCTTTCCATTCAATTCAATTCTTAAATAGAGACGGGGATATTGTCCAATTTTAGTTCTTGTTCTTGCAAGAGGTATAGCCTTAATCATTGCTTCATCTAATAATTGGATATCTTCTTCGGTGAGATTTGTTTTTACAGATGTATTGGCATTAATGCTTCCGGAAAAGGCTATTAGAGAATAATAAAGACGGTAATCTTTACCTATTCCCTGCCCACCAGAAAAGCTGGAAGTAATGGTAGAACTATCCACAATTTCAACTGGATGTAAAGAATAACCCCAATTGAACTGAACCGGACCAGTAAAATGTCCACCTATTTCTTCTTCGGCAGTAACGGCACCAAATAGACGAACATCAATAAGGTCACAATGCTCTTTACCCTCATCTTTTATTTGTTTGTTTCTTTCTTTAGCATCTTTAGCTTTGTTCGTGATAAATATCTCCTGTTCTTTTACCTCTTCAAAATAATCTCTAAGATAGCGTTTCAATCTGACATCTGATACTAAATTTGTGGAAGTATCATAGTCCATCCGTGGTTTGTTTTCGTTATCCATATCCCCATTGGGATTGCACATTTGGGCATCGTAAAGAAATAGGATTTCGGAATTATTGTTAATCATCATTTTCCTCCTGATTTGTTTCTGTATTATTTTCTTCCTGGAAATAAAGTTTTCTTCTATAATTTTCATAAGCTCTACCACATAAAATATGGTAGACCACTTCTTCTGGTGTTAAAGACGATTTAGAAATATTTTGTAGACATTCGCGATAATAATTATCGGTTATGGGATCACAATAAGTACCCCAGACATTTCGCATATCATCTACCAATGCGACAAGGGATAAAACTTTCTGAACGGGTATGCCTCTAAGGTTTAATCTATTAATCAAAGTAGATTGGATATTTTTTTGTCTTTGTTTAGCTTCAACTTCGGCAATATATTTCCCTAAAATAAATAAACCTTGAGCATAATAATTGTTCCCATACACTTCAGAATGGGTGTTAAAATATTCATTAAGAGCTTTATCCTCTAAAGCGGAAATTAATTTGCGTTCTTCCATAATGGTTACTCCTTCTAATTGATTAAATTTTATTAAATGTTTTAAATAGAGATTCATAATATATGGCGACATATCCAGATTTTGTCTGTAATCTTTACTACTTAAATTATTATTCTTTCTATTAAAAATATCCACAAACTGGTAAATCAATTTTTTATACTTAAAGTTATGGTTATTAAGATAGGTTTCTATGAGATTGATAATATTTTTATTAATTTTGGTATAGTCATTTTGACCTGGATGCGATTCTCTGGAAGGTATAATTAAATATCTCAATCCTTCTAAAGATAATTCACCTACATACCCATACATTTCCTCCAATTTGTATTGCTGTGCCAATTCAGCTAAATCTATAGTTTTTTGAATCAACTGCTTGGTATTGATATTTCTAATAAAGCCGTTTATGATAAATTCTTGAGAAGTTGGACTTGGTTTATTATAGAAAAGGAGATTAAATTCATTTATTTTGCGTTCCAATATTTTGCGTTCCAACTTAGTGATAAAATCAATATCTTTTAACACCTTGATTGGCTTCCTTTCAAGTAGTCTTACTAGATTCTTTAATTCATTAGGGTCAATAAGCTCTTCACTCTCTTCAAATTTGAATTTAATCTCAGGCAGAATGATGGTATCCAAACCAAGTAATCTTGTATTAAGGTTGGTAGAAGAATATTGAGTTCCAATAAGGACCTTTTGATTGCAAGTTTCGCACATTGAAAAAGCGTTGCTAGTAAATCTATTATCAACACTATCAAAGTAGAGAGGATTGGTAGTGCCGTAAAACTTCTGATTTAGAGCAACATTCTTAGGTAAAACAGCATAATTACCGCAAATATGGCAATATCCTTGATTGTTTTTGTTGGAATAATGTCTTCCAAATAAATAGTAATAAAGGACATCAATATAGCAATCAGCATATTCTCCTTGATGTAATAGCTTGCCATCAATTCTTAAAGCAAAGGCTTTTCTCTTAGTTACAAGGTCTTTCAAAGTAGAGGATAAATAATCATTTAAGCATTTCATATACTTTTTATTAAACTTACTTTTACTATCTATGTTTTCACTTGAATTTAATTCTGGTATCAGTTCTGGATCGGGAAAGCCTTCTTTTTGCGAATCTACAATATAGTCATAGCGGAGAATATTTACATTGTTTATTTTCTTGTAAAAGGTATTTTGAATATCCATTATATAATCTAGAAATTGTTCTGCTTTGTTTACATCTGTCCAGCCGATTTTATCAAAATTATTTTTATCTTTTAAATCTTTGATAAAATCAGCAAGTTCAAATTGAAAAATAGATTTGGGCGAAATATGAGAAGCATAGATTGATGGATCACCGGGTGCATAATTTTCAAAAATCATTAATTGGTCTTTATTAAAAGGGGCCAATTCTGGACCCAAAACAAACTTACATTCTTTTTTGCTGGTATCAATATTTAATTCAGTTAGTCTGCCATATTTGGTGGTTTCTTGACCGTCCGTTTTTTCTTTCCAGGAAAGTTTATCCATATCATACAGAAATTGTTTTACGATAAAAAGTTTCTTTTCATATTCAGATAACTTATCAAATCTTTCTTCTTTTAAAATAATTTCTCCAATTTCTTTATATAAAGGTATCATAATTACTCCTCTTTTTTTCTAACTACGCCAAAACCTCTTGCACTTTGTTTACCTAGTCCAAAAAATTCTGGGATAAGGAAATTAGTGGTAAAATCTCCAGTAAAACAGAGCATAGTTTGATTGTGGAAATTAACTTCTGCAGGATGAAACCATCCATCCACATTCAAGTTTTCCGTATCTGGGATCCAATATTGAAAAGCTTTAGAAAGTGTTTTCAGGTTGTTTTTCAGGATGGTTTTAAGTTTCTGGTTTTTGTTAAAAGTATCCAGTTTATTATAGGCATCGTAATTTTCTTGATTTAATGCCATCCAGGGAGAGGCAAAATAGTAGTTATAATATTCTTTGGATTGTCCAAAATCTTCTTCTCTAAGAATCATCTCTCTTTCGTTAGAGATAATAGTTTTCCCATTTAATTCTAACTTCCCAACTTCTAAGAAAACTTGTTTAGCTAAATCTATTGCCTCATTTATAGCCAGCAAGGCTGGATGTTTATCAATGATTCTATATTGTATTTGAGGCATTTTGTAACTAAACTTCTGCCCTGGAAGATGATTATGAAAAAGATGATTCTCAGGAAATTGCGTTAGAAAGAAACCTCTAAGCTTAGGTATATCCCTTGGTTCAATAGTGATGTCATTCCAGCTTACGAGAAGGTATCTAACTTTCACCTTAGACCCCTAAAGATAATATTCATCATATCATTCATACCCTACCTTATCTTTATTTTCAATCTTCTAGTTTTACCATAAATCAAGAGATAATATTCTGTCAAGTAAAATTTATTTTTATATATCTAATCCGTTTTTATCATAAATTTCATTCCTTTTCAACTTCCGGTCCACTTTTTGGAGTCCAGTTTGTGAAAGCATATTTTGTTTTAGTTTTAGTAATTTTTGTGGATAGCAAGTTTTGTAATTCTTTATCCTTTATCTGCGTAATCCGCGTAATCTGCGTGCTACAATTTTAATTCTAAATTCATTATCTGTGATATTTGTAACATTATTATTTATATTTCACGCAGATATCGCAGATAACGCAGATGGATGATTGATAATATATTATAATTATAACTCTCTTGAAATCGCAAAAGAAATGTCTAAGCCCACTAATTGGTTTTAATAATAATATACTAAGATAAATTCAGAATTTTAGATTATGCTTAATATTCTAAACATAAATAAAGAAATCTGCGAAATCAGCGTAATCTGCGTGCTACAATCTTAATTCTAAATTCATTATCTGTGATATCTGTAACATTATTATTTATATTTCACGCAGATATCGCAGATAACGCAGATGGATGATTGATAATATATTATAATTATAACTCTCTTGAAATCGCAAAAGAAATGTCTAAGCCCACTAATTGGTTTTAATAATAATATACTAAGATAAATTCAGAATTTTAGATTATGCTTAATATTCTAAACATAAATAAAGAAATCTGCGTAATCAGCGTAATCAGCGTGCTACCATTTTGATTCTAAATTCATTATCTGTGAAATCTGTGTAATCTGTGAGCTACAATTCTTCTACTATTATCTTATTATCAAAAATTTTTATCTGTGATATCTGTGTAATCTGTGAGAGGTAAATAATAAAGAAATCTGCGTAATCAGCGTAATCGGCGTGCTACAAAGAATAAGTTGGCTGCCTGATTTAACCATCTCCTCCAGCGTTGTCTTGTCCTTGCCATTCTGCTTTTGCTTGGTCATTTTGATCTCCTTCTCGGTTACCCGACTGTTGATTTATGGGTGCTACTATGCACCCCTCGCAAAGGTGGTCAAATCCTTTCCACTTAATGTGATACGATCTGCCTGTATTCGTTCTTGACAATAATAGTAAAGAATCGAAGTTAGTGACTGACTGAATCATGTATGAAGGAAGCTATAAAATGATCAAGAATGTCGTCCCCATTGCAAGCCCTGTAGTGAACTATCTAACTTATATTCAAGCATATTGCAGCATAAATTGGAAGATTGAAGATAAAGTGCACAAGCATGAATTTTTATCTGATGGAGATCGTAGCTTTATGCAAGCTTGTTCTGTAGATTTGAGTTTCGGTGACGGATCATTTGCTTACTTAACCGAGCTGTTTTACTTCCTTCCAGCATATTTATTCCGTGAAAATAGCGAAGGCTTTATGGAATATTTTACTTGTTTGGCACAAGGTCATGACGCTCAGACTTTGTCACACCTGTTCGAGCTGTATAGTTATCACATCAGCCGCTTACAAGAGTTCATTCCAAGCTTTCTATCAAATCGAGCGTCTTTGGAACACGATGATGTGCTCTGTAAAATTAAGCATCTTAGCATTATATACAAATCCAATTTTTTTAGATACATGCAGTTTATCTGGGACACAGACAAAGCTATAATAGAGAGAACTTGTGATTATATAAACGAAATCTTCGCCAACTACGACATTGTAGGCAAGTGGGAAGATCTAACAGGATTTGATTTATTATCAGATCAATATCAGTTGATTATAGTCCCATCTCTGCAGTTCGGGCCTTGTGCAAATTCACTGCATTATGGTGTAAATATCTTCCCTGCCATTACTGAATATTGCACCAAGTATTACTTTGACCATTTTATCTCCCATGAAATTGGTACACACATCCTCAAACCCCATACTTTAGATAAAGTCCAGGTATCAGAAGAGAATCATCGCATTTACTATATAGCATTCGAGAATCTGGCAAAGCACATCAACATGAAGATTCTATCCAATAAGTACCAGTATGAACTCGGGGAAGACTATTACGAGGATTCGATTTTTGAAAGTATATACAATAATCTTGATGCATTGGCAAATGATGATATTGGTTCTATGTACTTTACTGCCATAGACCAGTATAAGAAATTGAAGTCATAGAATGATCTTCGATACGTGGGAATACCGACCGGTGTTTCCCACGTTTTTTCTATACCCGGATTCTAATCAATTCAATGATGGATAACTGTAGCGTCAGTGATCGATGTGCAAAAACGGTGATCAGATTTGCAGAAACGGTGATCAGAATTAGCTCCAAAAATGCCATTTGCAGTTTTCAGTGATCAAACACAAGCATTATAAAACCCTCACTGAATACTTCAAAATACTTCTAAAGCATCTTTATTTTCTCTAGCATATCTCAGCTTTACGGGTTCTAAATCACAGGTATTTTCGTATGGTATTAGCTGCATCTACATCTTCAGGGATCAGATTTGAAGAAATTTGATGTTATTAGAAGAAATAGTGATGAAAAATAATACCTCTGAATAGCCCAGGCAGGACACGATTTCTCCGTTTTGAAGTTATCAGTGATGAAAATTGCAGTTTTCAGTGAGGGTTTATATCTATCGCCTATTAGATAATCTAAAATTACCTTGAATCAAACTTATTTAATAAAAAAAACAGGCGGTGTTTAGTCCGCCTGTTATATGTTCCGAAAAGTAATGTTCTATATGGTTTTGTTTACGAGCTTGAATTGAGTTCAGTTATATCCATTGTTTACTTGTTCAGAAATCCATTTGAAGGTTTTTCCGGTCTTCATATGTTTATCAATATAACTTGCTATTTCCGGATATTCATCATTTGCCTGTTTCAAGATGCGTCTGTAAGATATATACAAACGTTGATATTCTTTATCTTTGATATTGGGAAAGCATTTTATTCTACTATTAATTGTAGTTTCTTTGAGATAATATAATATAGCGTCAATTTCTTTCTGCTTTGCTTTCGCTTCTTCCTCAAATCCAAGTTCTAAATCAGCTGCAAGACCTTCTTTTAATTTTTTGATTCTTTCCAGACATTCTGCTTGAGTTTTTTTATCAATCATCTCAAATGTTCTACCAATGCCCTGATTAATTGGATATTTGGTACGGCATTTGGTATTTTGATGAGGTAGATGAGATGATATTTCCAGAATACCCAATTCCTTATCTGGATGTTTCATTACATACAATATGAGCTGAGCTCCTACATATTCAATCTTAGAATTCAACCAGCTAATAATGAATTCTGAGATGTCACTGTGGGAAACAGTTGAGTTTCTTTTAGATTTGTTACTCATTTGATTCCTCCTTATTGAATTTTTTTTGTGTTTTCATAATAAAACCTCCAATATTGTTTTAATATGATTAATAGGATTTGATTTCCCGCTGGAAGTCATAATGCATTGGACTTCAGCAGCCAAACTCATTGCCATAGCGGAAAAGTTTTTGCGACAATTGGTTAGAACATTACTTTCGGAACGGATAGATATAATAGTTGCAAGGAACATAGTATTTGCCTCCATATCTAGTTTTTGTTTTAAATACGATTTTATTAGCAGGATTTTTTTAATGCTAATAAATACAGACCAGAGGTGTAAAACAGATGTAGTTTAGCACCTTGCATAATTGCACTTTTAATTGCTAATGATTGAAATCTGTGGGAAACAAATGAGTTAAGCGTTAAGACATTTTTCATAGATAATCTCCTTTACATCAATAAAGCTGGAGGAATAACTTCCAGAGGATTTAGTTCCTCTGAAGTACTCCATCCTCTTGTCTAATGATGCTGTGTTTAATATTATAAAATTCATATTTAAACTCTTCTGATTATATTTTGGTTAATAAAAAAATAACCACTATATTTGTCAAGTAAAATGTTTCATTTTTATAGACCTATTTTATTGTTATTTTTTATTTGATCTACTAAGCAGTTGATATCCTTTGTTATTATACTCTGCAGAAGCTTCAAGAATATTAAGCATTATAATAAAATCTATTTTTTTGTTGATTGAAAATCCTGATTGTTTTAGTAGACGGGAAAGTTTCATTCATCAGCCTTAATTGAAGAATAATTGAATTTTGTTAAAGTGGCAAAACAGTGAGAAAATAATAATTGAATTTCCTCCCTATTGCCATTATATTATCTTTAGGCCTAACCAAAAAGGATAAAGATTAGATATAAGAAAAAGATTTGTGGGTTAGATTAAGAAAAATCTTGACGAAAAATAGATAATAAAAAATAAAGCATTGATAAAATGAATTAAGGAGAAATAATGGTCAAGCTGAGATTGAGGCGGATGGGTGCCATTGACCAGCCCTTTTACCGTATAGTAGCTATAGATTCTCGTGTAAGTAGAGACGGGAAATATATAGAATGTATAGGGTGGTATGATCCGAAGCCAACACCCGCAAGAATTGAGATTGATAAAGACCGTGCACTGTATTGGCTTAGCGTTGGAGCTCAACCTTCGGATACGGTTAGGTCGCTTTTACGCAAAGCAGGAATTTTGCAGATGCGGCATATGCAAAAAGTACAAGAACAAGCTGCTGCAAAAAGAAGTAAAGAAGAAGAGGTGAAAAATGAAGGAATTGATTGAATTCATCGTGAAAGCGTTAGTTGACGATCCAAGTAGTGTCAGTGTAAAAGAGATTCAAGGTGATAAGATTACTCTTTATGAACTACGCGTTGGAAAAGATGACATTGGAAAAGTAATCGGCAAAAGAGGACGCACGGCAAGCTCAATCCGCACAATAATTAATGCGGTGAGCACCAAACAAGGAAAGAGAGCCGAATTAGAAATTATTGAGTAAATGCAGTTTTCCGATTTAGTCGGAATCGGCAAATTAGGCGGAAAAGAGGCGGACGGATTTTACTCCGTACTGGTAAAATCTGATTACCGCCCTATTCTGCTAACTATTAGAGATGTGTATTTGATCTTTAACAGTGATAGAGTGTTTTTCGTAACTATTAGTGAAAGAGAAGAATCCGGTCGTAAACTGAGGATCAAGTTTGCCGAAGATGGGATAGATGAAGAACGCAGGAAACATCGTGAAGCTATAATAGCCATACCTCGTCAGGAAAATAAAGAATCATTCCCGGAATCAGTTCTAGGTTATACAGCTTCTTTTGAAGGAAATATGGTGGGTAAGATTACAGGATATTTCCATAATAACGCTCAATATGTACTGGAAATAACTGATAACCAGAATGAGGAAATCTTGATTCCTTGGGTAGAACATTTTATTGGCGAGATTGATAGCAATAAAGAAGAACTGATATTGCTTAATATGAATGAACTGCTGGATGTTAAATGAAGATTGATGTTTTAAGCTTGTTTCCCGACTGTTTTAGGGGCTTTTTAGCCAGCAGTATGGTAGCTCGTGCATTAAATCTTGGCATTTTGAAAGTAAATTTCACAGATTATCGCCTTTATAGCCAGAATAAGCATAGACGAGTTGATGACTATCCCTATGGAGGTTTTCCGGGGATGGTAATTCAGGCAGAACCGATATACAGAGCAATAGCAAACTTAGTGGAACAATCCTATGCTCCAGTAATATATTTTACTCCTCAAGGAAGGAGATTGAACCAATCTATTCTTCAATACTATGCCTCCTTACCACGAGTAATATTGTTATGTGGTCATTATAAAGAGATAGACCAACGGGTACGGGATTTGGCAGTTAGCGATGAAATCTCATTAGGCGATTATGTTCTTTCAGGTGGAGAGATTCCTGCAATGGCATTTATTGATGGTATAGCAAGACTTTTGCCTGGTGTTTTAAGTGATATTAATTCTGCCGATTCAGATTCCTTTAGTCAGGAAGAAGGCACACTAGGATTTCCCTGTTACACTCGTCCTGAAATATGGATGGAGCTAAGCGTTCCAGAAGAGCTTCTTTCCGGAAATCATAAGAAAATCGCCGAATGGGCAAAAAATCAATCACATCGTTTTACCCAGATAAGAAGACCGGAGTTAAAACCAAACAAATAGGTTAACCAAATTCATATTGCAAGCGGAATAAGAGAATGAAGCCAGAATTGCATTGGA
>Ga0265294_10002650_pt1 | contig 23402 bp, 15 predicted proteins | sample MunlanPumphouse3_FD_192504 | JGI IMG/M metagenome (GOLD analysis project Ga0265294, IMG submission 192504) | Groundwater microbial communities from a municipal landfill in Southern Ontario, Canada - Pumphouse #3 | ecosystem: Environmental > Aquatic > Deep subsurface > Groundwater | place... | reverse complement strand
TTGTGGGTCACTACATTGACTTTCAAAAAATTCTGATCTAAAAATATCAGATAGTTAGATGACTCATATGGCTCAATTTGGCCAAATTTCATCCTCTTCGCCATCAATTTTGGCGAACTTGGGTTAAGCATTAAATTTTCTCCTGATTTCATCAGGCTATAATTTTATTAAAAAAAAGACAAGTCCTGACGGTCTCGTAAAAAGTCAGAATTGAGACGGCGTTGGAACCTGTTTACTTCCAGGCTGTTTTTAAACTCCGTTTAAACCTTGAGCATCCATTGGTTTCCGTGATACAAGAAAAAGCACTAAAAGCCTTGGCCTGAAAGGCTTTTACGGCCAGTTATTTGGTTTTAAACTTATAGTATGAGAAATTGACACTTTTTTCTCCGGAGGCCGGTTGGATATCTCGTGCCCCGCTGAACAGCTGCCCGCTATTATTAACCCGGCGATTAAATTAACCAATTATGCTGCATGAGCTATTTTAGGATGGTGGAAGTATTTCGCCACTCTTTTTGGCTTTTTCCGGAGCATCCTTAAATGGGAAATCGTTTTTTTTCCAATGGCTCTTGCGTCCTGGCCGGAGGACCCGAATGAACCCGGCCTTCAGGTCACAATTCAAGTGTTCGTCCGGATTTAATTCTGGTGAATAGGACGGCAAAAAGAAAAGTTCGATTTTATCTGTATGCGCTTCAACCCATTCTTTGACGGGCTTACTGTGATGCACACGCAGATTATCCAGAATTAAAAAGAGGGTTTGATCATAACTGCGGCCATAACGTCACGGGGTCCGTCCCGCCCATTGCCGGCTTTTCCAGCACGATCCGGGGGATGCCGGTGTGCCCATTGTTGTGCAGATGCTCGGCGCACAGGCCTTATTGTTGAAGGCTGCGGCATAATTACGGTAAATTTTGTGCTGATGGGCAGGAATTGACATTATATTGTATTTTCTGTATCTATCTTGGATAAATTTTAAAAAAATGCATGTTGCGGACAGTTTATTATTTCTGCAGTGTATCCGGTAAGCTGTCTGCTGCAGGTTGCAGCTGATAAAACATATTTTTTATGGAAACGGCGGTTTTCCCATCGTGCGTATTTCCGGCGGTATCAGCCTGGTAATATTTAAAAATAATGAAGATTTTCCGAATTTATGCAGATTTGACTTGCATGCTTTACTTATATTCGTCATATAACTTGTTGAAATAAATAAACAAATAACGAAATAACCGATTTTGCAGAATCGGACATAATGAGTAAAGCCCGGAAAATCTTCACGGAAAAATGCTATGAGAAAAGGGATCGAAAATCAACTAAATTCCCTTTTTGAAGAACATACCGAAGGGATCAGCAAGGGCAAAGCGGGCGTTCCTCAAGCGTTGGGTTTAAAGGCCTGCATCCTGGAAGACCCGTATGGCTTTATTCTTCATCATCATGTCATGGAGCATCAGACAGCTGCCCGGATCACGGTATTTATGGTTTTAAGTGATATGTGGCATTGGCCGTGTTGGCCAGAAATATCCAGATATTGGGGGCATTTGTTAGGCAAAAAACCATCAAACTTGTGGAGAGCCAAGGATAAAGTTCAAGAAAAAAATTAGATTTCAATTTTTTCTTTTTGGGCTAAAAAAAATTTTTACATTATATGAAGTAAATTTGTTACGTTAAAAATTTACTTCATAAGGGGTTTTCGTTCAGATACTAATTAAAACAAAATAAACGGGAGTTTATCATGGCTGGCGTTAACAAAGCGATTATTTTAGGTAATCTTGGAAAAGATCCGGAAATGACATACACCCCCTCCGGGCTTGCGGTGTGTAAATTTTCCCTTGCAACCTCAAAAAAGATGAAGGACGGACAGACTGTCACCCAATGGCATCGCTGCACTGCCTTTGGCAAGACAGGTGAGCTCATCGCCCAGTATGTGAACAAGGGAAACCAGCTCTATGTTGAAGGGGAAATAACTTACAGCCAGTATGAAAAGGACGGGACGATCCGTTACTCCACCGACATCATTGTAAGGGAGTTTAACTTTATCAGTGGGGGCGGCGGCGGTGGCGGTGGCGGCGACCAGCAGGGCGGCTATCAGAACAGCCAGGGCGGCGGAGCTCCCCAGGGTGGTGGATATCGGGGGGGCGGAGCTCCCCAGGGTGACGGTTACCAGGGGAATGCCGGTTATCAGCAGGGTGGTGCTCCCCAGGGCGGCGGTTCCGGCGGGTCTACGCCTCCGGAAGATGATATCCCATTTTGATAGACACCTTAGAGTAAAGTGTAAAATATAGTAAAAAGACCCTGTGTTTACGGGGTCTTTTTTTATTTATAAGTGTAAAATTATTCTTGATCTCTTTGTAGGTTATATGCTACCTTTAATTAACGTAAATAATTGGAGGTGGCGTGACTGATATTTATTCTACAAAACATATCATCCTGAGCGATGGTGAACGTTATAAGTTGCTCGTCAATACCAACACCGGGATTCCTCTTTACTATCCGACGCTCTATATCACCTCTCAAATAAGAGGGGGTGGCCAGTCTGTTTCTACGATTCAAAGTTTTATCACCTCCCTTAAGGTTTTGTTGAAGTGGCTTGATCACTATTCTGTTGATATGGAAGAACGCTTCAGCCGCAAAGAGTTCTTGACCCTTCAAGAGGTTGAGTCTCTCAGGGACTTTTGCAAGAAGCCTTTGAAAGAAAATATTCCGGAGAAGTCCAACGTAACTGCATTAAAACGCACCAAAGAAGGGGCGCGCATGGCTGTTTCTAAGCATTCCCCTGGTGTCTATTCCCATACGCAATACAACCGCATGACGTTCATTGCTGATTATTTGAAGTGGCTTGCCGAGATTCTCACAAAAGATCGACATGGCAAGGCTGAGAAAAATCAGATCGCTGCAATGCATAAGAGAATTAAGGCCCATAGACCAAAGAAAAAGAGGCGGGCAAACAGGGACAGAGATGAAAAAGGGCTTGACCTGAAGATTGTTGATCAGGTGATGGAAGTTTTAAAGCCGGGTCATGAAAAAAATCCTTTTTGTGATCCAGGTGTGCAGATACGCAACGCCTTGATTATTGCCATGTTACGTTTTCTTGGGATCCGCAGGGGGGAGCTGCTCAACCTGCGTGTTGAAGATATTGATTTTGTTTCCAACGAAGTGTCTATTTTCAGACGACCCGACAGTCAGCTAGACCCCAGAACCTACCAGCCCCTTGCTAAAACCCTTGAGCGTACCCTTCTCATTAACGACAAGTTGGCCGAAAAATTGAGCGAGTATGTCACAAAGGTTCGATCAAAATTTCCTCAAGCCAGGCGTCATCCCTATATGTTCATTACCCATAAAGCAGGACCGTATCAAGGCGCCCCCCTGTCTAACAGTGCTTTCGGAAAATTGATGAAAGAAGTTCAAGGGGTCTCAAAAGATTTTGCTGGTGTCCATGCCCATTCATTTCGGCATACCTGGAATTACAGTTTCTCTGTATTGGTTGATACTTCTAAAGAAGAGGTCAGTTCTGAAAGGGAAGAACAAATGAGGTCGTACCTGATGGGATGGTCGGATGGATCTGGAACCGCGGCTGTCTACAACAGACGACACATAAAGGAGAAAGCTAAAGAAGCCATCTTGAAACATCAACAAAATATGATGAAGGGAGGGGTATCCCGTGATGGAGAAAAATAAACGTTTAGCATTCAGGTCAAAGGAATATCAATCTAAAGACGGATATGATTTTCGTTTGGAAGATCCAGTGTGGAGACTCAACAAAGACATTCAGCTTAATCTCGCATGGGCATCAACCCTCACCCCAGAGGTGAATGAGTCCTATCTGAGAGTACTTGCCTATTATGCGGAAAATTTTTCTGCTGACCACACTTACAACATGAACAACCGGTTCAAAACATATATTGAGCAAACAGGTGACAATAAGATTCTGGTTAACTCGATTATTTCGTATCGTTCTACATTAAGCAAAGGCCAAGAGCATTACCTCGGAGCGTTCAGAGGGTTTCTCCGTAAATGGAATGAATTGGGGTATCCAGGTATCAGCGAGGAGGTCATCGAACTTTTAAAAGGATGGAGATTGAGGGGGAATGAAAAAGGCAGGGCCATTGCACTTTTAGATGCTAAATCAGGGCCTTTGACAGATGTTGAGATGTCAGCACTGCTGGATGGGCTTTTAGACAAATACATGAACGGTGAATTCAGCCTGTATGACTACGCATTAATATCAATTTTAGCCCATAGTGGCCGTCGAGCCGTTCAAATCACAAGTCTGAAAATCAAAGATGTCATCCGTAAAAGAAATGGTGATGTCCATGAATACACGATTAATTTTCCTCGAGCAAAACAGCGTAATAGCAACTGGCGAGACGAGTTCAATGCTTACCCGATTACCGAAGACCTCTGGCTTCTGCTTGATCTGCACACCAAGAGTGTTTTTGATCATATTCAGCGCATTACTGAACTGCAACTGAATACGGTTACAATGGGCAACCTGCCTCTTTTCCCGAACTACGATTCTCTATATAAAGGAATAGACGAAAAGACTCTAAATTATCAGTTGAAGTTTGATTATTACCATGCGAAAAGCAAGACCTGCAATCAAGTGCTGAAAGAGGCATCTTCTACCCTTGGCGTCTATTCTGAACGAACGGGATTACCCCTTAAGCTCACTTCAAAACGATTCCGGTATACCCTTGGCACCAACTTGGCCAGGGAGGGTAAGGGTGAATATGTCATTGCAGAAGCCCTGGATCATAGCGATACTCAAAATGTCGGAGTCTACGTTCGTAATATTCCTGATATTGTCGAGCATATTGATAAAGCCGTTGCTTATAAGCTTGCTCCGCTTGCCCAATCCTTTCAGGGGGTGCTGATTGATTCAGAGAAGGATGCCATCCGTGGTGATGATATCAACAGCCGGATCGGCAATGGCAAGGAGAATCTCGGATCATGCGGCAGTTACGGATTCTGCGGAGCCATGGCACCCATTTCCTGCTACACCTGCATACATTTCCAGCCTTGGCTGTATGGACCCCATGAAATGATTCTTGATGAGTTGATTGAAAAACGTGATGAGATCGCATCCGTTACAAAGGATCTCAAGATGGCCGCAGTAAATGATCGACTGATCCTGGCTGTTTCAGATGTTGTCCTTCGTTGTAATCGACGGAAGACAGAGACAAACAGAAAGGAGTTGAGTAATGGCTGAGATTATTCAATTTGAGGGGAAGGCGAGCCGGGAAGCCTGGAAAAACGTCGAGGAGTTCATTTGTCGATGTCGTGATGATTTGACGGTGTTTGGTGCTGATCTGGATTGGGAGAACTGGAGATGGAAGGGGATTGTCAATTTCACCAAGGCAGGAGCTCCCAGCCAGGGTGTAAAGCCGGAACAGTTTCTATGCCAAGGAATTATGCCTTTTGCAAAGGCGTATGTTCGGTATCGGCAAGGCCACAAACCGACGAAACTCAAAAACGAGATCAAGGCGATCAGGTGTATTGAGCCTGCGCTGCTTAAGATAAAAGGCAAGGCCGATATTACACAGGTGGATGTGACGGTTCTTGACGAAGCCGTTGTTGTCGCAAGAAAAGTATACAAATCTACTGCATATCAGGCTGGCAATCAATTGGCACATCTGGCGGAATTTCTTTCCGAACATCACATGGCCAATTTACCTGCAGGTTGGAAAAACCCCCTTTCAAAACCCAAAGAGATCAACCGAACAGGAAAAAAAGGACAAGAAAGGCGCGAGAACAAGATGCCTTCGGATCATGAACTCAATTTAATGGCTGAAATGTTTGGCAAGGATTTGCAGGACCCTCGTGACAGGTACACCACCTCAACATTCGCGCTTGCCCTCTGTGCGCCAGGGCGAATTTCTGAGTTTCAGGATCTATCCGTCGATTGTCTCCATGAAGAAACGGACAGCAAGGGAGAAAATCGGTTAGGCCTCAGATTTCAAGCCGGGAAAGGCTATGGTGCCGATATCAAATGGGTCAGCACACCATTTGTATCCATTGCCAAAGAGGCTGTAAAACGACTCAGAGACTTAACCCGGGAAGCCCGCAATTTAGCCCACTGGCTTGAAAATCATCCTGACAGATTCTATCCCCATGAGACATGCCCCAACATAGGAGAGGATGCTCCGCTTACACCGGGACAAATCTATGATGCCATGGGGTGGAAACCACCTGAAAAACTTAAGGGTCCCCCCTCCCTCAAGAAGTATTTTAAGGATGAATTGTTCTATCATAATTATACGAATAATGGCGATCCCATTACTCTCAGTATCCTTAATGATTATATTCACAACCAGCTACCCAAAGGATGGCCCTGGAAGAACAAGGCTCGTGGGATAAAATTCTCGAATGCTCTGTTCTGTATGAGAAAAAATGAAATGCATGACAGCAGGGGCGTATCACCGGTTCAGATATGGACACCCGACAAGAATGCCCTCACATTTGACCTCAGCCCGAGACCAGCGCATAAAAGCCACAAAAGCATCTGGGATCGCCACGGCCATGTAAACCCTGATGGATCCCCCATCAAAATCACTTCCCACCAGCTCAGGCACTTTTTGAACACCATTGCCCAAGAGGGAGATCTGGGGCAGTTGTATATTGCCAAATGGTCCGGCCGTGTGAATATCAGCCAGAATCGCGCTTATAATCATATGTCAGAATATCAGATTCTGGATAAGGTTAAGCAAATAGATGGTATTGGTGAGTTAATGGGACCCCTTGAAAAAGTGAAAAAGCATCTTCCGGTGACCTTGGAAGACCTCAATGCCATTGGGGAGTGTGTGGCGCATGTAACCGAGTTTGGATTTTGTGTGCATGATTTTTCAATGGTGCCCTGCCAGAAGCATCGGGATTGCCTTAATTGCACTGAGCAAGTTTGCATAAAAGGTGATAACGAAAAGCTGAAACGTCTGAAAGTACAACGCACCTGCATCAAAAAGGAATTTGATAAATCTGAACAAGGTTTGGCAAACGGATACAATGGAGCGGACCGGTGGTATGAGCATCACAAGTTGAGCTTGGTGCGGATTGATGAGCTGATTGGTTTATTGGAATCAAACAAAATCGCGGAAGGTGCTGTCATTCGATTGTGCAATGACCAGGAGTACAGTCCTTTGAAGCGGGAAATAGCCGCCAGAGCAGACCAGAAAAAGCTCCCAGGCAAAGGACCCGATAAGAACGAAATGAGAGCGCTGCTGGGAGGTGGACTTGGCTAAGCATCTTACCGATATGGATATTGAGAAAATTGTTGAGATTGTTGACGGGTGTACAGAGAAGCTGACCTGGGACTGGTTGTGCGATACTGCTGCCAAGGCTGTTGGGAAGCGCCCTACCCGGCAATCATTAAACACACACACACGGATAAAGGCTGCATTTAAAAATAAAAAGGAAAGATTAAAGAGTGGCGCAGGGGAGATTAAGACGCCACCTTCATTGAACGTTGCCGCCCAGCGAATTAAGAGACTGGAAGAAGAAAATGCAAGACTGAAAAAAGAGAACGAATTGTTCCTTGAGCAATTCGTGGTCTGGCAGTATAACGCCTATCGCAACGGACTTTCTGAGGCACAACTCAATGACCCGCTGCCGGTTATAGACCGTGATTCCTCTGAGCTTGATAAAGTATAGGGAGAGAGTGTCATGACAAACGGACAACAGATTGCAAAACAAAATTAATATCCATAATTGGTCGCTGTTGACTATAGAGCTTTTATAATAGGTTCGAATTCTTGTAGTCCTTCAATCCCAGATACAAAATTAATAGAATTGCTGTTAATAGAGATTACTTGAATTTGGTCAGGAATTTTCTTTAAACGTAAGGAAATAGCTTTGGAAAGAGACTTTAAATAATCTATGGAAATAGACCTTTCTACATCCCTGTTTCTTGCGGCAATTCTTTGTAGCAGAACTTCTTCGGGGCAGGTAAGATGTATGATTTGTAATGGATGACCAATTTCAATCAGGATTTCTTCGACTATCTCAGTAAAAAGTTTATGCCTATTACCCGATAGGTTAACATCAGCATAGGCCATATCGAGAAATAATGAATAATCACATGCGATCAGGTTTTTTTTATTTGGGATTTTGATTGAATGATAATGCTGAAGTAAAAAGGTAAGCTCTGTTTCAAATGAAAACGCCTGTGGATTTTTGTAAAAATTTTTAAAAAAAGGATTATCCTGGAAATTTTCGAAAATAGATAGATATCCTTTTTTGTCCATGTTTTTGCAAAGAGTCGTCTTTCCTGATGCGATATTTCCTAATATTTCAAGTCTTTTTATCATTGTTTGTTATGCTTTTTTGCCTTTTGATTTTATCTTTTTGGGTTCAGGCGCTTTTTCTTTAGTTCATTTGGATCCTCAATTAATGTTTGTTTTTGTGTGTTCTGCTTTGTTTCAAACGAGTCTATTTTTTTTTCTAATTCAGCAACGGTCCTCTGGAGTTCAGCAACGGTATCTAACCTCTCTCTTGTATCATTGATAATACCCGTTGTTGAAATGGTCAATTGATATCCACCATATACAAGAGCTGCTATGGATAGAGCAACCGTTAAAATGGATATCACAGTAATAATGTTTGACTTCTTCAAAGATCTTTTTGCGTCATCAATTACTCCAGATAAAGAACTTTTTACTCTTCTTTGAGGAACATTTTTATCTATATATTTTATAAATTGAAAATCAAAGGTTTTTCCTCTATTTTTTTTATATGTAAATGGCGAGCTTGATTCATCAATTAATATATTGTGTTTGATATTACTTATTTTTGTGAATTCAACATTAATAAATTCGTCACCAACACGAATTTGATATTCATTGTCGGTTAGGTTGTGTACTGGAATCATGGGGAAACCCTTAAATCCTGGGTCAAGCAGAGGGCCTGTTCCAAGAAGTAAGCCTCTATGAACATGTACAATCCTTAAATTAAATCTTATAGCAATGTAATCTGGAATTTGGAAACGTTCGGCAGGACGTAAAAATGTTATTGAATTTGGTCTGAGAGTTATCATATCCTTTTCTGATAACTCGTTATCATACTGCTGCTTATTATTATTGTCCCAGAATAATACTTCTGAACCAATTGTTAAAGTCAATGAAGCCGATGTGATTCTCTCCTCTTTTTTATTGATGCTAGGAAAGTAAGGATAAATCATGCCAGTCTTGGCAATATACGCCTGTATGTGAGCTGAACTGAGAAGAGCTGGGTCTATCTCTGGAAAAGGATCTTTATCTTTATGTTCTTCGTATCTTTTTTCAGCATCTTTTTTTGTTGCGGCAAAATACTCTTTCATATCAGTCACATGCATTCTCCCCCACTCTTAGTATGTATTTGCTTGGAGAGTATCTGGTCCTAAGCCTAAGAAATTAATATTATTTTTAAGAGTATTTTCTACCATAAAGATAAAAGATTGAATTTTTTGTTGCTTTACTTGTTCTTTGTTCGAAGAAAGGTAGTCTATGTGATTTAAAACAATTGTTGTTGGTCTATTTGAGATGATCGCTTGTCGAACAATTTCAGGGTCAAATCTAGCGACTCTCCTTACATGTTTTGTAACGCTTGTCCTTTCTTCAATAGGTTGAGAATGTCCTCCTTCTAAAGTAATAGTGTTCCAATCAATCTCATCATCAGGATGAGAAAAAGGTCCAGAATTACCTGCAACACGTATTGGGAATGTTCTAATTGTCAATACAACATCATCGACATCAAGGGGGCTTAATCCCGTTTCTGACAGAAATGCTGCCGCAGTGGTATCCCGGCTTGTTGCATATGGATAATGGCCTCCATGAAGAGGTGAGAGGCCAAAACCTTGAGTCCCCTCAATGATTATTCTCTCCCTACTATTGAGCGAACTACGTAATCTTTTTGATACATTGGCTATAAATGGTTTTAGTTCTGGGATGTCTTTAGCAAAACAAAGTGACGGTTCCCTGTTAATTCGTGCGGCAACAGCAGCTCCGGTCCCGCTTCCTGTCGAACCTATCCGATCCATAAGGCCGCTTTGAGTTTCTCGTGCTTTTAATTCGTCGGTAATAATGACCGCGTTAGGGTCGATTAATAAACGGTCCTTATCAAGGTTTGTTTCGGCAATTTCTTTTAGCAGGATATCAAGGTCAATATAGCTACCAGAACAAATAGCAAGCTTTACATCTGGTAAGATTGCAGCAGTAGGTAGTTGTTGAAAAATTCGCGCTCGACCTTGCTCATCAATAACGGTGTGGCCTGAATTGGGACCTCCGCAGCGAACAGCAAAACTGGCCTTCATTTCACGAGCAAAATAGTGCGCAACCTTTCCCTTCCCTTCAGAACCGTATTGTCCTCCGATAATTATAGTTACTGGCATCCCTTGTCCTTGGTTTGGAAGAGTTTGTTGAGCTTTTCAATCAGTTCTTCTATTGAACCCTCATTTATAATCGTATGATGTGCAATCTTTTCCAGTTGACTTATTTCTTTTTCGACTTCATGTTCTTCATTTGAATTAAGCACCTTATCGCTGGGCTCTCTTTTTAAGGCTCTTTTTTTTCGGTTTTTCAGATCAGTTCTTATATGAAGGTGACAAAAAGAGGGACCATAAGTTTCTATCATCAAAGCATGATCTTCAAGAAAACGCAATCCATCGACAACAGCATTTTTTTTCAATCCTACTACATCAAGAACCTTTTTTCCCAGCCAGCGTTGACCTTTTTCTTGATGAACCGACCAGCCAATCTCTTGTAGGGTTGAACGGGATGGCTCGATTCCCTTCTTTTTAAGCATACTTTTTAAAATTTGGCTGTACCTTGTATAAGCATATCCCTGCTTTTTGAAATATTCCGCTATGGTGGTTTTGCCTGAAGCAATAGAGCCACTTAGTCCGATGATTTTACGTGAAAGCCTGGTGTTAAAATCCGCATTTAAATCGGGGATGATTAAATATTTTTCATCTTTGTTACCAAGCCCTTCATACATACCAACCCAGAAAAAATGTCCAACAATAGCAGAGGTAATGGCATCTAATTCATCATGGCTAACAGGCGAGCTTATAAATTCGCCTGTTAAGCCGAACTCTTTCAATCCTTCCACCAGATAATCAAGTCCAGCCTGCTTTCTTGGGATTGACATAATATCCTGAGCTGCTCCAGGGTAACTTTCAATAACAGGGATTCCTAATAATCTGAATTTTTGTGCAAGGTTCATCCCTCTTTGGGTAAGTTTCTGCATGCTGGGGATTAAACAAGGATAGCTGGAAATACCACGTCTTTTTAGAATTCTCTCACATTCCCTGGTAATTCCATATTCATTTCGATAAGGGTCATCATCAAAAAACGAGGTGCGCCCTTTGGGGATGCTAAGTGGAGAATCGATAGAAACAAGATTTGCACCCGATTCAATTGCAAGACGGATCATTTCATCGTCAGTTTTAACCCTGCATGTCAATGCTTTTCTGCCCCTAAGGACACAGAAACCAGTTTCTCTATCTTCAGATGAAACAAGGTCAATACCAACAGCGCAAAAATTTTCTAAAGGATAATGCTTATCCAGTTCATCATATGTGATTAGAGGCTTATTGCTACCCGAAAATTCCGGGATATAAATTTTTGATGATGCTGGATTCATTGGTTTTCTTTTTGCCCATTCGATTCGGCTGGACAGTTTTGTAAATTTTGTTTTTTTTTGTATTTTTTTTGGTATAGATTCTTTATCACAATAAAGTCCAATACAAGTATCAAGAATAGATTTCATTCCTTCAATATCTGCATGGTTGTATTCTATTAATCTCTTCATGGCGTCTTGGTCGCCACGTCGATATTTGTGCCAAAGAATCGGAGCAGCTTCTCCAAGCATGCCATCAATCTCAGAATTTCTTTTAAATCCGATTTTGTTTTCAATGGCTTTTTGTCCTCCGGAAAGGCCCACACGCTTTGCAAAAAAACGAAGATCAAGATGAACAGCAGGGATTTTAGGTGGGTCTAAATATTTTCTGATAAATTTCAAATCGAACATGATCCCATTAAACGTAACAATAACTTTTGCTTTGTTTAATGCTTCTATTAAAAGGGCTTCGTCCTGTCCATTAATATAAACACCAAATTTTTTACCTATAGACCATCCTACCATGCTGATTATATCATAATAAAGACTTAGTCCTGTAGTCTCGATATCAAGGAATAGGACCTCTTTAGGGAATTCTAAAGCCAAGCGGTAATACTCGGCTACCGGAAGAGTATCTGCAAAAAAATTCATGTCTTCACGTTCATAGGCGGCTATAGAATCGTCAAGCGGGAAATCAGATTTTGTATCATCGAAGAGAGAATATTGCCTTTGGAAAGAGTCGGAATATTTTTCCCACGTCGTGAAGCCTTTTTTCCAGAGAGCTTTCTCGGTCTTCTTGCCGATACCTTTAAGATGTTGAAATGTTGATTTCAGCATAGATAATAGATCATTGTATTCTTTGCGATACCCTTTAAATGAATGTTCAAAATAATAATATTTACAGTAAATATACCCTGAAAACCAGAGAGCAGTGACTTTCAGATAGTCTGAACACCCCAAAACGTTATTTTTTTCCCACTTTACCAAATAGTCTATCTATTATAGATAAGGCTTGGAAATCAAGCGCAATTTTATAATTGACATTGAGCTCCCCTATTCCGAAACAATTTGATATATACCGCATGTTGTTTCAGCGAGAAGTTTGATGGTTTTTTGGCATCATTCATAAGTACTTCACCCTTTTCGGGGGTAACCCCAAACTTTAAGCGCTTTTCAAAAAGTGTAAACTATATTTACGCTGATATACAAGGATGCCAGCCTTGAGACCCAAAACGTTTGATCCTTCCATATTGCCTTGCTTTGACTACGCTTCTTTTGGGGGGCCGATTTGGCAAAACAAGTTGATGAAATGAATGAAGAGCCACAAACTTGATACCCCTTGAATACTATAAAACTGCATGCTAAAGAGTAATAGCTCTTTTCCCTTTCACTATACCTGTTGAGATAATGCATTTATGAATAACCTTGAAAAAAAAATCTATAACGGTGACATTGTGGCAGGGTCCCTGCTCATGGAAGAAAGTCGTAAAATTGCACGCCTGCTTTTAGATAATGTAGATTCTGATGGATGGTATCAAGCAATTGTTCTTGAAAATATCTTACAGAAAAGAAGTCCTGCAGCCGCAAAAAAACAAGCACGTCTGATAAAAAGCCGTCTTACAACCATGGACAGAGACTTGTGGCAACTTGTTTATGACGGTTCATCCGAAATAACTTCCCAGGCCCTGCTTGCGGCATCCATAAAACGCAGCCGTCTTGTTGGTGATTTTATGGATATAGTTTTACGGCAACACTGGCAGACCTTTACAAAAAAGATCAGCGTCAGTGACTGGAATCAATTTCTTGATACCTGTTCTCAGATTGACCCCCGGGTTGACACGTGGAAAGACTCCACAAGATCAAAGTTAAAACAGGTTGTGTTCAGAATGCTTGCAGAGGCAAAATATATTGAAAGTACAAGGACCTGTAAATTAATTCCCGTATCCCTGGCGCCGGAAATAGAAAAATATCTTGTTAAAAAAAGCGAAGACTATGTATTAAAGTGCATGAAAATTGCGTAGCCTTATAAGGATTTCATATGGCACCATTTAAAACCCGTCTGGACAAAATTCTTGATCGACTGACATCCGATGAATTTCTCTCTAATTCCGGCCTTGGGAATGAAATCGGTTTTTATATTTTTGATTACCCCCCTGAATTTGAATTGGAAGTCAGAGAGCATATTGAGTTTATATTAAAACAGCTTCCAAAAAGAAAACCTGCCATGCATTTCAAGCACATCAATCTGTTTGAATTGATTATTCAGTATCTTAAAAACAGAAACCTGCTTGACCGTGTTTTGGATATTCAGATGAAAAAAGGGGATGCGGCCGTTTTAAAAGCACTGAAAGGTCCGATGGATGCGAAAAAAATCGCAAAGGCGTTTGTTGATCTTGCCCTTCCGGATGAACAGGATCTTATTCTGGTATCGGGGGTTGGAAGTGCATATCCCATGTTGAGAAGTCATAATCTCCTGAATAATCTTCATCATTTAATGGAAGATACGCCATTGGTCATGTTTTATCCCGGGGTATTTACCGGACAGGGGCTCAGCCTCTTTGGCCAGTTGAAAGAGGCTAATTATTACAGGGCATTTCGATTGGTGGTGTAAGCAACGCATAAGGATGTTATAAGAAAAAACGTTTTGTTTCTTATCTTTTGCCTTAAACGAAGTGCTCCTCAAGCGATAGCGGTCTTTTAGTAGCCCGCGCGATAGCGCGTTATTTTAAAGGAAATTCAGCAATGCGGATTCAAAATATTTTCAAAAAAAACATCTCACGTCCCATAAACGGGGTGGTAAAAGCAGATCAGCTCAATGAATCCGTTATATGGCAGGAACTTGATGAATATGTTGTTACCCGTGAGCTTGACAGACATTTAAGAACCTTCCTGTCCGCCTACCTGGGTGCAGCAGACAATCCTGATGATCCGATAACAGCAGGCAGGATGGCCGTCTGGATATCCGGTTTTTTTGGTTCAGGAAAATCCCACTTTATTAAAATTCTCTCCTATCTCTTAGGCAACAGGGCCGCTTATTCTCCTGATACCGCTTCTGAAAAAAAAGCGGTTGATTTTTTTTCTGACAAAATAAAAGACCCCATGCTTTTAGCCGATATCAAGCGGACGGCAGCCATTGATACAGATATTATCCTCTTTAATATAGACAGCCGGGCGGATGCAACGGACGGAAGGGCCACTATTCTATCCGTATTCTGGAGGCTGTTCAATGAAAGTCAGGGCTTTTGTTCTAATTCTCTTCCCCTGGCCGAGATAGAAAGATATCTGAGCATAAAAGGCAAATATGAGGCGTTTAAAACCCAATTCAGGGAGATATACGGCTCTGAATGGGAAAATGAACGGGATGCCTATTCCCTTCTTCAAGATGAAATTGTTGAAGCCTTGTCCCGGGTCCTGGATAAAAGCCCGGATGCCACCCGGGACTGGTTTGAAAAATATGAGGATAACTTTAATCTTACCGTCGAGCAATTTGCAAAAAGGGTAAAGGAGTATCTGGATACAAAATCAAAAAAACACAGAATCATATTCCTGGTGGATGAAATAGGGCAATTTATCGGCAGTGATACCCATCTGATGCTGAACCTGCAGACGATTGTTGAAGACCTGGGAAGGATTTGCCAGGGTCGCGCCTGGGTTCTGGTCACATCCCAGGAAGATATTGATGCGGTGTTAGGTGATATCAAATCCTCCAAGGCAAATGATTTTTCTAAAATCCAGGGCCGGTTCACCACAAGGCTTTCCCTGTCCAGTGCCAATACCGATGAAGTCATCCAGGCACGTCTTCTTGAAAAGCAGGATGACGCAAAACAAGCGCTTAAAAATCTTTTTTCCCAAAAAGGGGATATCCTTAAGAATCAGCTCAGCTTCACCCATGATACCACCACGTTGAAAAACTTCTCTACTGAGCAGGAGTTTGTAAATAATTATCCCTTCACCCCCTACCATTTTCAGCTGGTTCAAAAGATATTTGAGTCCATCAGAAAAGCAGGGGCCACAGGTCTCCATCTCAGCCGGGGAGAAAGGTCGATGCTGGATGCCTTTCAATCGGCTGCCATGAATATCTCTTCCAAAGAGATCAGCGCACTGGTTCCCCTGTACGAATTTTTCCCCTGTATCGAAAGTTTTCTGGACACCTCTATTAAAAGGAGCATCGAACAGGCCAAAGAGAATAAAGGATTACATGCACCCTTTGACATTCATATTCTTCAGACGCTTTTTTTAATTCGCTATGTGGACATCATCAAACCCAATCTGGATAACCTTGCAACCCTTTGTATTGACCAGGTGGATGCAGACAGGATTATCCTGAAGCAGCAAATTGATGAATCGCTCGTGCGTCTTGAAAAAGAAAATCTTATCAGCCGCAACGGTGACCTGTATTTTTTCCTTACCAATGAAGAACGTGAAGTCTCCAGGGAAATAAAAAGCGTTGAGATCTCTTCCCATGCAGAAACCGACCTTCTGGGGGATATTGTTTTTGAAGATATCCTGAAAAACAAATCCAGGCACAAATACATTCCCTTTAAAAGGGACTATGCCTTTAACCGGATCTGTGATGAAAAACCCTGGGGAAAGAAACTGGAAGATGAGCTGGCCCTTGAGATCATAAGCCCCATGCATGATGAGTATTCTGTGTACAATGCCGGTAAATGTATCCTGCACAGCCTGGATGACGAAGGAACGGTTCTCATAAAACTGGGTAATGATCAAAATCTTTTTTCTGAAATACGCACCTACATTCAGACGGACAAATACATCAAGGATAAAAGTGATGCAGCCGCATCAACCCGTTTGAAACAGATATTAAGGGACCGGGCAGACGATAACCGGGGCAGAAAAGAAAGACTCATCACAAAGGTGGATGATTTAATTCTCAATGCTGACTTCTACACCCTGGGCAAAGCCCTTGAAACAGATGCCGGCACAACCTCAAAAGCCCTTGATCAAGCCTTTGACTACCTGATTCTGAATGCATTCAGCAAATTTGATTATCTGGCCCATGTCCATGATGATCCCATAAGAGAGATCAGGCAGATCCTGCTGTCCGATGACATTGGCCAGGAACAGCTGGCTTTTGAATTTGCCGGGGAAGAGACCCAGGATATCAAAGAGATCAGAACCTTTATTGAACTGAAAACCGCAAGCAATAAAACGATTGTTCTGGATGAACTGGTAAAACAATTTTCAAAACGGCCGTTTGGCTGGCCTCCGTTTCAGATTGTGATCCTCGTGGCCAAGCTCTTCATGGCCGGAAACATCAGCCTGTTCGAGGACAAAGTCAGGATTCAGCCCAAAGAGGCCATCTCTCTGTTGTCAAAAACGAATCAATGGAAGAATGTCGAGATTTTCAAAAAAAACACGATGGCAACCCGGGATCTTCAAACGGCGAAAGATCTTGGCAAGGAGATATTTGGTTCCCTTGCCCCGGACGGCCAGGAAAAGATCGGTCAATATATTAAAACCGGTCTGAAAAAATGGACGGCCCCCCTGGATAAATACAAGACCCTGGCGGATACAGGAACTTATCCCGGTAAACAAGAGATTGACGGCTGCTTGAAAATTGCAGCCGCTATCCTTGATATCCATGACGCATTTGAGATGATCAAAGAATTTAATCTGCACAAGGAGGATCTCCTCGAAGCCCATGAAGACGCTTTGGATCTGCAGGATTTTTATAATAACCAGAAACAGACCTGGGAACGATTGCAACGTGCCTTAAAACGGTTTCTGCCCAATAAATCTGCCATTGGAAAAGATGTCGATGCGAACAGGGCCTTGAAGCGGATGGAAGAGATTGTTTCTGTAAAGCGTCCCTATCAGATGCTTAAGGATGTCCGCACACTGGTTGCAACCGTGGAGCAGTTTAATGATAAACTTGTGGATGAACGGCAAAAATCTGCCATCAATGAAATTGATAACAAGGTCAAGCAGGTATCTGAAATATTAAGCGAAAAAGATGCAGACAATGATTTTAAAAATAAAATCCTTTTTCCCCTTCAGAATTTTAAAAAAAAGATAGAAACTGAATACAGCATCCCCAATATTTCTTACCGTGTGAATGAATCCCAGGACGCGTTTGAAGAGGCTTTAGAAGCCATTGAAGAAAAATTTACCCCTGTAATGGTGCCGGATAAAAACAACACCAAGCCGATACCACCGGTAAAAAAGACAGTAACCGTAAAACCTGCCAATTTCAAACACAAGGCATATCTTGATACGGAAGAAGATGTGGCTGTTTTTATTGAAAAGGTGAAAGTCGAGTTGCTCAACGCCATCAAAGACAATTTCCGGATCCGGGTTCTCTGATCGGGACGATCAAAGGCAAAATATGAACACAGCACAAATTAAAGCATATGCACCCAAAGCAAGAACCGATTTTATAAAAGCGGTTATGGAAAGAGCTGCACGGTTTGGTATCCACGGAGATGATGATATTGATTCCCTTGAATTCAAGGGCGATGTGGCCATCATTGGCGCCCGGGCCTTTTCTAAAAAAGCAGGTAAACTCAGGGAAAAACTTGTCAGCCGGTTAAAACAATCGGGGTTTGAAATGTTCGTCCGGTCGAGTGCCTATACCTGGTTTAACCGGTTTGTGGCCATCCGTTATATGGAGCTTCACGGCTTTCTGGATCATGGATTCAGGGTGTTAAGCAACCCCAATGGCTCTGACATCCCTGAAATACTGGAACATGCAACCGATGTCGACCTGCCGGGCCTTGACAGGGAAAAGGTGATTGAACTCAGGCTTGCCGGAGATCAAGACAACGAACTTTACCGGATGCTGATCATTGCCCAGTGCAACGCCCTTCACAAGGCCATGCCTTTTTTATTTGAAAAAATTGACAATGAGGCTGAACTGCTGTTGCCGGACAATCTTTTGCACTCAAATTCTCCTGTCAGAAAGATGGTCACTGAAATTGATGAAGCCCTTTGGGATGATGTTGAAATCATCGGCTGGATTTATCAGTTTTATATCGCTGAGAAGAAAGATGAGGTTATCGGGAAGGTGGTTAAAAGCGAAGACATCCCCGCTGCCACCCAGCTATTCACCCCCAACTGGATTGTGAAATACATGGTCCAGAATACCCTGGGGCGGATGTGGATGGCAACCTACCCGGAATCTTCCTTAAAGGCGAAGATGGCGTATTATATTCAACCGGCAGAACAGGCGCCTGAAGTCCAGAAAGAGATTGATGCCACAACTCCGAGGGAGTTAACTCCTGAAGCGTTAACCTTTTTAGATCCTGCCTGTGGTTCCGGCCATATTCTGGTGGAAGCCTATGATATTCTCAAAGAGATCTATCTTGAAAGGGGCTACAGAACCCGGGATATCCCCGGCCTGATCCTTGGAAAAAATCTTTATGGCCTTGATATTGATGACAGGGCGGCCCAGCTTGCCGGCTTTGCCGTTTTAATGAGGGCCAGGAAGGATGACAGAAGACTGTTCAACCGGGATAATCTGAAGCTCAATATTATATCCATTGCTGAAACCAAAGGAATGGATAAGGCCAAGCTCTTAGATGCGGTCTTAAAAAGGGAGGGTGGAAATTCTGCCGCAAAATCGATTCAGGCGCTGGTTGATCTGTTTGAACATGGAAAAACCTTTGGTTCGTTGATAACGATCCCGGAGGAACTGGCTGACAAACTGGATGCTATCCAATCCATTCTTGAATCAAAGCAAACCGATAGCGGCGATCTTTTTGATTTTGTTGCCGGAGAAGAATTGGAGCGTTTGAGACCGGTTGTAAATCAGGCAAAATTTCTGGCAAAAAAATATGATTGTGTGGTTGCCAATCCGCCTTATATGGGTGGGAAGGGGATGAATCCAAAAATAAATGACTTCCTCAAGATTAACTATACAGATGTAAGAACTGATCTGTTTTCTGCCTTTATTGTCCGGAATATAAAATTCACACTGCCAAAAGGTCAACTTGGTTTTATGTCACCTTTCGTTTGGATGTTTATCTCCTCTTATGAAAAACTGCGTAAATTCTTGATTAATCAGAAAACTTTCACATCTCTTGTTCAGCTTGAATACTCAGGCTTTGAGGGGGCAACTGTTCCTATCTGCACCTTTACGATTGAAAACGCTCATATGCTTAATTACAAAGGTGGTTATGTACGGTTATCAGATTTTCGGGGAGCAAATAATCAGGGGCCAAAAGCACTGGAAGCGATTCAAAATCCAGCCTGTGGTTGGTTCTTTAATGCTTCTGCTGCAGATTTTATGAAAATCCCTGGCAGTCCGATTGCGTATTGGGTGAGCGAAAAAACAATTCAAAGCTTTTCAGAAAATATGTCTTTAATAGATTTTACACCGCCTAAAAAAGGAATTGATACAGGTAAAAATGATTTGTTTTTAAGATTTTGGTTCGAACCTTCTATCGTTAGCATCAATTTCCCCTTCATAAAAGACGAAATTGATGTATCAAAATATTGGTATCGGTTCAATAAAGGTGGTCCCTTCAGAAAATGGTTTGGAAATAACAATTATGTTGTTAATTGGCACAATGATGGTGCAGATATCCGAGAATTCAAAGGAAGTACAATACGAAATGAAAAATATTTTCGTGAGAACTGTTTAACTTGGTCAGATGTAACATCATCTCAATTTAGTGCAAGATTTTCAGGGGAAGGTGCTATTCACGATAATTCAGGCCCCTGTGCATTTGGGAATGAATTAAATATAAAAACAAGTTTAGCTTTTCTGAATTCAAAAATTTCCAATTTTTTATTAAAATTATTAAATCCAACATTGCATTATCAGATAGGCAATATCGCCTCCTTGCCTATAGTAAAAAAGATTCCAGGCGATATGTATGATCCTATCAATCAAATGATTGAAATTTCGAAAACCGATTGGAATTCTAACGAAACCTCATGGAGTTATAATAGCCATCCTTTTTTTCATGCAGAAAGCCATCTGGCAGGATTGAAACATATTTACACTAAACTTTGTATTCATTGGCAAGAACAAATATCCGAAATGCTACAACTCGAAGAAGAAAACAACCGCATCTTCATCGAAGCCTATGGCCTTAAGGATGAACTCACCCCAGACGTTCCGCTTAACGAAATCACCCTGACCTGCAACCCCCATTACCGCTATGGGAACAATAAAACAGAAGAAGAATATGAAACTTTTCTTTTAACAGACACAATGAAAGAATTAATCTCCTATGCCATCGGTTGCATGATGGGACGATACAGCCTGGATGAACCCGGCTTGATTTATGCCCACAGCGGCAACAAAGGGTTTGATCCATCAAAATATAAAACCTTTCCTGCCGATGATGACGGCATTATCCCGATCATGGATATGGAGTGGTTTTGGGATGATGCATCCCGTCGATTTGTTGACTTCATTAAAACAGCCTGGCCCCAGGAAACCCTTGATGAAAATCTGAAATTTATTGCAGACACCCTGAAACCCAAAGCCAGCGAATCACCGGCGGCTACCATCAGGCGATACCTGAGCACCGCATTTTTTAAAGACCACATGAAAACATACAAGAAACGACCCATCTACTGGCTGTTTTCAAGCGGCAGGCAAAAGGCGTTTGAATGCCTTGTCTATCTGCATCGGTATAATGATTCAACCCTGTCAAGAATTCGGTCCAATTATGTAACCCCCCTCCAGGGTAATATCAGCGCCCGGATTGAATATCTTGACCATGAAAGGGATTCGTCCACAACGGCCTCTGCCCAGAAAAAGATCCAAAAGGAAATCGATTTATTAAAGAAAAAGCAGATTGAGCTTAAAGCCTTTGATGATGAGTTGCGGCATTTTGCAGACATGAAAATTTCCCTTGATCTGGATGACGGGGTAAAGGTGAATTATGGAAAATTCGGGAACCTTCTTGCAGAGAAAAAAGCAATCACCGGGAAAAAATGATCATTGAACGTAAAACCAGCAGATCACTTGTCGGCTGTGTTGAAGCTGTAAAAGCAAAAAGGGTCAGGGAGGCGATACATTGAGCAACTTTTACCATAGGCTTTTGGAACAACCTGAAGGCAAAACCATTGAATTTAAAAGGGATTTATCTTCACCCAAGCCAATGATGAAGGCCCTTGTGGCATTTGTCAATACTGCCGGTGGACGGTTGATTATCGGTGTCAGTGACGACCGGCAGGTGCTGGGGGTTGAAGACCCGCTGTCACAGGAGGAACGGCTGTGCAGCATGATTGCCGATTCCATTGCACCCCGCCTTGTGCCGAACATCGAAATGATAACCCTTGAGGATAAAACCCTTTTAATTGCCGAAGTCTTTCTGAGCAGTTCCCGTCCCCATTTCCTGCGTTCCGAAGGTGGGGAAACCGGCGTTTATGTCCGGCTGGGTTCAACCAACCGCCAGGCTGACCCAGAGCTGATTGCAGAGCTTCGCCGGTCAGTGGAGGGAGTGGCATTTGACGAGATGCCAATGCCTGAGCTTTCCATTGATGATATAGATACCCGGGCCATTGCCCAAAGTGCCCGTGAAAAATCTCCCATGGGTGAGAAAGAACTCAGAACACTCAAGTTGCTTGTACCCCACCAGGGCAGGCTGGTTCCTTCAAAAGGCGCCATCATTTTGTATGGCAGGGATCGCAGATATCATTTTTCTGATGTATGGGTGCAGTGCGGCCGTTTTACCGGTCGAGACAAGGCAGATATTTTTGACCACACTGAGATTTACGACCCTCTTCCCCAGGCGGTTGACAGTATCATGCTGTTTCTGAAGAAGCATGCCATGCGCGGGGCCGATTTTTCAGAGGTCAGGCGTAAAGATGTCTGGAGCATTCCCCTGGGTATTCTGCGTGAAGCGGTCATTAATGCCCTGGTTCATGCGGACTACTCCCAGCGGGGGGCTCCCATCCGGATTGCTTTTTTTGATGACCGCATTGAAATTGAAAATCCCGGAATCCTTCTGCCTGGCATGACCATCAAAGATATGAAAGAAGGTATCTCAAGAATCCGAAATCCGGTTATTGCCCGTTTCTTTCGGGAGATGAATCTGATTGAACAATGGGGAACCGGTGTGCCCCGCATGTTCAAACAGGCGCAAGAACTGGGGCTGCCGGAACCTCAGATTGTGGAATTAGGAATGAGGGTCAGGTTCATTGTGTATCTGGCCGAGCAGGTACGTATTCAGACCCAGCCGGCAACCCAGCAAGTAACCCAACAAGTAACCCAACAAGTAACCCGGCTGCTGGAAAAAATGGAAGGAGAAATAAGCCGATCACAGCTTATGCAAGCCTTACAATTAAAAGATCGAGTGAATTTTTCCCGTATTTATCTTGAACCGGCACTTGCGATGAATTTGATTGAAATGACGCAACCGGATTCTCCCAAAAGCCCAACGCAAAAATACCGGCTCACGGCAAAAGGCCAGGGGTTGCTATCCACAGATGACAGCGGAAAGGGCTAAGGGCCTCGGAACAAATTAAATCCACAATCTTGCTTGTCTTTTTGCCCGCCTTCTGCGTTGCATCAAAAAGCACATGCAACAAGCATGCACTCTTTGATACGCCTTGAAGACGAACAGGTAAGCGAGTGTGCGAGACTCCGAAAATCCTTCGCAATCTTTGTGGATTTTATTCCTTCCGAGGCCCTAACCCCGGAATCTATCTTTTCTTTAATCTGCGAAAATCTGCGTAATCTGCGGATAATTTTTTTCCACAGATTACGCAGATTATGATGAATATTTTTAACAGGAAAATCATGGATATAAAACAGCTCAACCAGACCCTGACACGGATTTTTAAAGAAGAGAAGAAACGACTCGTTTTCTGGTATGACGGGGAAAAGGAATTTGAAGAGAGTTTGC
>Ga0265294_10002648_pt1 | contig 23403 bp, 23 predicted proteins | sample MunlanPumphouse3_FD_192504 | JGI IMG/M metagenome (GOLD analysis project Ga0265294, IMG submission 192504) | Groundwater microbial communities from a municipal landfill in Southern Ontario, Canada - Pumphouse #3 | ecosystem: Environmental > Aquatic > Deep subsurface > Groundwater | place... | reverse complement strand
AAGGATAATTGAGGTTATGTGCTATTTCTATCGAAAGATGGTAGTTTGGTTTCACATTTCTCGGAACTGAATCCATAGAGAAACAAATATTATGACTTTTGTTCCACTTGCTCTGCGGAATTGTTTCAAATTCGTAATAAACTTCGTTTTGTTTGCATGAAGCCAAACAGACTAAAAACAGGATTACAATAAAATATCGGATCATATTAATTTAGTAACGAAGTGAAATTAGTGATAACATAAAATATTGTCAACCCATACCTCACATTTCCGCATATCTCAAACCACACACCGCAAAACACATACTCCTTACTCCTCATACCTACATCAACCCATCACCAACATCATCACATCAACTTACTCCTCCCCCGAACCTCTATTACGATTTCTGTTCTTATTACGCGCGGATGATTTTTTTCTTCTTTTCTTTCTGGGTTTACTTCTATTGGAGTTGTCAAAACGAGTAATGCTGTCATCGTTCAACTCATTCCCTCCATACAATTCTGTTGGTTTCTCTTGTTCCTCTAACTCTATGGCTAAGCGATTTGGCTTAACTCCTTTTCGATTCAATCCAATCACCTCATAAACACGATCTTTATGAATCGTTACAAAGTTTGTAAGTGAATTTTTGGACATTGAATAGGTCATCATCCCCGAAAAGATATCGGTTTTGAAATGATAGTAAAGACCTTCTGTAGTTTCCAGAACAATTTCGCGCGAAGGCAACTCTCTCTGCGCCTCAATATAGGCATCTACTTCGTAGTTAAGACAACATTTAAGTTTTGCACATTGTCCGGCCAATTTCTGAGGATTGATGGATAACTCCTGAATGCGAGCTGCCGATGTTGAAACGGAGACAAAGTTTGTGAGCCATCCACTGCAACACAACTGACGACCACAAGGACCAATCCCGCCAATGCGTCCTGCCTCCTGGCGTGCGCCAATTTGTTTCATTTCAATCTTCACCCTAAACTCACTGGCTAATATTTTGATCAACTCTCTAAAGTCGACCCTTTCATCGGCAATATAATAAAAGATGGCTTTGTTGCCATCACCTTGATATTCAACATCACCAATTTTCATGTCCAACCCAAGGTCTTGAGTTATTTCGCGCGAGCGAATCATCGTTATCTCTTCGCGCGACTTAGCTAATTCATATTTCTCCAAATCGCCTTCGCGTGCTATTCTGTAGATACGACGCAAACCATTTTCGTTGGGACGAAAATTATTTTTTTTCATTTGCAACAACACCAGTTTTCCGGTGAGTGTTACTCTACCAATATCATGTCCGGGGAGAGCTTCAACAGCTACCAGGTCGCCTTGTTTTAAGTCGATGTTGGTGCTGTTTACATAAAAACTCTTTCGGGTATTCTTAAACTGTACTTCAACTAAATTCGTAGAATTCTCCATTTCCGGAAAATCTTCCAGCCAGTTGTAAGTATGAAGCTTTGCGTCAAAGCTGTGACATTTGAGACGTCTTCTGTTTTCTCTATTTATTAAGATGCTTTGAGAGTTAAACTCTTTAAGCGATTCTTTATCTATTTCGTATTCCATTATATATAAGTAGATTTCGTCTAAAAAAAGAATAACTTCTTTTTTTTTGACGAATCTTTTTCTTTAATTTTTATAAAACATTTGCAATGTAATAAATTATTCTTTTATCAGCATGGTTAATTTCAAACATAAATCTAAAAAAATAATCCGTGCATTTCCATTTTGCTCAATTTGTCTGTGTGCTAATGTGAATTCTTGGACAAGCACTTCTATGTTTTTTTCGTGAATTGATGCTGAAAACTGTTGCCCCAACTGTTGTTCATCTCTGTTTAGATATATCAATTCCGGGACTTTTAAATTATTTATAAAATATTCTCTGAACATCCGTAAAGAATAAATCAGAAAACTTTTTTGAACTTCACGACCTGTTTTGGAAAGTTCATCTGCAATTTCTTTTATTGCCCTGATCTTTCTTGATGATGATGCACTCATCATACGATTGAAAAGAGTTAAAAGAAATTTCGAGTCGCTGTCAGATTCCACAATTTCCATTGCTTTTGTATAACTGCCATTGGCAATATGAGCTATTGATTGTGCATCATGCTTTTCGAGTCCATAATGTGCTGTCAGAGCAGAAAATATTTCAGATTGTTCAATAGCTCTTATAAAAATGGGCTGACATCTTGATTGAATAGTTGGAATAACCTTCTCTAAATCCTCTGATATCAATAAGAAAACTGTGTGAGCTGGTGGTTCTTCAATCATTTTCAAAAGCTTATTAGCACACTCTAAATTCATTTTCTCCGGGAGCCAGACAATCATTATTTTGTATTTTGCCTCATAAACCTTTAGGTTCAATTTTCGAATAATCTCTTCGCTCTCCTGAGAATATATCATTCCTTGTGCATTTTTGGCATCGATATATAGAAGCCATTTACTGAGATTAAAATAGGTGTTTTCTGAAAGGAAAGAGCGCCATTCTGGTAAGTAGTTGTCGCATACCAATTTTTTTTCAGCTCTTTTTTGCACCATGGGAAAAGCAAAATGTAGATCGGGATGAGCCAATTTATCAAATTTTGAACATGAAGAACATTGACCACATGAATCTGTTTCACCGGGATGAAGACAATTTAAATAGCGTGCGTAAGCAATTGCCAAAGGCAACTTACCGACACCTTCGGCTCCATAAAACATTCGAGCATGAGGAACATAACCTTTTTGAACCGATTCAATTAGGTGTTTCTTTATATCGTTTAAACCAATTATGTCTTTAAAATACATTTTAAATAGGCTGATTGCTGATTGCTGATTGCTGACAGCTTTAATAAATCTCCTTTGCAATTTTATAAACACTATCCGAAGCCATATAGGAATAAAAGTGAATGCTTGGGACTTTGTGTGCAATTAATTCCTTGCACTGTTTTATACACCATTCAATTCCTACTACTTTTGCATCTTCGTCCGTTTTGCAAGCTTTTAGTGCATGTGATAAGGCATCCGGAAAACTCGAACGAAAAATTTTGGGTAAAAGTGTAAGTTGATCTTTCGTGTGAATAGGTTTTATTCCCGGAATAATAGGCACATGTATGTTTTCCTTTCTGCAGAGCTCTACAAATTTAAAGTATTTTTCGTTATCAAAAAACATTTGTGTCACTAAATAATCAGCGCCATTTTCCACTTTTTTCCTCAAATAGTAAATCTCAGCTTCCATATTCGGAGATTCAGCATGTTTTTCAGGGTAACACGCCATACCATATGAAAAGGGCTTTAAGGGCGGATCGAATGTAGATCCATCGTATGAAATTCCTTTATTGAAGTTGTTAACTTGAGTTTGCAAACCCGTTGCATATTGGTGACTATCGAGTGCAAGCTGCTCTTCATCTAACTTTGAGCTGTCGCCACGAAGTAGCAACAAATCTGTTACGCCCAAAAATGATAAATCAAATAATGCATATTCAGTTTCTTCTCTCGAAAAACCTTTGGTAATAATATGGGGTACTGCCGTAATGTTATATTTATTCTGAATGGCCGCGGCAATGGCAACAGTTCCCGGTCGTTTGCGAATAGTCCTTTTGCGCAATATTCCTTTTTCACATTTTTCGTAAACGTTTTCGCTGTGATGAGTAGTTATATTTATATACTTTGGATCAAATTCTTTGAGTCGTTCCACTACATTAAACACCTGCCGGATACTCTTTCCCTTAAGTGGGGGCAGCAATTCGAAAGAAAATGCTGTTTTACCATTACTATTTTTAATTAACTCAGAAACTTGCATAAATCTTTTTATTGTTTTTTCGTGATTTCAGTTTTTTGTTGTTTTGTTGGTCTGTGATTTTGTTTATTTTGAATAAAGCCAATTAGTAATATAATTATGAGAAGAATGAAGTTTTGATGATATAGCATTCATATTTTATTTTCTATCAGACGTTGCAGTGCAAAGTCTCTATCAGTGGCATTTAACTAAACACATCTCCAACCTATCAAACGCGCACAAGAAAGTCGTTCCATAATCGAGACTCGAAAATCGAGATTAGGAATTCGGATGAAATGGTGCAATATTTAACCCTATAATTTTGCAATTTCGTGTTTTTGGTTTTTCGTAATTTCGTTTTTTTAATTCGAAATAAACTCCTTACCACATTCCATTATACCATTTGCTAACGCCCAACACCTAACACCTATTCGTAATTCGTAATTCGTAATTGATTAATTCTGCTCACCATATCCCAAAATCTCTCATACCTCACACCCCAGAACCCATACCACAAACCTCGCTACTTAAATATCGCCTTAAACAAATCATTTGCATTTACATAAATAAGCAATCCAAACAGGAAAATCATACCTATAATCTGAGCATATTCCATAAAACGCTCATTTGGTTTTCTGCGGGTAACTACTTCATATAAAAGGAACATCACATGGCCGCCATCAAGTGCCGGAATGGGAAGAATGTTCATAAAAGCCAAAATTACAGATAAAAAAGCTGTCATTTTCCAAAATGCGAACCAATCCCAAATGGGTGGGAAAAAATTGCCAATTGCACCAAATCCGCCCAATGAAGATGCTCCCTCTTTGGTGAAAACATATTTGAATTGTGCAATATAACCTTTCAGCGTACGTAAACCAAACTTCACGCCTGCGGGAAATGATCCAAAGAAAGAATATTTATCGGTAGATGTTGGAACAAAATTTTTAACGGCAATGCCAATTGTTCCTGCATCACTCACGTTTACTGGAAGCGACATTCGCTTACCATTTCGATAAAAATCCATGGATACCTGACTGTTTTTATACTTATCAAGTTCAGTTCTAAAATCAGGGAAAGTAGGCGTTACAACGTTATTAATTGCGACTAAACTATCGCCGGCAATAAATCCGGATTTTTCGGCTTCTCCACCTTTTTCTAAATCTTGAACCACTGTGGGAACACGATATCCTGCAAAACCTTGCTTTTCCTCCATTAATTTTTGAACAAAATTGGTAGGCATAGCAATCTCAAGTTCACGTCCGTCTCTCAAAACGGTGACTTTGTTTGCTTCAATAACCTGGCTAATAAAATTATCAACAATATCAAAACGATCAATAACTTCTTTGCCGTCGGCATACAAAATAATGTCACCATCTTTAAATCCAACATCTTTGGCGGTTTCACTAAATTCCATTCCCATAGGTACGTTTTTCAAAGAAACGTAATTGTCTCCCCACGTAAATATAATCATGGAATATATGAAGAAGGCAAGTATGAGATTGAATATTACGCCACCCGTCATAACCAACAAACGTTGCCACGCAGGTTTAGAACGAAATTCCCACGGTTTTGGCGGAAGTTTCATTTGCTCCTTGTCCATGGATTCATCAATCATGCCCGATATTTTGCAATAACCTCCCAACGGTAACCAACCAACACCCCACTCTGTTGCGTCTTCGTGCTTTCTCCAATCTTCGTTGTCTAAATCACTTGCAGCCATTCGTTCAAACTCAGGTTTGTCTCTTTCGTTCAACACCGGTCTACCATCCAAATCCACTTTTTCGCGTACCATGTCGGGTGTGTTTTTCGAGAAAAACTTTACTCGCCATTTACCATCAATCTTTTTGGCACGTACAATTGAAAATGTAGGATTGAAAAACATGTAAAATTTTTCAACTCTGATATTGAATAATCTTGAAAATAAATAATGCCCATATTCATGCACTATCACAAGAATAGACAAACTCAGAATGAGTTGTATTGCTTTTATTAAAAATGTTTCCATTGTTTAGGTAATTCAGTTTTTTGATGCTGAATTTTTCTGATTTATTATTTGTTTATTAACTCTGTTGTTATTTTTCTTGCTTCAGCATCTGTCTTGAAATAATCGTCTAATGAGGGCGATTCTACAAACGAAACTTTTTGCATGACTTGCTCCAATACATCACTCATAGTGAGATACGATATTTTGTCTTCTAAAAAACCTCCTACAACAATTTCATTTGCTGCATTGAGTATGCAAGGCATATTGCCTCCTTTTTTTATCGCCTCGTAGGCGAACAAAAGATTTCGAAAAACATTTAAGTCAGGTTTTTCGAATGTTAAATTAGAAAGTCGGTAAAAATCGATTGATTTAAAATCCGATTTTATCCTCTCAGGATAAGTTAGTGCATATTGAATGGGCACGCGCATATCGGGAATTCCCATTTGTGCCATCACCGATGTATCAGCAAATTCTATCATGGAATGAACTATCGATTGGGGATGAACAACTACTTTAATTTGTGATGGTTCTACATCGAAGAACCATTTGGCTTCAATCATTTCAAAGCCTTTATTCATAAGTGTTGAAGAATCTATTGAAACTTTCGCTCCCATGCTCCATTTTGGATGATTTAGAGCATCTTCTTTAGTAACATGTTGTAATTTTTCGATTGAAAAATTTCGGAAAGGACCGCCCGAGGCTGTGAGCCATATTTTATTAATTCTATTCAGCTCCTCGCCATTTAAACACTGGAAAATTGCGGAGTGCTCAGAGTCAACCGGCAAAATTGGGGCTCCATTTCTAAGTGCTAAATCAATAATATATTCTCCGGCAACTACCAATGTTTCTTTGTTTGCCAAAGCAATTGTTTTACCGGCTTTTAGTGCACTAATCGTCGGTTTTAATCCCGAGAAACCTACCAAAGCTACAAGCACTACATCTATATGCTCGCTTTGCACCATATCTGATATTGCATCAATTCCTGACCAAATTTTGATGGGATAATCTTTCAATGCCTCTTTCAACACCAAATATTTGCCCTCGTTGGCAACAACGACAACTTCGGGAGAGAATTCAATGGCTTGTTCAATTAGCAAATCGATGTTATTGTTAGCTGTAAGTGCATAGACTTCAAATCTTTCGGGATGTTGCGCTATTACATTCAAAGCCTGAGTACCAATAGATCCCGTGGATCCTAAAATTGCAATTTGCTTTCTCCTTTTCTCCATAATTTTGTAGTTGCATTAAAGCATGCAAAGGTAATAAAAATTTAGTGATTGTTGCGCTTGAAGAATGTTGGCGATTGAGAATTAAGAATTAAGAACTAAGAACTAAGAATTAAAAGTTAAAAGTTAAAAGTTAAAAGTTAAAAGTTTGTGCTACAGTCACCTATCACTCATCACTTATCAACCACTTACCACTTGCTACTTACTACATAACTCAAACCTCAAACCACTCACTCATCATCCAACAATCCCTCCGGTAGACGTAGTTGCAACACCTTTTCTTCGGAGTCTACTTTCACGATAAAATCGTTTGTAGCTGGTATCAAAAACTCTTTGCTTTCTTTGATGACAATAAACAGAACATTGATGGTTGTAGAATCTACCTCTTTTATTGTTCCTAAAAGAGTGGAATCTTCATCAATTACTGTGAAGCCAATAAATTGATCCCATGTTGATGAAAGTTCATCTTCATTATTAACTTCTTTAATATTAACAAGATCATTGGGCAGAAACAGCAAAATGTTGTTGTAGCTTGAAGCTTGTTCAATTGTATCGATTTCTTCAAATTTTATGCGTGCTGTAATGTCTGAATTAAAACTCAATTCTTCAATAAAAAAAGGGATGTATGTACCTTCCAATTCAAAAAAATAAAAATCTGAGGCAATATCTGCAAATTCCGGTTTATTGTATAGCACCGTCAACTCACCGCCCACTCCATATGGTTTTAATATCTTCCCGATTTCATAAATATTTTTTTTTTGAATCATATTATCTTCTTCTCTGACTCTTTATTGTTCTTGATCGGTGTCTCGAAATATTTGGTTGAGATCTTACAGTAGGTATCACATACGTATCGCGGTCAAGCTTAATTTCCCCACCCGAAAGCTCTTCCAGGTCATGATAAATGGTGGCATCATCCACTTCTCTGTTCCACTGAATGTATGATTTTTTCATTTGTGTAACCAATAGATGAATAAGCTGATTTTTTTCCTCTCCCTCTTCCATTTCCACAGCCTTGTTAATCATTCTTTCCAATGTTTTACCATAGTGTCTGTACTTCATAGTAGGACGACTATACTCAATGGGCTTTGGGTGAGCTATTAATTCTTCTTTCTTAATTATCTCATACGGATAATCAATGTCCAATTTAAAATCGGACATGATGGCTAAATGATCCCACAGGATATATTTAAAGTCGTTTACGTTGCGCAGATGTGGAAACATATTGCCCATAATGTCGATGAGCGAATTCGCACATTTTGTTCGTTCTTCTTTATCCTCAAGTTGAACACAGTATTCCACCATGTTTTGGATATTTCTGCCATATTCCGGCAAAATCAATTTTTCTAATTGCGTGTTATATTTCATATCTTTATCTTAATTTTAATACGTCGCCTTCTACGGGCACATATTCATAATCTTTTCTATTCATTCGGTACAAATTTTTCACCTTTAGACCATATTTCTGAGAAATACTGTGCATCGACTCACCAATTTGAACCACATGTTCAAAATAAGGTTTATCGGCGCGTGATTTCTTTTTCTCAAAATAAACAATATCTCCTTCATTCAAAGGGAATCCTTTAGGAACTTCATTATATTTCAAAAGGTCTTTAACCTTAAAATTGAATTCCGCTGCTATTCCTTCATAGGTATCTCCTTCTACGGCCAACACATACACAAGACCGTGCGTTTTGTACGGTTGATGCTTCCAATTCTGAGAAGGTGAACTCTGACCAGGTTTAGCTCTTGAACGTTCATAGTTTCCTTTATCGAACCGATAAAGCTCGTAATCTTCAATCAGCTTAATTAACTTGTTTGCATATGCTCTATCCGTTGCGTAACCCGATTTTTGCAACCCCCGTGCCCAACCTTTATAATCAGTTGGAGAAAGATTAAACAGAAATTTATACCTCACTCCCGTCACTAAAAACTGGGAATGGTCTTCAAAAGAGTCTTCAGCTCTGCGATATTTTCGGAAACAATCGTTTGGAGTATCATCTTTTGCGTAAATTCGTCCTCCCTTCCAATCGCGGTGACATTTTATACCAAAGTGATTGTTGGATCGTTTGGTAATTTCACTCCTTCCCGCACCAGATTCTAATAAACCTTGTGCCAAGGTTATAGATGCCGGAATATTGTATTTCCGCATATGATCTACAGCAATACGACTGTAGGTATCAATGTAATCTTCGTAAATTTCATACCTTTTTTGAGAAAAACCCGAAAAAACGGAACTTAGTATAAATAAAAGTACAAAAAGTAGTTTAACGCACGATTTATCTTTGTTTTGAGTGAAAACCATTTCAAAAATTTGTATTTTTGGGACTATATATAAAAATAGTCCGAATGAAGCAAATTAATTTAATTACAAAGATAACCGTTTATAGTTACGAAGAATGCACTGAGATAGAAAAAAAGCTTATCGATGCTGCAAAACAAGCAACTTTTAATGCTTATGCTCCCTATTCAAAATTTCATGTTGGCGCTGCTCTCCAATTGGAGAACGGAAAAATTATTACCGGCAACAATCAAGAAAACGCAGCTTATCCGTCCGGTTTATGTGCGGAACGCACTGCAGTTTTCTACGCTAACGCTCAATATCCCGATCAGAAGATTAAAGCAATTGCCGTAGCAGCATATTACAATGGTGACTTTACGAATGATCTTGTTTCTCCGTGCGGCAGTTGCAGACAAGTACTATTGGAAGTGGAAAGTCGCTATAATTCTCCCGTAAAAATATTGATGTACAACAAAAATAACGAAGTATATGTTGCCGAAAGCATGAGCAGCTTAATGCCGTTGAGCTTTGATAAAAAAGCATTGGATTAAGTACATTAACAACGAGCTTGGTCAACCCACTTCAATACGACACATCCGTAAACGACTCCAAAAACCACTTTCCTTCCTTTTTTGTGAACAAAAAATTTGCAAAAATCCCATTGTCAATACCTCGTTGTTCAATACGTGCAGAGTCGTCATACAATAGAATGTTTTGTTGGTAACTATCCATTTGTCGGGTCGTATAAGTACTATCATACGTAAAGTCTAACAAAAGCCAATCTTGATATTCAATCTCCTCTTTCACCGTTTTCATACCATGTTCAGAAGGAGCGAGCAGAGTAGCCTCTAAAGGAAACAAAACACGCTGCCGCTGAAAAGTTGGTTTCTGGTTGAAGTTCTCCAAAAAAACATCGAAACTCTCTTCCGAAGCTAACTCATTTTCTGCAAACTCGGATTTATTTTTTTTTGCGTCTTTGTCCGATGTTGTTTGTGAACAGGATGTAACCATACATATGCTGCAAACAAACAAAAAAATAGTTTTAATTTTCATTTATATCACTTTTAATCCGATAGCTTAAACAACCCATATACAAAAATAGAAAATTAATAGCAGAAATCATTCAAAAACAACTGAAATTCAGATAAATATTAGATTAATGTCGTTTTTCGTTTGTTTTCGGTGCAATAAAAGAAATAATTTCTACCTTTGTTAATGAGAAACTCAAATAACATGAATCTTCAGAACCAGATTGACCAGCTATTTTCGTCGCAGCGAATGGAATGGGAATTGCTTAACAATAACATTAAACAACTTGATAATGTTGAGCAAAGGTCTATCACTTGGGGCAACAATATTGAAGTGGTCTTACAATATAATCCTGCCCGTATAACATCTGCATCCGCAAAAGTTGATAAGAAAAGCATTCAAGAACGAGCCTGTTTCCTGTGTGCAGAAAACAGGCCCAAGATACAAAAAGGAGTACCATTTATGGATAAATACATTATGTTGTGTAACCCCTATCCTATTTTGCAAAATCATTTAACCATTCCTCTGCATTCACATGTACCTCAACTTATTGGAAAAAAAATGGACGATATGTTATCGTTATCAGAACAACTCCCGGAGTACATCGTTTTTTATAACGGACCCAAATGCGGAGCGTCCGCACCGGATCACTTTCATTTTCAAGCGGGGTTAAAAACCGATATTCTTTTAACGGGCGACAACGATTTACGATCGTGTCTGAGAATCGAGAGCGACGTAAAAGAGGAAGCCGAAGAGTTGTTCTACGATGTGTATAATTACTTAAAAACGCATCAACCCGATGAGGATGAGCCTATGATGAATATTATTTCGTTTATGGAAAACAGCAAATATGTCATTCATGTTTTCCCTCGTAAGCTTCATCGTCCCTGGCAATATTTCACCGAAGGAAAAAATCAGTTGCTGATAAGCCCGGGAGCATTGGATATGGCCGGAATGTTTATTACACCTCGAAAAGAGGATTTTGAAAAATTAAGTCGCGATGAAATTGAAGATATTTATGCACAGGTTTCAATGGCAATTATATGAAATATAAAAAATGACTAATTCAGAAATTATTCTTGTAACTATAAACGGAGAGGACAAGCCCGGTGTAACGGCCGGACTCACACAGGTTTTAGCAAATCACGATGCCTTTATTCTGGATATTGGGCAAGCCGATATTCACCGAAACTTATCACTGGGCATTTTGTTTAAAACAAAAGAAGGTGTGGGTGGCGACATCCTCAAAGACCTATTGCTGAAAGCTTATGAACTGGATATCAATATTCGATTTACACCCATTAGCAACGAACGATACAGCAATTGGGTGAAAATGCAAGGAAAAAATAGATTTATTATCACACTGTTGGGACGGGTTTTAACGGCAAAACAAATTGCTGCAGTAGCAGAAATTATTTCCGAACAGGGATTGAACATCGATAATATAACTCGTTTAACCGGTCGTATTCCGTTGGACGAAACTCAGCGTTCGCGAAAAGCATGTGTTGAACTATCAGTACGCGGTACTCCGGTAGATAAGAGAAAAATGCAAAAAGATTTTTTACAGCTTTCTTCAGACTTAAATTTCGACATATCGTTTCAGCAAGAAAGCATGTATCGCAGAATGCGACGCGTTATTTGCTTTGATATGGATTCAACGCTTATACAGACAGAAGTGATTGATGAACTGGCAATGAAAGCCGGCGTTGGCGATCAGGTAAAAGCAATTACGGAGAAAGCAATGCATGGCGAAATTGATTTTGCGAAAAGTTTCAAAGAGCGCGTCAAACTTTTGAAAGGTCTTGAGGTTTCTGTTTTGCAGGAAGTTGTCGAAAATTTACCCATAACCGAAGGTTTAGACCGATTAATTGCAGTTTTAAAGAAAGTTGGGTTTAAAATTGCCATTTTATCCGGAGGATTTACTTATTTTGGTAATTATTTGAAAGAAAAATACCAATTGGATTATATGTATGCCAACGAATTAGAAATTGTGGATGGTAAACTAACCGGCAATTATATTGGCGATATTGTAGATGCGAAACGAAAAGCAGAGCTTTTGCGATTAATTGCTCAGGTAGAAAAAGTAGATATCCGACAAACTGTAGCTGTGGGAGATGGTGCCAACGACCTTTTGATGTTGGAAACAGCCGGTTTGGGAATTGCTTTTCATGCAAAACCAAAAGTAATTGAAACTGCACAGCAGTCTTTATCAAGCATTGGAATTGATGGCATTCTCTATTTTTTGGGATACAAAGATTCCATGTTAGATAGCGAGTTGTTACACTAAATATAATTTAATCTTAATTCTGTATGGCTTTAATCGATAAAATACTAAAGAAGACTATTTCTGAACAAGAGTCGGACCCTCCATTGAATATATTGGTTTGTTTTTCGAAGCCTAGGACAGGGACAGCTCTTTGTAAAATAGCAAACTATTTTATGCAATCGAAAGTTAAAAACGAACAGATAGCTTCGTTGCATTTATTAGAAAAAGAAGAGTTCGACAAAATAGAAAATATTGAAACGTACAAAGCATCTCTCTACGAAGGAATTATGAAAGAATGTAGAAAAGGCTCTGCTATGATGCGTACCTTCGTGAAACCGTCGGACGATTTTGTAAGCGAAATTCTATCTACATCAGACGAATTAGATTGCAATTTGGTTTTAATTGGAATTGGAAAAACAGTTTTCACTCCTCAACTATGGGGGGTTTATCAAAAATTTCAATCCTCCAGGAGTACACCTCAAACTCCCGAAAAGAGACTCAACGAAATTTCTCACAAAGGTGTTTCATCCCTTTTAGAACGAACCAACAAAACAACCGGTATATTTATTGATCACGATTTGGAAACAATTCACAATATATTTATACCTGTATTGGACAAAGCTGATATTCATATTTTTGATTATATAAAACGACTTGCAGAAAAAACAGAAGCAGAAATAACTATTTGGGATGCCATCGGTATAATTGATTCGATGCCCGAATTGAAAAAAGTGTTTCAAATAATGCAAAAAAATAGTGGCGATAGAGTTTCATTGTGGGATAACTCTAAAAAAATTGAGTATGATTTTATTAAACAGCAAGATTTGGTTATAATTGGCTTTAACGGATGGGCAAAACTCATTAGTTCAGCTATAACGTGGAGCCACTCACTTCCGTCTATCCTAATAATTCGCAAACAAAATCACAGTTAGTCTTCGCAAGAAAAGAAAGAGTTAAGAATTAAAAGTTGAAAGTTGAAAGTTCTATATGGTGTGGGGTGTGGGGTATGAGGTATGTGTTATGTGGCACACAAATAGGATGCGTTTTGCGGGATACGAGGTATAAATAAATTACGAATTATTAATTACGAATTACGACTTCTTCTTTCTTTTGCATTAAAAAAATCGTATTTGTATTTATATTTAAACCTTAGTAACTGTTGAATCAACTTCTACCACGTCCTTATTACCTTATTGAATGAAGAGTGAAGAGTGAAGAGTGAAGAGTGAAGACATTAAAAGTTAAAAGTTAAAAATGGAAAGGGTGTGAGGTAGCAACCGATATAGAGTTTGATAGTGAACTATTTACTACTTACGAATTACGAATGGCTGACTTTCGATACACATTACAACAATTAAAAAATATTTTGCATGATTACTCCCTAATCCCGATTTCCGAATCCCGAATTCCTTTTGCATTAAAAATATCGTATTTGTATTTATATTTAAACCTTAGTACCTGTCAAATTTACTTCTACCACGTCCTTATTACCATATTGAATGGGAATGAAGAATGGAGAGTGAAGAGTGAAGAGTGAAGAATTAAAAGTTAAAAGTTGAAAGTTGAGAGTTCTAAATGGTGTGGGGTGTGAGGTATGTGTTATGTGGCACAAAGATAGGATGCTTTTTGCGGGATACGAGGTATAAATAAATTACGAATTATTAATTACGAATTACGACTTCTTCTTTCTTTTGCATTAAAAAAATCGTATTTGTATTTATATTTAAACCTTAGTAACTGTTGAATCTACTTCTATCACGACCTTATTATATTATTGAATGGGAATGAAGAATGAAGAATTGAGAATTAAAAGTTAAAAGCTAAAAGTTGAGAGTTTGAGCTTCCCTATATAGGGTTGAAAATTCATCTGATTACCCTGAAAGAGGGCATAAGAGCATAGCTTAGGACAACGCCTTGCGGTTCTTATGACCTGATAATTAGAGCTCTGTAAATAAGGGCGTAAGATGTAGTATGTTGGCATAGAATGAAGCATGAGAAATGGGAGTATATGCTATGGATTGTAAAGATGTCACTTACAAGAACAATTAAATTAATAAGAGTGTTAACTCCTTAGTAGTCTCTGCCGTAAAACCTCTCATTTTTGAGTCTTTGAGAAGACAAAATGACGTTGTGTGCTAAGTCTCTGATAGACACCAAAAACAAATGGAAGAATAGGACAAATAATTAATAACAAAATAGTCCGATTGAACGATTGCTAACACTTTAATTAAGATGAATAAAACCGAAATTAAAAATTTTACAACAAAAACCAATCGTTTTATCGAAAAGAACGAACTAAAAAATGCACTCGATTCGATAAAAGCTTTGGCTGATAAACTTCAAAACTGGACAATTACCGACAAGCTCAACGAGCTTAAAAACAACTACAAATATATGTTGCACTATTTGATAGAAGGCAGCAAAGATCCGGAGCAAGATAAGATCTATCACAAACTGCTTCGCGATACCTACAAGTTGACGAGTGATGCAGCAGAAGCTGCTTTAACGCAAGAAAGCTCTCAGTTGTTTTTCGAAAAAATAAGAATCGCTAATATGCGTGCACCTCTTTCGATGAATGAGTATGGAGAACAAATCAAAAAAAATGTTGATACCAAAGCGCTTCTATCTTTGTTTGAAGAGGGTGACGAAAAAACTAACAGGACCAAAAAGAATGCACAAGAACACGAACGCACGGTAAGTGACATGTTCTACACCATTTTTTCTTCTCCGCGAGCCAACGACGACATTATAAAAGAGTATACCGAATTTATGATTGACGAAATCATTCCGGTGGACGATAAAAGTATGTTTATTTCTGCACTCATGCTAAATATCTTGCAACGATTCGATTTAAAGAAAATAGTGTTCCTTTTAGAGTGCTGTTCGCATACTAATATGGAGATTTCTATCCGTTCCATTGTTGCGCTTACTCCTATCCTTCAATTATATAAGAAGCGCTGGCATTTGTATCCGGAATTTATTAACCGCATTTCGCTTTTGTCAGACGATGGTGTTTTTAGAAGAAGGCTTTTGATATCCATCATACAATTCATTCAATCGCGTGAAACCGAAAAAATCACCAAAAAATTAACGGAAGAGATTTTACCGGAAATGATGAAGCTAAGTCCCATTATTGGTAAAAAAATTAGAATGGACGAATGGATGGGAGAAACAGGTATGGAGGATAAAAATCCGGAATGGCAAAAAATTCTTGACGATGCCGGAATTACCGATAAGCTGGAAGAATTTTCTAATTTACAAATGCAAGGAGCAGATGTGTTTCATTCTACTTTTTCCAATCTAAAATCCTATCCATTTTTTAATGAAATGAGCAATTGGTTTTTACCATTTAATTTAGAGCATTCCCAATTGCACAATTTTATTACCGAGAACACGGAGAACAAAGGTGTCATAAAATCGATAACGAACGCAACATTTATTTGCAACTCCGATAAATATTCTTTTTGCTACAGCATCATGATGATGCCCGAGCAATATAGAAAAATGATGAGTTCGCAATTAGGTGCAGAAAGTGAAGAGTTGAAAAATATGAGAGATGAGGAATTCACCATTAACCCTTATCAGGAAGAAGAGGCAATTTGCAAACAATACGTTCAGGATTTGTATCGATTTTACAAAGTTTATCCACGCAAAGATGATTTTATGGACATTTTCTCCATGCCACTTAATTATCATAAAATAGATGCAATTTCGTCGATTGTTTCCGTTCCGGAAAATTTAGAAAAAATTGCATTGTATTATTTTGAAAAAAATCATCTGCCGGAAGCTCTAAGTGCGTACGAAATATTATCGGAATTAGATCCATCTAATTCGGAGGTGTGGCAAAAAATTGGATATTGTAAACAACAATTAGTTGATTTGGAGGGAGCAGTAGAAGCCTATTTGCGAGCCGACTTAATTGAATTGAACAACACGTGGGTGTTGCGCCGTATAGCGCAATGCTATCGATTACTGAAACAACCCGAAAAAGCGCTTCAATATTACAGAAAGTTAGAAAAACTTCATCCCGAAGATCTCAATGTTCAACTAAACATTGGTCATTGTTTTTTAGAGCTGAAAGAGTACGAAGAAGCGTTGAAAAACTATTTTAAGGTTGAATGGTTAGACGATACAAACAGACGCGTATGGCGTTCAATTGCGTGGTGTTCATTTTTATCCCATAAGTTTGATATATCACAAAAGTATTATGCTAAGATTTTGGAAAACGAACCCAACTCACACGATTACATGAATGCCGGTCATGTTGAACTCTGTTTGAAAAATATGAAAAAAGCGATGAACTATTATTCAGAATCGATAAAAAAGATGAAGAATATGAAATCATTTAAGAGTTTGCTGAAAGAAGATTTCAATGAATTGCGTTTAGCAGGAGTAGACTTAAATATTTTACCTGCATTGCTGGATAAAATTGCGTATGATTTGGAGTAAGAATGAAGAGTTAAGAATTAAGAATGAAGAGTGAAAAATTAAAAGTTAAAAGTTGAAAGTTGAAAGTTCTATATGGTGTGGGGTGTGGGGTGTGAGGTATGTGTTATGTGGCACAAAGATAGGATGCTTTTTGCGGGATACGAGGAATAAATAAATTACGAATTACAAGTGATAATTAGTTGTTGGGTATTAGACGTTAGCAAATAGGTATAGTTGAATGTTGTAAGGAATTAATTTCAAAATGGGGAAACCGAAATTACGAAAGACCAAAAACAGGAAATTGTAAAAACTATGAAGTGCAGGATAAAGAGTACATTAATAATTGATTTACCACAACCCAACACCTAACACCCAACACCTAAAATCTTTTAGAAACTTACAACTCATCATACAGATCATTCTCCAGTATATATTCCCAAATCCCATTGGGTAGAAAAGCACGCATATATTTTCCTTCGCGGATACTTTTGCGAACAAAAGTAGAAGAGACTTCTAAGATGGGAGCGTTGCATAGCTGCACGTTTTCTTTATAAAGAGGTTCAATGTTAACATCTTGTCCCAATCGTGGATATATTAAAATTTTGAACTCTTGTTGCAAGCGCTCGTACTCTCTCCAAAGATGAAATTCGTTCCAATTATCAGCTCCTATTATTAGCGTAAACTCGAAATCGGGATAATCTTTCCGTAGTTTTTCAAGTGTGTTGATTGTATAAGATGGTTTGGGCATTGAAAATTCAATTTCTGAAATTTTCAGCTTATCCATATTTTTAAGAGCTATTTGGCACATTTGCAAACGATGCTCCTCATCTGCCAAATCTATAACGGGTTTTAGTGGATTATGCGGGGTTACTACAAACCAAACTTCATCGATATAAGTAAATTCGGTTATGTAATTTGCAAGCATCAGATGTGCAACATGAATCGGATTGAATGAACCCGAAAAAACGCCCACCTGCCTTTTATAACTATTCCGTTTAATCATTGACTTTTTGATAAAATAAAAGCCGATGCTTCGTTAAACGAAAAACATCGACTTAAGTTTAATATTTTTATGTTTAAAACTACGCCCTTCGAAATAAGGAAACAATCCACAGAAGTACAATAGCTCCAACAGTAGCAGTTACAAGGCTTCCAATAATGCCGCCGGCGGCAATTCCTAAAAGACCAAATATCCATCCACCAAGTACAGCACCAATTATACCTACTATGAGGTTAACAATGATGCCAAAACCACCACCTCTCATTATCTTCCCAGCAAAGTAACCGGCTAATATACCGATTATTATAAACCATAACCAACCTAAATTTGGATCCATAAAATTGTTCTTTTAATAATTAATATTTGAAATTATTTCAAGTAGACATAATTTCCTATCCGTAATATTAACAATTTGATTTCAATTTTGTTTATGATAACGTTATTTAATTGGTTAAGCAACAAATATTGATTCCCTTTTAATAGTTTAATAGGAGTGTTGCATTAAAGAAAGTTGAATCATAAACAACGACAAATAATAATCTCTAACATCCATTTTTAAATAGATTAATAATATATTTTTCGTATATTGCAAACAAAATGATAAGATATGAAAGCAAATGATATAATAAAAGAAATTCAAAGATTACCTCTTTCTAAGAGAATATATGTAGTTGAGAAAACCATATATTCAATAAGAAAAGAAGCTGAAAAAGAAAATCTGAAAAAAGCAGCTAATGAATTATTGTCTGATTACCAAACTGATGAGAATCTAACTATTTTCACAGAGATTTAGAGGACTTTTATGAAACAAAATGAAGTATAAATCAACAATGTTTTTTTCTCCTCATTCCCTTCACCCCTTACTCCTCACCTCTAACTCTTAACTCATCCTATTCTTATAATCCGCATAATCGAACTGACGATACAATTCAAATTCATTGTCCATTGACCACAAACCAATTGAAGGATGTGAAACACCGTTGAACATAGTTGTTTTAACAATGGTATAATGAATCATATCTTCGAAAACAATTCTATCTCCAACTTTAAGAGGTTCATCAAACGACCAATCTCCCATAAAATCACCACTCAAACAACTGCTTCCGCCCATTCTGTAAGTTGGTTTACCGGCTACAGGATCTTGATATGCACCTCGTATACGAGGTTTATAAGGCATTTCCAAACAATCGGGCATATGACATGCAAACGAAACATCCAGCATGGCTGTTTTTACATTGTTGTTTTCAACAATATCATTAACAGTTGCAACCAACACTCCGGTTTGCCATGCAAACGCACTTCCCGGTTCCATAATTATCTCCAGATGTGGATAACGTTCTTTTAAAGCTTTTAAAAGCGCTATTAAATGTTCAATATCGTAATCCTCTTCAGTCATCAGATGTCCACCACCCAGATTAAGCCAGTGGATATCATCGAAAAGATGACCAAATTTCTTTTCTACAACTTCAAGCGTTTTTTCTAAATCATACGAGTTGTTCTCACACAAATTATGCAAATGTAAACCCGTGACTCCTTTTGGGAGCTTCTCCCCGATTAGCTTGTGAGTCACTCCCAAACGTGATCCGGGAGCACTGGGATTATATAAATCGGTTTTTACAACCGAAAACTCAGGGTTGATTCGTAATCCACATTGTATTTTTTTGCCGTAGGTAAGAATCTGAGGATAAAACCGTTCGAATTGCGAAAGAGAATTGAAAGTGATGTGACTACTATATTCCAAGAAAGTTGGAAAATCGGCATCGGAATACGAAGGAGCATACGTATGAGCCGGGCTGCCCATTTCTTCGTAAGCCAAACGCGCTTCGTTAACTGAGCTTGCTGTAGATTCATCAATATATTCACGAATTATTGGAAACGATTTCCATAAGGCAAAAGCCTTAAAAGCTAAAATGATATTTACACCTGCACGGTCTTTTACTGATTTGATTAATTGCAAATTATTTCGCAATAATCTCTCTTCCATAACGTAGCAAGGCGATGGAATTTTATTGAAATCTATCATTGTTTTATCAAAAAAAAGTTTTTGTATTTGTCTCAAAATTATTTATCGAGAATCTTTCACAAGATTGTCTACAAACAAAGATAGATCTTTATAACAAATACTTAAAGTTTCGCAGATTAATAATTTGAAATGGACTATTCTTGCATTTTTCTTAAAATAGACACCACCCACTTTCGAGGTACAAGCCGTACACTAAATGCAGTTAGTTTGTTCATAAACCCATAAATCCTTACCGGTTTAGCACTCATCATGGCATCATAGCCGGCCAATGCAACTGCGTGAGCAGATGGCAACTTCCTGTTTTTAATAAATTTGCTTGTTCCCATTTTAGAGTCTTCCATAAAATAGGTATCGGTTGGTCCGGGACAAAAAGCAGTAACTGAAACGTTACTTTGTTTCGCTTCATTGTTCAAAGCTTCAGATAAATGCAGCACATACGATTTGGTTGCAAAATAGACTGCCATCATTGGACCCGGTTGAAAAGCAGCAGTAGAAGAGATATTTAATATTTTCCCATCTTTACGATTCATCATATCCGTTAGAAACAAATGACAAAGATGTGTGAGCGATTTCACGTTCAGATCAATCATTTGATCATATCTATCCCACTGTGTGTCAACAAAAAAGCCGTAATCTCCAAAACCGGCATTGTTGATAAGGTAATCAATTTGGATATTTTTCTCCTTTAGTTCTTTATAAACTTCTTGAGCACTATTTGGTTTTGTCAAATCTTTCACAATTATCTCAACAGAAATTGATTTATATTGCTCCATCAATTCCTTTTTAAAGGAATTTAAAAGTTCTTCATTCCGCGCAATTAGCACAAGATTATCTCCTTTGGATGCATGGATTCGAGCAAATTCTTTACCAATTCCTTTTGAGGCTCCGGTAATGAGGGCGGTTTTGTTGTTCATAACATCAAATTTATGATTACAATGTAAAAGATATAAACCTTTTCTATTATACTGAATTAAAATCTCATCTTGTTAAAATCTTAATAATTAAGAATATGACAAAGATGATAACTAAGGCTATGCCTGTTATTTTCCCGGTATCTTTATTATACAATTTCATATCAATAAAAATATAATAGTTATTATTAGAATAGATATAGACGGTTAGATCGCATGGTTATTTTGTTATTCATAATGAAATCTACACTTAGCTATTAAGATTTCATCACATTTAACTTGATAAATTATTCGGTGTTCATGATTGATTCTTCTTGACCACCAGCCTTTATATTTATATTTTAAAGCTTCTGGTTTACCTATCCCGGAATAAGGATTTCTGGAAATATCTTTTATCAGATCGTTAATCTTTCTGAGAGTTTTCGTATCTGTTTTTTGCCAGTATAAATAATCCTCCCAGGATTCATCGACAAATGTATATTTCATTCTTCAATCAATTCATTTTGGAACGAAGAACCACTTTTCAGTTTCTCAATAGCAGAATCGAGCCTTGCCTCATTTGTCTTTGAAGAAAGTTCGTGCTGTGTTGCTGTTAAAGAATTGTACTCGTCCAATGAGATGATAACAACGCCATTATCTTTCCCACGATTAATGATGAGAGTTTCAAAGTTTTCGGTCACTCTGTCAAGATACTCTTTGATATTTTTTCTAAATTCTGATATAGTTGTTGTAAGCATAATTAGTAGTATATGTACGTTTGCGTGTACAAATATAGGTGCAATATTTTAAATATGCAAAAATATTATCATTATTGTAAGTGTTTTAAATGGTTGCTAACGGGAAATTGTATGTTGGTTGCAAAATATAAATATACTCATTGAGATGCATCCAAATAAAAAAACCTGCTTGTACAAGCAGGTTTTTTTATTTTCTTAATGTCGAAAATTTTTAGAATCAATTTATTTCCTAATAAGGATATGGATTTATGCCTCAACCTCTTCGCGAGGTAAAACAGATACATACGATCGGTTGTTGCGTTTTTTACGAAAAACAACTTCACCATCTATCAATGCAAATAGCGTATGATCTTTACCAATTCCTACATTTTCTCCCGGGTGGTGAGCAGTTCCGCGTTGGCGAACAAGGATGTTGCCAGCTTGTGCTATCTGACCACCGAATATTTTAACGCCCAATCGTTTACTATGCGATTCGCGGCCGTTTCTCGAGCTTCCTACTCCTTTTTTATGTGCCATTTTATTCTGATTTAATTGATTGCGAAATAATATCTTTCACCAATACTTGTGAAAAATGTTGACGATGACCGTTCAACTTTTGATAACCTTTTCTTCTTTTCTTCTTGAAAACAAGAACTTTATCTCCTTTTACATGCGAAAGTACTTCTAAAACAACTTTTGCTCCATCAATTGTTGGAGAACCGATTGTGATATCGTCATCGTTCCCTATAAGTAAAACTTTTTCGATTTCCACTTCTGCGCCTTCTTCAGCGTTTATTCTGTGGACAAATAATTTTTGGTCTTTTTGTACTTTAAACTGTTGACCTTGAATATCTACTATGACGTACATACTATAATAACTTTTACGTTATAAGCCTTAGGCGAGCCACTCAGCGTGTCTTCTTTGATAGCCAATTAGCATAATGAGGTGCAAAAGTACAATAAATATTTAATTCTACAAAACTAAAGCCTCTTATTCTTCGTGAAAATCCAATCTGTTATATGCTCTTCCAATATTATCTATGATGTCACCGGCAATAAAGGCACGTGGATTTATCTCATCAGATGTAATAGTGGCTGTCATTCCGTGTATATAAACTCCCACTTGAGCTGCTTCCATCGGATCATAACCTTGAGCCAACAAGCCGGCCAAAATACCGGAAAGGACATCTCCGCTGCCTGCGGTAGCCAACGCCGGCGTTCCGCTGCTGTTGACATATATGTGCGTAGAATCGATAATTAGTGTGTGGGCACCCTTTACAACCACAATAACTTGATATTTTTGTGCGAAAGCACGTGTCAATTCAATTTTCTGAAAACCATTTTCCCAATGTCCGATTAATCGGGACAATTCACCGGGATGAGGAGTTAATATGGTATTGGATTGTAACATAGATAACCAATACGAATTTTCCGATAAAATATTTAATGCGTCAGCATCCACTACCAATGGGGTTTGATTGTAATGCAGAAATTGTTGTAACGCCTGCTGCGTTTCTTCGTGTTTTCCCATTCCCATACCGATGGCAATGGCATCAGGTTTGATATCGAAGGAAATTGATGATATATGAGTTGGGTTGTGATCTTGAATTACCATTGCTTCCGGAAAATTGCTTTGCAGAGGAATCAAACCACACTCTGGAACATACGCAGTAACCAATCCGCATCCGCTCTTTAGAGCGGCTTTTGAAGCGAGTGAGACGGCTCCAATTTTTCCTAAACTTCCACCAATAATAAGCGCATGACCCTGAGTGCCTTTGTGTGCAAATTTGGTTA